>Ga0179591_1324065_pt1 | contig 22410 bp, 24 predicted proteins | sample CZOMad2_1_08_16f_FD_182891 | JGI IMG/M metagenome (GOLD analysis project Ga0179591, IMG submission 182891) | Vadose zone soil fungal communities from Angelo Coast Range Reserve, California, USA - CZOMad2_1_08_16fungal (PacBio error correction) | ecosystem: Environmental > Terrestrial > Soil >... | reverse complement strand
CAGTCTTTTTGGTATTGTGACTGGTCTCCAGACAAACCCTTTAGAATTACTTTTTTTCCGATTTTTACTCCCGTCGACGGGGAACCCTTGAAGGGGATCCAACAACATTTGCCCTGCAAGGGTTCGGAGGACTTCCCGCTCACGGGCCGAGGATTTTTTCCCTCGAGCCAAACTTCACTGCTGGCCCCTTTTTTTCTGGAAGAGCGTCTTCTTTCCGGACCCCTTTGCTTTTTTTTTCTTCCGGTGGCCAACTTTTCCTTTGACGGGGACAGCAGTTTGATGAGCCTTCTGGCCCTTTGCCCTGCCGGGTCGCCGGCTCCCTCAACTCGGTGGGGTACTTTCCCCTCAGTTCTAAAGACTTCGCCCTTTTCCCAGGGTCGGGCCGACGACAATTATCGCATGGTGCCTGCACGTCCTAAGTTCTCACCCCCCCCCCCTTTTTTTGGGTCTCCCTTCGAAAGGGGCCTCTCCCCCTCCCGCTCGCCCTACCTTCCCCGGCCCGCCGGCATCACCCTGTTTTTTTCGTGAAACGGCCCGGCCCGGGATCTTGCCCCCTTCCGTCACGGGGACCCAGGCGCTTTGGTAAGGGTCAGGTCCTAGTTTTTTTCTAGGGTATGACTATACTTTGAGTTCTGATGCCCCGTTCCCCTCATCCCCTTTTCAAAACTTTCCCACCACATTTCAACCTTCCACAACAAATGGTGGGCCTTCTTTTTTTTGTCAACCCTCTTCACGTGGCGGTATTGTCCCTTGCGTTCTGTTTCCTCCAGTAGGATGTGGGGTGTTGTATAATACCCCCAGGCCTTTCCGGATGGAAACAGACGTGTTTTACCTTCCCCAAAAGTCCCTTTCCCAAAGTAGACCCCCCCTTGGACTTCACAGCAACTCGACCACATAACGAGCAAGTAGCCCCTCCCTCGACTGCTGACCGGCTCCTACCCGACCCAACCCCCTCAAGTTTCCTCCGCAAATGTTCATATCTACCCCAAATTCTTAAAAAGAAATATACACGCAATTACCACACCAAGTTTAATCCACCCTGATTTCACGGGTCCTCTTATACTCCAAGTTTCCTTGGATTCCATTTAGTACCCTAGTTTTCTAAATGTTTTTAAGGGGATCAGTCCTTCAAGAACTTTTCTCCACCTCGCCGTGTTTTGTCCCCTTTTAGGATGTCTCCAGCGGTTCCTACTCACAACCTCGTCCAACCCTGCTGTGGTTGAAGATGGGACCCGAGACCTTCCTTTCGGTTTCGATTTTTTGTTTCGGCGTCCCTTCTCGCACCTACTGTTTACCTGCTGAGGGTCCTCCCCCTTGATTGCAGGCGGGTTGTGCTTTCCTGCTATCTGCGGCTCTCCTTCCAAACCTCGCCGATCGGCCGCTTTTTTCCCCTGCGCCCGTTTTTGCTTCTCTTGGCCGGGCCCTGGTTGTTTTCATTTTCAACTTACCCCCGGGCCGTTTCTTTGTTTTCCGTGGCCCCCTCTACTACGAGGTATCTGGCCCCCCCCCTGCAAAATCGAGCGTCCCAAGCCACCGCCGAGGCGGGGAACGGTCTTTCAAGTATTCTTTTTTTACCCAAGAAGGCTCCGCGACCTCCTTCCTGTAGTGTCGCTCAGTTTGCTGACTCCGTGTCTGCTGGTTGGGCATTCTGGTCTCGTGGCTGCCGTGTTTTTACCGGTCCCTTTGTTGCTCTGTTTTTACGAAACGTCTTTTTTTCCTGCGAGCCCGCAGCCGGCTTTTAACCTTCCTTCCCCCCGTCATTTTTTGCTTTGCGTCCCAAGTTTCCGCCCCTTTTTCGCCGTGGGGACTGGTAAGTACTTTTTTGGGGACTTTTGGCCAGCTTTCCTCCTGGCTTGCGGACGGCTTTCCGCGGTTTTTTTCTTGCCTGATTGTAGCCCGGGTGAGGCGTTTTTTCAGTCTGGTTTCCTCGAGGTCTTGATGGTCCCTTTCCCTCCGACTGGGTGTTCCTTCAGTGTAGTTGTTGTTCTTTTTTTCCGCCCTCAGGTCGCCGGGATCCCCCTTCCACGCCGCTACTTCTTCTGCGTCGGGCGCTTTTTTCCTCATGCTGCTTAATCTCTTTTGAAAACCCCGGTCTACGACACACCCCACCCTCTTTTTCGGGTTTTGCTCCCGACGGCCGGTGCGTGAAGCACCGTCCCCCTTGTTGGAGCTGTGTCGTCTTCCTGTTTCGGGATCACCCCTGACCAGGAGTGAACCGTGCCCCCCGATTCGGGGGGAAGGGGCGTCTTTGACCGTTACCGTAAAACGCCACACCATGATGTAGGTCTAGCCAACACCTGTTCCCTCTGTCTTCGTTCCTCCTCCTCCTTTGTTTATTCTATTCCGTCTAACCATGTTCTTCCCACTTTTCATTTTTTTCAAGTGGCTTTTGGGTACCCCCACTACGGCCCTGTTCCCGCATTTCGTTTTTCCCCCAGGTCCTATTCGGGCTCGGGGGCCCCCTTTTTCCCTACGTAAGGGCGTCCCACTGGAGCTACAACCTGCTCTCCTTCGTCCGTCACATTTTAAAGTCCCTATTTCTTTTTGGTTTTGCTCGCTCCCTCGATTGTGTCAGGTGACGTGAAACTGGAGCAAACGCCCCCCTCCCAGATGCCGGCAGGTAGTGACTTTCCCACCTAAGAAGTATGCCTTCCTTCTTTAGTTTAACGATGCTGTGCGCCCACCCCCTCGATTCTCCCCTCCCTTCGGGCAAACCTTGATAACGCCCCACTAGACGCTCGCAGGTAGCCCTCCCTCCCCCCTGCCGTTTTCCGCACACAGGAATGTCCCTTTCTTTCGGGGACCACCTTCTTCGTCTCAATCACGATCCCTTGCAGGCACCATGGCCCACGCGTCAGTCCCAACGGGGCCTTCCTTCTTCTCCCGCTGTGTCCGTGCAGTTCCGACAGGGGAAATGGACCTTCTTTTTTCCTCCGGGGGTATGTTCTTACCAACCTACTTACCCCCCGCGGTGGATGGCTGATCCCCTCAGTTCCGGTTCCAGGATGTACTCTATCCTGTCCCACACCCCAAACTCCCTACTCACTCCCAAACGGATACCTTGGAATTCGGCCTGCCTCTTTTTTGGTTAGCTTTCTGGGCCAGGTTTTTCGGAATTTTACCCTGATTGGAGGTGTTGGTTTTTGCGCTTTGGTGGAATTTTTTGATCGCCTTAGACGCCTTTTCTCAAAGGTAACGGCAGGTTTTCTGAGCCCTGCTGCAAAGGAACAGCCCCTTCGTTCCTCTGCTCCACAGGAAGGTCGTCTCCCCCGCGCGTTTCCAACGATTTCGTTACGTGAGCGCCCCCTGGCCATTTTTCTGAGCAGGGACCACCCCTGTGTATTTCTCCCTCTTGTGTTTTACTGGTCAAGCATTCCCTTTCATTAGGTAGTCAACGAATCGGTCCGGTTGCTTGTCTTGATCTAGTAATAGCACCCCCTCTCGAACAGTCGCGTTTTTTTTTGAAAAGTCTTTTCCCCTCCCTTGTATCTGACGGGGGTTGTGGCCCGGTCCAAGATTGTTGTGGCCCAGGCGAGGTGCTTTTCCATGAGTCTCGTTAGTACCAGCTTCAAAGAAGAACAGGCTGATTTCGGATCAGGGCGATTTTTTACCTTCTCCAATGGTGAAGTGTAGGTTTGTCGAAGATTTTTTTGCCCCCCTCGTTTCTGTGTCTCCAGGGGTGATTTTGGTCTTTTTTTCCCTGTTAAGCCTTTGTGGGGGGTTTCTCTTCTCCCTGAGGCTGACTTGATTTGCGTTGTTGGGCGATTTCGCGATGTCGGGGAGTGTCCTCTTAGAGTCTTTGCGAGGGCGAGTTGTTGTCGAGGGGTGTGGTTTGATAGATTCTTGTGGTGGGAATGTCCCTTAGGTGTTTTTTGTTGGGGGATTCGGGCGGACTTTCTATGGCTAGAACGCGGTTTCTATTTCCTTTTGTCAGGGTGACAAGGCGTATGTGGAGGGGACACAGTTTGGTTCTTTCTAAAGCCCCACACAGTGCTGTCCTTCTTTAGCTTTGCCCCCTTCTTTTACCAACGGGTCCTTTTGCTGTGGTGCCCTTGTACGGTTGACTCGAAACGGTTTTTTAATTCCCCCTCCAATTTCTTCTCCTTCACAACCTTATCAAAGCTCCGCGGGAATTATCACCTTTCCCAGGCGCTTTTTTATCAGTCTGAATGGGGGCTTGTTTTTTTTTTCCTTTATTTTTCGTTGCCCTCCATTCGAGGGTCGGCTTTCCTGCCGCTTGCAGTGAGATTTTTGGGAGGAAATGGAACTCCCTTTGAAGGCGGCACGTGTATTCGTAAGGGCGTTTAGGCTAGTTATCTGCACCCTTCCCCAAAGTTTCGACCCCCCCCAGAGAGTGGAGAGCGAGGGCTCCTTCCCCCCTTTTGGACGTTTGCGGGGTTAGGAGTCGTTTCTCTTATTCCTCCTGGGTAGTGGGCCCCAAACCTCAAGAGGTTGCCCCACCCCCTCCCCCCCTTCCCCTTCCGAAAAAGATGTTCCCCCCACCCCCCCCCGCGGCCGGGTTCCCTCATATAGGTCAGCACCGGCAGGACGTTTTTAACCATCCCGGTTTTGTTCAGGGAGAAAGAGGTCCCTTTTCCGTGAGGCTTCCTAAGTCCGGGGCAGGGGCCCGGTTGGCGGTTTCCTTCCTTGGGAATTTTTGCGCCGCACCTTGGACCTTTTCCGTGAGGAGCTGTCCTACAGGCGGGAGGTCCCCGTCCCCCCCTCCTTGGTCACAATCCCCATCCTTCTACCTCCTCCTTCCGGTGTTGGCTATCTGTGGTCGTTGGTACCGCCGTTTTTGGCTGTTCGGAATTTCGCGTCCTGGCCATGGTCTCGTCCCAAAAACTTGGTTCCCTTTTGGGTTTCGCCCCCCGGGCGCCCTTCCTGAGGGAGGATGCCACCGATTCTTCGGGCCTTCTGCTTTTTCCCCCCCCGTGGCTGGTCGGATCGAGGGACTTTTTTTTTTGCTTTGCCCTTGACCGGAAGGCTGGATTTTCCGGCCTCCCGCTTTTTTCCTGAGGTTGCCCCGCGTTTGATGGGCCTCTGGATTGACTAGAGGGTTGATACGCAGGTTCCCCTCTACAGACACTCTCTTGCCGGCACTTTCCCTTTTTTTCGCCCCCTCCGACCAGCCTTTTCTACTGGAGCGTACTGCTACGCTCGCCAACCCACGGGCGCCTTCGTTGAATGTCCCGTCTGCCGGATTCCCGCCCGTCCGCCCGTTTGCATGACCCTATTGGTAGTTCCTGACCTTCCCGGGACATGCTCCCCTTTTTTTTTTCCCAGCCCTGGGATCCAGCGCCTTTTACGTCATGTCCGGCCTGCTAGTCCTTTTGTTTATGGCGAGCCTTGAGTTTGTACCTCCAATTTTTTTACTTTTTCCAAACAAGGGCTACCTTTTCCCCCAAAAGTTTTTCCTGGTTCACCTTTTTCACATTTCCTGAACGCAGCGTAAATTCTTCCCGGTTTTATACACTTGTGTTTTTTCTCCGGACCCCACAGACTACTTTTCCCCCTTTTTTTTCCCCTTTTTTTTGCCACACGTTTACCCCCCAACCCTCGGACACCCCCCTCACTGCCCCGCCAAGAACTCCTCCCCCCTTCCCACCCCCCGCCAGCTATCGGCCCTCGGACGCCCTTTGACTGTTGTCTCTAGACCTCAGAACATAACTTCCCTAGCAAGTTTCCATCTCCCGGACCCCACCTTTTCAATGTCTCCGCCCCCTTAAACGGAATAACCAGCTACGCCCCCTGAAACGGTTCCTTCCCCCGTCTCCTGTCCTCAGTTCGTACCCCTGTTCCTTCCTCGATTCACTGTCGTTTTTAGTCCACCGAAATGACCTCTCCTTTTTCTCGCCTGTGGGCCAAGGCCCCAACTTCCCCCTCCCGGCCGTCGCCACATACGCCCCCCCTTTTTTACGAAACCCTTTACTTGTCCCGGCTTCTCGTGTTGGGCCCGATGACGAGACTAAATTTTCCCTTTCCTTTTAATCGTATAGTATATACGCGCCACCTCATGACCTTTGTCACACCCCGCGATGGGAGAAACCCTTTTTTTTGTGCATTTCCTTCTTTTCCTGCCAGGGTCGTCTTTCAACCCTCGCCGATTTTTTAGGGGGTTCCGCTCCTTGCCTCCCCTGCCCCGGACTTTCCTTTCCCCCTTTGGCCACGAACCGGGCTTTATTTTACCTGGAGAACCTGGTCGCTCCGATTCTGAACTCCAAAACCGATTTTTTCCCAAAAAATCCCACACCGCAATTTTTCAGCCTTTTTTGACAGGAAGAGGAACGTTTATTCCTCTAAGTCTCGGGAATTCCCGAGGGGCCCAATTTGCTGCTTTTTGCAGGGGGACGTCCTTTCTTTTTGCCAGTTGGGCCGGAGGAACCCTTCAGGGATTCTTGACAACGCGCGAGTTGTACGACGGTGGAACTGGCCTCGGCAAGTCCTGTTTCCCTTTTAGGGTCAAAACCCCCTTTGTCAACACCGCTGGTCAACCCCCTCTTTCCCATAATTCATGTACATGTTTTTGCCACGTTTTTCCCCATGGGGTTTGGTCCACTGGTTTTAATTTTTCTTTAGTTGGATCATTTCTTCCTTGGCCTTTACTATTTTTTGTGGTGTTGCGACCGGACGTTTTTTTCGATGCCAATTTTTGTTTTTTTTCTTCTGCTTTCAGAATTGAGGGGGCTCTTTCCCCTTGTTGTTTGTGCCGTTAGGACTGTTGTCGGGGAATGCCATGTATGGTCGATCACTCCTTTTTTTTTCCCTTGAAGTTTTACTTTCTCTGCAATGGGGACCCTGTTTCTCCAGTTTCTTCCTGACTACTGCTCCGTAGCAACCAATTCCGGGTTTCCCCGGGACGAGCTTGTTGTTTCGCCCCTCCCTGGTTGGAAGGACTTGTAAGTCCTTTCTTTTGCCACCTTGCCCGCGCCAGTGACTTTGTACCCCCGGTGTGAAAAGTCTCTTCCCGATTTGTTAGTTCACCGTTTACCCACCCACGCCTTTGCAAAAAAATCCCCTTTCTCCTTAGTCCCCATCAGATATATCCTTCCTTCCTCCATCCGTTGTTGTTGTCTCTTTCCACGTTGTTGTTTACAGTCTCCAACAAATTGAATGGTTTTTCAACCCCTCGTCTTTTTTTTCGGGTACCCTAAGGAATCATCGGTTTTCCTCACTTTTTCGAGCGTTTTTTCTTTATTAATTCTCTGAGTTGCTTAGTCCGCACGTAAGGCCCTGTCACCCCAAGAGCAACCTTGGCCGGTGATTCTACCCCGTCACCCCTTTTCCCCCCCGGCTTCGTTCCGGGATTCGCGGTGGGGTGATACCTAAACGTTTCCGAGTTTTTTCTCCATTTCCCTCAAAGTAAGGTAGTACCCACAGCTTGATGCAGGCCGACCGAGGGAAACCCCCTTTCCCCGCCTTGTCAGCTCCGGATGTTGGTTTTTTTTTCTTCGGACAGTTTCTTTCTTTCAATCAACCCCTGGCCCCTCCTCCACGGTCACCCAACCCGTGACGCCCTTTTCAAGTGGAATTTCGCTGCAGGCGCCCGCCCCGACCGGCCCTAACCCGGTTAGAAAACCCTTCATGCTCCCAGTCCCCACTTCGGAGGTCGCACTTTCCGATCGTTTTTCTCCCCCTCAAAAATTGGGTCCTCCAGTTCCACGGCGAAGGGTTACTTTGCTTAAACGTTTTTGTTCCAGCAGTTTCGGCCTCCAGATGCAACCGGGCCCCTGTTTTTGTTCGGCCTGGGTTTTCCTCCTTCCGCAAAAACGTCAGTCTTCCCAAAAAGAGAGGGCTTGACGGAATAAGGTTCTACAAACAGTTTTTGTAGAGCAAGCCCATTTTAACCACCCCAGACAAGCTACATCCCCCTTATAGATTTGTTGTTTTTTTCTCAGAATTTTTTTTCTTGGAGGTTTTAAGGTAGCCCGGCATTTTTTCTTATCGGGAGTTGTCTTTTTTTTTTTCGTGCTCTCGGGGGGGCGGAGTTTGGTATTTTCTCTCATCGAAATAGAGGACGTGATGGTTTTCAGTTGTCTTTGACCCCCGCGGCACCACTTCTGAACGATCACCTAGTCTCCTTCCACCGCGGCGGAGCCCCCCCGGGGAGGGGCGAAAGTTGATGCATATTTTTCCGGTGGGGGGGGGCCTTTTTGAGCGAAACAACCTTTCCCCGTTTACTTACTGTTTCACCCCCAGGGTTACGTAACAATCCGATTTTTTTCTCTGTTCTTTACGTTTCTCTTGTTAGGTCTGTGAAGCTTTGGGTCTCCGCACTTGGAGGACTTCTTCTCACGGTTCATGGGGAAGCATTCTCCTCCCCTCTTTGGAGGTGGTTTTCTCTTTGAATTTTATCTGAAGGGGTCCTTTGGCCTTTCCCCCTTAGACGCCTTCTGTGTTTTATTTTTGACCCCCACGGAGACTCGATGGGGTTTTCCTCGAAAGAATGTTTTCGGTTACTCCTCGGTGACGCCCGTCAAGAACACATTTTTTCAGGAGAGGATTGGTTTCTTGACGATGTGCGGATCAATGGCTTTTTTTTTTAGCGATTTCTCCTGGACCTGTCGTCTCTTTGTCATTCCGGGTTTTTTTGATGAAGTTGTCTGAGTTTGCCTCGTTGATCTTCTTTTGGGCCTTTTTTTTTTTTTTTCTGATTGAAATTGCCGGATGGCCACTTTCCTTCTTGGTGTTTTGGGCGTCGATTCGAGAAGAGGTGGTCACTCCTCGATTGGGGTTTTCGAGGCGCTGTTTTGTTGTCGCAGTTTTCCTTGGCGGGGCAGGCCGTTTTTGGGTTTTGAGCTGTTTGTTTACCTCTTGGCTGGTTTGATTCCTGAGCATTTGTTTCCTGCTTGAGGCGGGTTCCGTAGAACCACCAAGCGTTATGGTTTATCCTTAAAAGGCCCCAGACCGATTGTTTCTTTACCTGGTTGAACAAAGACTTTTCTGTTCCAGTTTACCCTTGTTTGCCCCTTGCCCGGAAGACTTTTTATCTTACTCGGTATCCCCCTACCAAGTTGACTATTTGGTCCTCACAGGCAATGGTCTCTTTTTCTTTTGGTTTTTTTTTCCGGGCTTGATTTTTTGGGTTATCGGGTTTTCGGGCATTGGTCCCCCCTTCATGCCTAGGTTCCTTGACGGTTTTCGTTGCCGGGTTGCCTTTGGCTTTCAGAGGTTTGGTCTTTTTTTATAATCCCTTCCCTCACGAAGGATTCCCCCCTTTTTCGAGTGGGTCGGCGTTTTATTCAAGGGCGCCCTTCATCCGGAAGCAGGGTCTTTCGGTGCGGTCTTGGGAAGGTCGGCCCGGCCCTAAGTTCAGTTAGGCTTTTGTAGAGTCGTCTGATCCCCCGAGACGGATCCTGGCACCTTAAAGAGATCAGGCACCTTCTGGACCCCGCCCAGGGTGATTCTTAGGAAGTTGAACTTCGCCAGGCCGGGGGTATGGCCCCGGCCGTCGCCGTCCTCGACAGTGAAGTTTGTCAGTCCCCCTCTCGGTGGACAGGTCGATGTCAGTCTGACGTCCTCGGGCCTAGTCAGGGCCGGCTGAACTTCCAGGTTGGGGGGGGCGGCCTTTTTTGCCCGTTGTTTTTACGGCCACAATTGCTCTCTTGAGCAAACGTTTCTCCGGAGGCGGCTAAGACTTGCCCCCCCACCACACGTCCACTCACCCCATATCTCTCCCCCCACACCCCCCCCCCCAAACTCCCCCCCGTACCCCCCCCCCCCCACCCCCCCTCACCAGCCCCCCCACCCCACTGCCCGCACCCCCGCCCCCTCCCTCACCGCCCCCCCCGTTTTTCCCCCCCACCCCCCCCCCCAAACGAAGCCCTCCGCGCCCCCTGCGCCGCCCATCGCGTCTCCCCCCCCCACGGCGGGTCGGGGGAACCCGCCCTCTTCCACCCTGCTCCTCTCCGTTGCCTTGACGCTCCCCACTGGAAGAGCCCCTGGGCACCCTGCATTTTTTGTTTCTTCGGCAAAGGCCTATTAAGTATAGTAATTAACTTTTTTCCCCCGTCGGTGTTGTCGTCCTTGCCGGGCTCTTCTTTCAGAGGTCCTAGGGCGGGGCAGCCCCCCCTTCTCTGGAGGGTTGGTTCCCTTAAGCCATTTGGCTTGTTCCTGTCCGTCCCTGGTGCTGGCCCTTCTCTTAAAGGGTGCCCACTTCCGGTTTTTTTGACCCCCCATTTTTACGCCGCACCCCTCCCTGGGCCAAGCCCCTCCCCATCCCAGCGTCCTGGTGGTAACGCCTCCCCTCCCCTCGCATGGGTGCTTCGGTTTCCCGATTTCCCGTTTAACTACTCCCCGGCAAAGCCCCGTAATGGCCCTGGTTCGTTGCCCCTAACTACTTCAAAACCCGGATCTGCCCCCCATTTTGGCCGGTCCCCCCATTTCCCTACTTTGGAAGGTCATGTCCGCCCTTTTTTTTCTTTCTAGCTGGATCCACGCATTCTTTAGTTCTGATGAACCAATTGCCTTGTTAAAACGGTGTCCCTTTTTTTTACAGTTTTTTAAAGCTCCCCCCCCTTTGGTAACCAAATATCCTTTTTTTCCAGCTTTTTTAAGCCCTTCCCCACTAACGATTTTTTACGGAACCAGCCCTCAGGAGGACACAAGGTGATAGTCCCCTCACCTAACTTTAGGGTCCCCAAAACTACCCCCCCCTCAGACCTTCAGCCCCCACGAACATCTCCCCCATCCCAACCTCCTCCCTGAACTAGAGTTTGGACCCTTTTTCCGAAATCCCCCCGAACCCCACCAGTGGGCACCGTTTCAGAACCCAGCCCAATTGGTCCCCCTTCCTTTGCCTTTTCCCCCCCCGGAATCAACGCAAGAGCCTCCCTTGTACTATTACTCCGGTCCCTGGCCTTGAACCCAACGTCCCGTTCTCGCCACCTGATTCTTCCTCGCTAACTGTTCTTCTTTTCGTAAAACTTTGCTCAACGTATTTTCTCTTTTCCCCCCCCTCGCCGTGGGACAGGTCCACAACCTCCCTTTGACAAACTTGGCCGTCGCCCCATCCCCAACATTCGACAGACTTTCCCCTCTTACTCATCGTTTGCGATGAGATTACAGGAGTCGTAACCCGGTTTCGTCGGCTTTCTGCACCGCGTCAACTAATGTTCTCCCTGGAACCACCGCTCTTTCCCTGACCTGTTTTTTTTTTGCGGCCCTTGCCCCCCCCCCCAGGGGTTTCGCCGACTTCCCTTCCTGCAGATCGCCGGGTCCCTTTGATTGGGCGTGAGAGGTCCCTTCCCTGAGTTTCTTTTCGCCCTTCACAGTCACCGTTCGCTTCAACTAGACCCGCGATACGTCTCTTTCAAACAGTTTTCCAAAACTTCCCCCCCAAACCAAGCCACCGTTGTCTCTTTGCAGTTCCGGATCTGGCTAGCTTCTCGCTTTAATGACGGGTCCAATGCGCCTCACTTGTGGTCTCTTGTTCCTTTTCGGGTGGGCTTCCCTCATCGTTACATCCTGCTGTCCCCTTTTTGCATAGGACCCACTACGTACGAGTTTACTTTTCTTCTTTTGGGAGGATATGCTCGCGCCCTAGGGGGTCTTCCCATCGGATCCCCCCCCCTTGGGTAAATGTCCGACCCCCGCTGGCCCATCATGGTTACGCCCCTTTGGACTCTCCCCGTGGGGTGAATTTTCCCCCCTCAGGTTCCTGATATGATGTTCTACTCTTCCGAGTGGCGATGCCCCAGTCCACCTGCCGGTTTTCGTTTAACCGGGAGTATTTTTCGATCTGTGTTGTCGAATCCCCCTATTTTGGGTCGTTATCAACGTTTTTTTTCCCGGGGTTTTGAGGAGGTGCTAGAGTGGTTGGCGCGCCCTCATTCCTTATGAACCGGGACTTCTTCGTCTAATTCTTCCCGGTCGGTTCTTACTACGGGAGTGCTCCCCCCTGAAACCCGGTCTTTTATGAGCGAGCCCCAACTTTGTGACAATGCACGCCTGAGCTTTTGGCTGAGGCAGGACACAACTTTCTTTGCCTTGGTCCCGACCTTACGCTTTGACCTTTTTTGCCGCGCCCGTGCCTGGGCCCTGGCCTTGTTACCCACCGCCGTGGCCCGATGGAGGGTTAGTTTTTTATCCCCTCCAACCCCCCTGTGAACCATTCACCCCCTTTTCACTGGCCACAATGTCAAATATTTTCTATTTTTTCCCCTTGGTTGTCGAAGAGATTACACTTGTTCCTTCCCCCCGTCCTACCAACCCCCTTGGGGGCCTTGTTTCCCAAGTGGCGTTAGTTTAACACTATTACCTACTAGCCTTCGGAGCGGTTTGGTTTCCTGTTAAGTTATCTGTGGGGCATAATTTTCCGCACGGTCCCCCGTCGTGTACCCCAAGAGCGGTAAACTTCCGGTGGCTCGTCCGTCACCCAAGGCAGCTCCCTGACTTCCTTTCCACTAGTGTGTGTTTGTTGGCTTCCTGCAAGATCCCGCCTTTCCTTCTGAAATGAACTCCCCGTATCAGTCCTTTAGCAGAAGGAAGAACCGCTCTCAGGCTGTTTTTTTCTCTTCTTTCTTTCCTTGCGCACCAATGATCTCCCCTCAAGTCCCCCCCCCGTGTATGACAACGAAGACTTTCCCTTTTTCCCCGACCCCCCGCGACCTCTCGAGAGCCCCCCCAAACTTCATCCCTGTTCGTCCTTCTTCGTGTAAGAATATATTTTTAACACACGATAACACTTTCGCCCCTCCAACGATCGCCACTTTGCCCAAAAGGTAAGCCCAAGGAGACTCCCGGTTGATCCCGCCTGTTCAACCCCCCCGAGGTCCGAACTTGGTCTCAGATTTGGTATGAGTTAGGATTGGGGGCCGCCTTTCAACAAGAAGTTCCCACCCCCCTCCCTTATCGGTAAGTACCGGCACGCCCAGATTAATTTCCCCTCCACCAAATGGCCAACAACCGCCAAGTTCAGAAACCAGTGATCTCATTGGCTTCCTGAATAGATACTCTTCCTGCTCTGGGCCTATGTATTTTTCTTTCTCCCTTTCTGGATACTTTTCCTGGTGGTGTTTTCGTTTCTTCCGAGTTTTTTTGTTCCTTTTTAGATAGGGGTTCGGGTTCTCCACTGTCCCCGAACCAGCGGGCACAGTTTCTTTCCTGGAGATAATTCCTCTTTTCAGGATTTGCATGTGTCCCCGCCCCGGGAGGCTACTCCCCCCGCAGGAGCCAATCGGCGATTGTTTCCTGGCGTTGGTTTTTGTCCCCCCTGGTCCTGCCATTTCCTTCTCCCAGTCTGCCAACCCCCCTGGTCGCAAAAGTTCTCAGGGAATTGGGTAAAGTCCTGATTGTCCGTTTAGACGGTACTGACCCCGACTCCGACCTGGAACATTACTCTGGACTTTTTTTTTTTCTCTTAATCTCCCCCCCATTCGTCTGAGCTTTGGCGAAAGTATCTTCCTTGCCCCTTCTCCCTGGGGTTCGGACTTTTACGTCTTTACCCGTGCACACGGATGAGTGTTTCCTCGGTCCTGATTACGTCTGTCGCCTTTCCCCCCGTTTTTCCAAACGAAAAACCTCCCAGTTTCGCTCCTTTTTTGGTCTAGGCCTTTTGCGGAAATTGTCATTTTCTTTTTCGCAACCGTTCTTATATTGTAGTGCACCTGTTTAGTTCTGTTTTCTTTTTTCCCGGTGGTCTTGGATAGTCGGCTACCCCCTTTTGTTTTGGTTAATCTTGTGGTAGTTATTGAGCAAACCTGCGGTTGAGTCGCCTTTTAGGCGACTTTTGAGAATCGAAGGGGTGCGTGTCGTTTGGCAGCTTCGATTTGGGCGAGGCTGTTTTTCGTAGGTTGGTTTGATTTTTTTCGGGTAGGGTTCGCGTGTAGATTTTTTGTTGCGGTAGTTGGTTTGCCTTTTCTTTTTTCTCATGGAGGGTTCCCAAAAACCCCTTTTCCTTCTAGGAAACAGGCGTTGGTCTTCCCTCCGTTGCAAGAAAGATTCCCGGTCCCCCTATTGTTAAAACCCCCTTGGGGTTGAACCCTCAACCTTTTCCCCGTTTTTTTTTTCTTTTTTTACCATTGTTTGTCCTGCCCCAGTCTAGGACCCCAAGTTTTTTTCCCCAGAATCCATACGTTCCTACCCCCCTCATTCAAGCTCCCCCGAGGGGCTGTTCCCTTTTCCCTTCACTCTAAGGGATACCCTGAGTTTTTTTACTTTTCCGGGCCTTGCGTTACTCGAAAATCACTTGATTTTCATTTCCGGCGGTGTTTAGTTTTTCTGTTTCTTAGGTGCTCCCTGTTTCTAGCCCACCAGTGGCGCTTGGTTTTTGGGGTGGTCTTCCCTGGCGGCTTCCATTCTTTGCGCTTTGGTCTGGTGGGCGTTCGGCCCCGGACCCCTGTCCGGGGGTAAGTCCAGTAGTACAAGAGCCGCCTTTTTTTCGTACTTTTTTCACCTTTCGTCCAGAACCTTCCCTGGTCCTTTGATCCTGTTGCGGAGAACTGTTCGGGGCCGGCCTGCTTTTCCTTTCCCTCGCACTTTTCTCCAGTTTATAGGTAGTCCGCATTTGTCGAGGGCCCGATAAGCAGCGTCCGGGAGATTTAATTTTCCCGGTTTTTTCTTTTTTGCCGGGGGGCTTTCCGGGCCCGTTTTTCCCTCCCGGAAAGTTCCCTTCCTTTCCAAGGTTCTAAGGGCTCGTGTTTTTTTCAACGTTCCCCTCCTTCCCACCAGCTCTTTATAATGAGTTTGTGTTGTGTCCTCCTCCTTCCTCGTTGGGGGTATGGTCCCCTGGCGGGCGGGAGTCCCTTTTAAAACCCTTCCCTTTTCTTCCCATGTTTTTTCCCCCCACACACCTTTTGGCCGGGCCGGTCCCAGGGCGGCATTACGGAATCTTTTTCAAAGGTCTTTTTTCTCTTTTTTGGTCCGTCTTTTTGGGCCTTTCGGGACTTTTATGGTCGGAATGAAGGAGGAGGAGGGACTCTTCCTCTGCGGGCATTCCCCTCCTTCTCGTTCTTCCTTGAATCTCCAGTTCTGTTGTGCCGGGGTCAAGGTTTTTTCTGGAATTGGTGCACTCCGATTCCTTCGCCGGGTTTACTCCCCTCACCTTTATAAGCCCTGTTTGCGGCCAAGGGGCGGAAGTCCGTACCGCGGCCCCCCTTCCTCTGGCGACGTCTTTCCTTCTAACGACAGCACCTTGTCAGCATTCGTTTCTTGCCCCTTCTCCCGATCTGCTGATAGGGTTTACGCCCCTTTCATTTTCACTAGCGTTTGGAGGTTCGTCGCACTTGCCCGGGCCAACACGTCCCCCTGCATGGTTTCCCCCAGCTTTATTTTTTTCCTTTCCGGTGATGGTCGGGGTCGCCGATTGTTCGCTATGAGTCAACCCTCTCTTTTTCAACCGGTCTCTTTTCCCCCACAAGACCCCCAACACAAGTTGGTTGGTTCCCCGTCAAATCTTGAAAAGAAGTTTCTTCTGGCCCTTTCGGCTTTTACCTTACCCTCCTCCTGCTGTGGTGTCTACTTCCCCACATTTTTTTTCCCAGGGTACCCAGACAGTGATCAGTCCCATCACACTCCCGTTCACAACAGAGTTGACATTTCTTCATGAAACCCCCGACACTCAAAACTCGACAAACGCCCCTCAAACTTTTTTCGTCCTCCTTCCCGCTTTACCTTCCTCCTCACCTCTCGATTTTTTTTTTTTTTTTTTTTTTTTTTTGTGAAACCTTTGCCCACCCCAGATTCAAGTTCAAGTCCCTTTCCCTTTTTCCACACCCAATACACCAGGCCCTCGATCTCTACCCCCCAAGCAAGATCCACCTCCATTTTTACTCCCTTCCAACAAGGCTTTTACCTCCCTTTTTCCTCCGCCCTCTTTCCTCTCCCTTTTTCCCAGGTTGCCCCCCAGTCACTGCTAAGGCTGTCCCCACCTCGCTGTTGGGACTGGTCCCCCCAACATTTTACACGTCTTCCCCCCTACCCGTCAGCCCCCCCAGCCCCCTACCGCGTCCCCTCCTTCGTTGCCCGTACGTTGCTCCCCTGTAAGTTCCGGTCGCCTTCCTCTTAGTCCCTCGATACACGCCCCACTTCTTTTACCGAGTCCCTGTCTAAAACATCCCTTGCGGGACCTTTTGTGTTTCGACCCCCACTGGACGGCCTGTTTTCTTTCTTTTCACGAGTCCCCCCAATCGCCGCGCGGTTCTCCTGCGCCGGTATCCGGCCCCCCTTTTGCCGCGGGGGATTTCTCAAAACGAAATCGGGTTTTTTTTTTACGTTCACTTGGAACCGTCTCCTCGATCACCCCCCCTGCCACACACTTCTAAAACCCCCTTCCTAGTCGGACCTTAATAGGACCGGATTGGCCCCCGCTCCGTAGCTCCTCCCCCAATGCGAACCACCCTGTCTTTAATCTTGTTTGGCCCGGGGTAGGCGAGGAACTTCACCTGGCGGGGAAGTTCCTTCCTTTAGGCCCCCAAAGACGCGCCTGTTTGTAATGATTTTCTGGGGGGACTTTGTTGCGCTTCTGCGGACTGTGTTTCTATCTTTTCTTCCCCAACACGTGCGTTCATGCAACCCTCTTGGCAATCTCCCCACCGTTTTTACCCCCACTAACCTTGCCCATGGGGGCTTTAAACGAAAGCAGTGGTCCCTCTTTGCGAGTCTCCGATTTTTTCTTTGTACTAGTTGCTCCCCTTTCCTTGTGTTCGACCTTATTCTTTCCTGAGATCTTTTGGGTCTTGTGTGATTTTCTTTATTGTTGCTTTCCACGTTTGGGTGTGACTCGTTTTTAGATTTTGGTTTTTTTCTCGCCCGCCCTCCTTTTTTTTAGACACCCAACCCGGCTCCGGATGTCTCCCTTCCCTTGGGGTTAGGATACGGTGGCCCTTTATTCCTTCCCACACCGGCTCTGGCGTCCGTTCCGGAGCACCCCCACGTCCGCTTTCCCTCCGCCTTGTTTTTTTCTTTTCGTTTGACGGGCGTTCCTCCGTGGGCTCTTGGGTGACAATCCTGGTGTTTTTTATGTTGAGGCCCCTCGCCTTCAAGTTTGACAGGTTCACTTGTGACGATAGCGGGGCCCGATGTAGGGTTCCCCCCCCTGTTTTCCCCGAAACCACCCTCCACCCCCCACCCATTGGGAGATGTTTGCCCCCGTGAGAATTTCTCCCTCTCTTTCCTCCTTTTTGGTTGTTTTTTTCTCGTTGCGCCTTTAAATTCCCAACTTTGCATGGTTCAAACTGTTTTTTTTTCGTGGTAAAAACTATCACACCGTGTTCCCTTTTGTGGTTTTTCGAAAAGTCCCCTTTTGATTTGGAATACCCCTCAGTTTCCGTCCCCCAGGGTGTACACAGAGTCCCAACCGTGCAGTTGTTTTTTTTTGCGGGCTTTCCTTCAAACAGCATCGTCCGACTTTGTTTGTGGCTCGTGCCTGACCTTTGCCGTTGGGTTCAGAAGATAGTTTTTCCCGGTACAATCAGGTAAGTCCTCCCCCTCTGTCCCCCACTTGCGCCCTTTCCCTAGTTTTTAAGGGGCCGGATGTTGTCTTTTTTTTTTCTAGGATGTTTGAGGAGCACTCGACCCTTCGACCCCCTACTTCCACTTTATTACCCCCCCGTCTTCCTCAACGCACCCTCCCCGATTTATTGTGATACCTTCCTTTTCTTGTGTAACGGCACTCTTGTCGCCCCAACCCCGTTTGCCCAGGGGTCCTTTTTGCAGGAGAATGCGAGTCCTTTTTCTCACATTTCCAGAATGCTTGCCAATGGGCAAACCGGTTTTGTAAACGGTCCCAGTCCCCCCCTTTTTCTAACGCTTGGTTCCTCCCACCTCCCCGTTGTCCCTCAGTTTTTCTCCCCTATGCGTTTGTTTTATCGCTTGGTCCGCAGTTTCAAGGCAATCCTATGTACCCGCTTGGCGTTTCCATTTTTTTTTTGTAATGCAAACCATGTGACTCTTCAGCACCCGGGCACCCCATAGCCATCTTTTCTGTGATCGCTTGATAGCTGACCTTTCTCGTCTTAAGGTTCTTTGAAGTCATCCCCCCCTTTTTCCCCTTACCCCTTTCCCGAAAGCTTAGGGTTTTCTTATGTCTGAGATCTCGTGTTTTTGTGTGAATTGTTGTTTTGAAAGCTCGTGCAATAGTACTTCTTGGTGGGAGTAAATTTTCAACCGTGACCTTTCTGTTGTTTGCAGTTGAAAGCCAGGAAATCCGTGTCTCGGGTACCCCCCCGATTTACGCCCGTTTTAGAGTGATCCCCATTGCTCCCAGAATCCCCTCCGTCGACGGTCCCACCAGCGTACTCAACGGATCTCCTCCCCCTCCTTTACCGCTCCCTTGTGATCGGTGCCTCGTCGGTGCCCATGTTATATTGTCTACCTGATGGTTTTAACGGTTTTGGGTGGATTGAGACCTCCAAAATGGTCGTCCAGTCTTTTCATGACGCCACACCCAAAGGTTTGTTTTCCGCATCGAGTTTTCGTTCTTTTTTTTTCTTTAGCGGCCAGGGACGTTTTTTTCCCGTTTCAGCCGCCGGGACCACCGGGATCGGCCCCCTTTGTTTCTTTCTTTTCATGTCTCCTCGGCCAGTCGGCGGACGGGGGGGAAAAGTCTTGTAAAGGTTATTTTACCTGTGGACTCGTTGTTGGATTGCCTTTCCTACCCGTGAGTGGAAACGTGGCCACGGCGAGTGGGTTCACTCCCCCCCGAAAGATGTTTTTCTCCCTGTTAGTCCCCGTTCGGGTTTCCCTGCCGGGCAAGGAAAACGTTTCGACATGATTCCCGGTTTTTCGGCTACAAAACCCCCCAAAAAACAAATCTCTTCCATTTTCCCCCCCCGCGGCCTTTGGTGTGGGGGACTTTAGATCCTTCCTTTTTTATCTTGGCGGGTTTGTGACTGGAGTCTCGGGTTTTGAAGCTTGTTTTTGAGGTGGTTAGCATGAATTGCGGTTCCCTTTCTGTTGGGAGATTAGACTCTAGAGGTGTGGAGTTTCCCCGGCGGTCTCTTTGTATGTTCATGCGCTTTTCGGTTGGGGTGTGGGTTTTTCGTTTTTTTTTTTCGTTGTTTGTCAGGTTCTCCCGAGGGGTTGTCACTGATTGTATTGATGGACTTTTGCTGCAACGTTTTTTCTTAGTCGTCCCGTTTTGACACCCCCCTTGAGCTTGAAAAGGCGGGAATTCTGGAAACCAAAGGAAATGTCTTGGGTTAGGCCCCTTCTGGTCCCCCAGGACCCAGGCGCCCCACTTGGGGCAAGTGTTAACCAATTGTTTGTCCCCTGGAATAAAGTTTTATATCCAATTTTAGAGCACACATTCCTCCCTAGGGTGGGAAAACTGAAACAGTCGCTTGAATCTTACCTGAATTTTTTCTTTCTTTCCTTTTTTTTGTTTTTTTTGGGGAGTGAATTTCTGTTGGAGTTTAGTCGGAAGCCTCCTGATCTCATGGGGGGGACGTGGAAGTTTCATCCTGCGTGGCAGAGGCGTTTTGGGGCTTTCCGCCATTTTTTTCTTCGCCGGAGAACAAGTGATTCTGAGTACGGGGGGAGGGTTTTTTGGGATTTTTGCGTCTGGTTTATGAAGGAAGGCTTTCCTCTTAGGTGTGGATGGGAGTTCGTTCTGCAAAGGAAGGGCAAGGTTGTCTCGTGTTCTCGAAGTCGTCCCATTGATTCACACCCGTCCCGCATAGTCTGGCACTTCCGCTCCAGCAAAAAGATGGTCCTTTTCCGCCCATTTTGCCGAAACTTTTTTTCGGAGGCCTTCCGTTGACAACTTTCCTGTTCACGGGCCATTTTCCCATTGGCACCTCATTGGCTCGTTTACTAGAAGGGTCCGGCCTTGGTTGGAGGTTGTCTGCTCTGCAGTATTCCCTCGGACGGAAGGGGAAGGGGACGTCCTTTCCAGCGATTGGTGCCCGGGTGGGAAGGTCTTGGGGGGCGAGCCGTGACCTGGGTAGTTGAGCACCGGTCGTGGAGGCGTTTGTTCACCTTGGGGAACAACGGATTCTCTATCTTTTCTGCCTGAAGTGTTTTTCTTTCTTTTCGATATTTTTGTGGGTTCGCGGGAGGGGGCCGCCGCCTGAGAACCCGTTCCTCCTTTTTTTCGCTGGGCAGGCCCTGGGGCCGTTTTTGCTTTTTCCCCCCCAACCATGGTTGCCCCGGGCCTTACGGAAAACCCCCCTTTCCTGATTCAATGCATTGCCACCTTCCTTTTTTCTTTCGTCTCGTTTACTCGTTCCCTTGGACACGCATCTTTTCTTCTTCCCCCGGTTTCGAGTTTCTATGCCCAGGAGGCGGGACGGTTTCCTGCTCCCTGGAGGGGCGGTATAAGTCTCCAGAGTTAGTACTAAGGGCCCTTCAGTGCCTTTTTTTGGAAAACCCATTTTTGCACGCTCTCCTTCTCGGGTGTCTTCCTATCCTTCTCCTCCTTCCAATGCCGGCCAAGGGGACGGGTCGGGCCCGACGTGTCGTTAAGATGGCGACTCTTTTCTCAACAGTTGGTTCTTTTCGCACTGGGGTAAACTTCTTCTTCCCATGGGCCTCCACGCCCTTTTTTTTAGGCAGATCCCTGGCCAGGAACGACGGCTTGCCCCCCATGAGGGAGGTGAGAAGCATTTGGCCAAAAATTCTGGCTCCCTTCCAACCCGCATTTGGTTTTCAGGGTTCATGTCCTTTAATTGCTCCTTCGTTGTAGTTCCGTAGCGATTTTCTTAGAAAAAACTTGTCGTAATTCCTTGTCCGGTTCCCGCTTTTTTTGCAACTTTTCCCACCCGTGGGTTTCCCCCCCTTTGCCTATTCCCTTCTCCCCCCGTGTAAATTCTTTTTTAATCCCTCGTTCCTATTGGTGGGGTTCCCCGGTCCCCTTTGAGGAACAGACGTTGTCCAATCATCCCCCCTTCCCCCAACCCGACCCCCGGACCGTTTCACACCACGCCCAATCCATCGGACCCTTCACCAACGATTGCCTCCCACGAACGCTTGACTTCTCCCCACCCCTCTCTTTAATCGCCAAGCTAAATTTTTTTTTTCCTCCCCCGGCCCCCGTTTCTTTTTCCAAAATTCCACAGGATCAAACCCTCTGCCTATTAACAACGAACCTCCCCCGTCAAACGGGTTATCCCCCTTCCCCCGGTCACTTCCTTTAATAAGCCCTGTTAGTCCTCGCCCTTATTCCCATGGCTCACTGTTCTTTCCTTTTGTCTTTTCCAAGCCCTGTCACGGGTTCTCATTACCACCCCCCCCCCCGTTATGGTGGCCCCGGTCCACCCCCCCCTAGAGTGACCGGGACTTACACGTCAATAAGATCACCTTTAGTCTTGTTTAGCCTGTCCTCATTTCCTTTTCTACCCCAGAGTTTTAAAGGCCGGTTTTTCGTCCCTCCCTCCCTGGACGGCGTCGATTGCCCTTCATGTAACTCAGGCCCGGACCTCCACCCACACCACCCCCTGGCCTTCCCAATTGGGGTCTTTTGCGCATGTTTTTTCGTCCAACTTGGCAGGCCGTTTTCCTGGGCCACCATCTTCCCTTATCCGTCGGGCTCCCCCTTCCCTGGTGTTTTCAGGCCAATTTTCCTTGTTTTTGGATGTTTTCATTTCGCCACTAAAATTTTTTTTTTTTCCTTTCCAAGTTCCCTGGGGAGACACCCCTGAGCCCGAGGTTACCTGTTCAAACCGCCATCGATCGTCCCCACCCCTGCCCACCCGTTTTCAAGGGCGAACTTGTCCGTCGGCCCGGACAGCTCTCCTCTAAGTGCTTGCATTGGTTTCTGGCCCCAAGGCAGATACCATCATGTCGGTTTTAAGTGTTGTTACGCCGAGAGTCAAAGGTTCCCTTTTGGACGGGACGGACTTTTCTCAGTGCACAATTTTCTCCTTTCTTTTTGCGGAAATGCTTACTGCGGATTTTTGGGTACCCATCAAAACCCCAGTGGAGCACCCTTTTTTTCGTCAACAGGGATTGGAGTCCCCCCTTTTTATTAGGCCGTTTGGGAAGCTGAATTTTTTCCCAGGCATGGGCAGATCTTGGAGTTTCGCTTCTTTTTTTTTGGACGTAATGGTTCGTTCCAGGGACTTTTTCCGGTGCGACCTTAGGTTGGAGGCGCTCTTTTAGATGCTATCTCATGAGTGTCGTTCATTACCCTTTTCTTGTGCCCGAAGTGGGAGTGTTTTGACTTTGGTTCTTCGAGCCTTTAAGGCCTTTTCCGTCCTCAAAACCCCCCAAGCCCCTTTCCCTTCTTCATTCTTTTTCCTTTGATTCCGTTTTTGTTTGGAGCCCTCCCAATGGAACATTCTTCCGACTAGGTTACCCTTTCGGGCGTTCTCCCCCACCGGGCGTTTGAAATGACTTCGTTGCTTGCTTGTTTTCTAGCGGAGGCCCCCCCGCAAAACTTGGTTTGGAGTGTTTTTTGGGTCTGCCTTTACTTCTTCCCTGCTGGCCAATTACTTTTTTTCTTTGACAGGGGCCAAAAGACGAGTTGGATCA
>Ga0179591_1343497_pt1 | contig 22411 bp, 20 predicted proteins | sample CZOMad2_1_08_16f_FD_182891 | JGI IMG/M metagenome (GOLD analysis project Ga0179591, IMG submission 182891) | Vadose zone soil fungal communities from Angelo Coast Range Reserve, California, USA - CZOMad2_1_08_16fungal (PacBio error correction) | ecosystem: Environmental > Terrestrial > Soil >... | reverse complement strand
ATAGCCCCTTAAACAGAGTGTTCTGTTTTCCGCCCTTGCCCCCTCTCCTTACCTAGCCGTCTCTGCCCGCGCTAGGTAGGAAACCCTACTCGTATTTCTCGATCTTTTTGCTGCGATCTGCCATCTCTATATTTTCCTCCTCCGCCGTTTTCCGAGACTCTTCTTCCTCTCCGACTCGCGCATCGATTATGCCGTTGCTCTTCTACCGACGTAGCTTTTTAGCTCAATCTTGTTCCCCTTTAAGACCCTCCGGGGCGCCCCTACTCTTTTCCCCCGGGAGATCCCACTGTTTCTTCTTTTCGACCCCCCCTCCCTCGAAGCTGGGAAAGAGTATACTGGTTCCGCCTTCTGATCACGGCCAAAATCTTGGGCTGACTGAGATGGTTGCCTGACGGTCTTGAGTCTATTGTGTTCGTTCCTGCGAGCCCCGGAAACAGAAGCAGGCTTTTTCTTCCCTCTTTCCTTTACCCATAGGGGGTCTCTTCCCATGGACACCGGCGGGGAGCTGTTTACCTATCCCCTTCGGAACTGAACCGAGTGCTAACCCGTCCTTTTTTCCCCTCCCCTTTCTCTTAGTCTCCCTTGAAGATCGCCTCTTCAAAGATAGGTAAAAGGTTGCCGACTCCCCTTCCACCTTTTCCTTTACCGCGCGCGTCGTACATGAGCTCCGTTTCCTTTCCCTCATGGAGTATCAGCATTTTCGACCCTCAAGCCCACGACATGTGTCTCAAAGTAATTGGAGGATTAAGACCCTTTTTTCTTCTCCACAGTCGGTTCCTCGTCCCTGGGGGGGAAGGGGTCCCTCCCACCAATAAGACCCCCTCGAGACCCTACACCTTACGTTATCCGAAATAACATTGGATTTCTCGCCCCTTATGTTTCGCATATCTCCTCTTCGTGCCCTTCTAGGGCTTTACATTTAACTGGGCATTACATATGATCGGGTACTGAGCTCTGTTTTCGCGCAAACCGACACCGACAGCTTGGTAGATTCCCTGTTGATGCCTTACCCTCCTTTCTGCCACAAGGACTCCTCCATACCTTCTCTCTCTTCGATGGCAGTGGATGTTTGGTTTATCTTTTTCCCTGAAGTCTTTCTCTATGTAAAACCCCCCCGGTGGGGGGAGAGCTTACCCTCCCCCTTTTTCCCCCCTTTCCAACCCCCGATATATTTGCTTATGCCTGGCGCCACAACCTGGTTTCCCCCCAAGGGGTCAACCTTTCCCCCCCGTCACACTAATCGGGAAGACACCCCTCTCTCCTCTTCCCAATGTAGGAATTGTACCTCGCTTTGATGAGAAGTATGGTCCCCCCGAGAAATTTTTTTCCCCCCCCTTTGGTCTCTCAATGATCAAGGGGGATTTTTACAACCCCCTTTCGACCCCCTGTTCAAGAGAGATATAAATTTCCCTTCCCCCTAACGACGGGGCGTCCTCCCGCTTGGCGCCCTCTTCTTCACTCCTTCGGCTCTTCCGGTCCTCCGCGTACTGGTTTCGCCGTCTTCGTCCGTTGTGCGAATTTGGCTTTGAGCGCCTTCCCGATTCCTCTTGCTGAGGAATAACCCAAAATGACGGAGTCTTCGTTTTGGTCCACACCGCGCTGTCGGGCATTTCGCCGGTTCTTTTCCACTCGCCCCTTTCCAGATGAAAGAACCTAAGAAATCTCATTTTTTCACCGTCTGGTTTAGCTCAGCTTTCTTTTCCGGGGTGCTAGAAGTCCTTGTGCTCTGGATTTATCGAGACTTTGACGGATCGAGGAGCCCTTTTTACTATCTCCCGGCCCCTCTGACTGTTCCCCGCAGGCGACGCAGTGGGAACCGATCCCCTTGTTTGTTTCCGCCACTGCCTAATGACTCTTTACTCACCTTTTCTTCTGACAACGGATCCCTTGCGCGTAAGCTCCTTTTCTTAACTTGGCCCCGAGCTCCCCCGGACAGATATAGTTTTCCTGGGAGACCCCTCTCTTCCGAGACCTGGTCGCCCTTTGCTCGTTTCCACAGCGAGGGAGAATGAAGACTTCCCCCCTCCGGCGTGCCGATAATGATCGATTTCTTTTCCCCTTGCTGGCTCCCAACATCCAGAAATTTCCGTAACCTTTTTCTGGCTTTAGATATTTTCGGATTTCTTTTCCTCCCTTCTCCGTTCATCGACTCAATGGTCGAGTCCATTCGGATGAGGCCTTCCTTCGGAGCGCGACAATCCCAGCGGAAGTGTCGCAACCTCCTCTCCCCTTGATGCTGTGGTTCGGGCCCTCTTTGGGGCTGCGGGCCGCAAGTAAGTTTTTCCCTTGGGTTCGTCGTTCAGCGGCCCTTGAATCTGCGTACGCGCCACTCCCTTCCGCGATTCCCCCCCCCTTCCTCGGCAGCATATACTAATATTTGGACCCTTTGCTACCCCATGTGACCAACAGGGTCGAGTAATATTCCTTTTCCCCCCCTGACTAGATGTAATGATCAATTGCCACACCACGGCCTGAGGGCTGAGGGCTATCACTCTCATGGTGTTTACGATTTTTCGCTGTCCGAAACATTTCTTCGCCGGCGTGCGCGATTCTTCCTATTTTACTAAATACCTTTTGTTTCTGGCGATAGAATCTCTGTGTCCTTCCTGACATGAATTCTTGAATTTTTTCCCCCCCCTGCTTGCGATCCATAGGACAGCAGGAATTTGCTTTTTGCCCTCATTCCTGCCTTAGGATCCGTCAAGGTCTTACCCGGTGGTAAATGATTTTAGTGGTAGCTCGAGAGAGTCGAGGAGATACGGCTCCTCTCCCCGCGATTTTTCTTTGACTAGTGCCCTTTTTGCGTTGTTTAGGCCCCCCCTTTTGAGCCTCGAAGAAATCGTAGCCCTGCTTTTTCTCCGCGGCAAGAGAGCCCACCCCATACTTTTCTTGCGAACTGCGTGACCATCTCTCTTCGAACAAACGTCCTCCCTTCTTCTCACTGGTGGAGATGGCTTCATTTTACTATGAAGGTTCCTATCCGTCAGTACTTGTTCGTCCCCCTCCTCAAAAAGCCTCCATCGACCATGACTACTCCCCAGTAGCATTTCGCCCGTTTATACGGACACTTGAGAGGGTCTCAGTCTCTCCTATTTGATAGGCACGCGCTCTCCCCCCAATTTCGTTGACTTTTGCCTACCCCCGCTGGAAAACCGAGCCAAAATTATTCCCCTTCTTAGTATTTTTTCCACGTGAAAGCGATCTTTTTGGTCTTTTCGTGAGCCTAGCGCTGCGAGAAAGAAAGATAGAATTGTTTCTCGCTCCTTTTCTTCTTTTTCAGGAGTTCCTGTGTTCATGATCTCGCCGCAGCCGGTCGTAGAAGGCTTCTTTTTCATTGCGTCCGATCCCCCCCCCGTTTGATCGCCTAATTATACCCGAGTTTCGCCCCCCCTGAAGTCGGTCTGGTTAGTACCCACGATCGCCGGAGAGAACAAACGGGACCTTCTACGGTTAGAAACGTTTGAAGTTCGAGGGATTATTATTCCCAGGTGTGATTTTGACGCTGGCTCGGAGCGCCTCCCTTGCCCGACCCCCAGAGCTGAAGTCTGATCCCCATCCCCCTTCGGTTGTGTACTCCCTCCTTGAAAGGCTCCCCTACGCCACACAATGCGACAACCTTCTGAGCGACTCCGCACTACAGCGACGACGAGTTATCCTTCATCCGTGAGCGATGGCGCGCCCCCTTTCCCTGCCCTCCAGGGGCCGTCCTCCTTCCCGTCTTTTCTTATCTTTGTGAAAGGGAGCCTTTATCTGCCGAACTTTCCAACTTGTGGTGACTCCAAAGTTCTCCTGGAGTCCTCCGAAAACAACCCTTTGGTCCCTCATTTCCTTCTTACTCCCCTCTATCCCGGTCTTTCGTAAGATCCCCAGTTTGTCCTTTCCCTCGGTGGTCTCCCCGCGGAGCTCCTCCTTTTTCCCCTTTCAAGGCCCTCGGTTTGACCAGGCGCTCTCTGCCGCGTCCTCTTTGCATGCAAAATGTTGTCCTGTCGGATGCGGCTTCCCCCCCCACCGCCAGGGTAGAGATTATTTCCCCCTTTCGCTGCTCGAGCCCCCCAAGAAACTACCTATTAAGAAGGTCGGGAGGAGCGACGGTTTCGCTGGCTGACCCCATCAAGGGGCGTCGATCCGCACCGCCTCTCCCTTTGAGTTCTTCGGCGTTTGAGCAACGCCCAAACCGTCTTAGGAGCCCGAGGGCACTTTCGAAGTTGTCCCTTCGTTACTTGATACGAGGGAGACAGGCTTCCAATTTCCCTTTTTTTTTCCCGGGTGTCTGTTTTGTGGTTCCCGAGCGAAACTGGGTAAGATTGCCCCCTCCCCCCATGTAGATTTCCTCTTAGTTTAACCTCTGAAGTCGATTGTCCCGATTGTTAGCCTGTCTGCCAGACCCCTCCATTAGACATGAAAGGGAAGTAGGATTCCGCCCCGTCGCTTTCCTTGCAGAGACATAGCCCTTAAGGCGTGGCTCGGTGAGTTCCATTTGATTCTTCCGCAGGCTAAGCCAAAAGGGCCTTCTCATTCTCCCCCCTCTTAGAGTCGTATAAGGCTCTCTGGGATTTCGGGAAAACTCTGGGGAGGGATCCCCAGGACTTTCTGCTCACTCTTGAGTCGGAGACCGAAAGTGAGAATGGGAGGTAGGTCTAAGTGTGAGCAGCGGTAGGGTGTAGAGACTTGTGTGGCTTTCCTCCTGATGAAGAGAGAAATATTAGAACTTCCACTGTCCCGGTTAAGGCTGAGAGACCGGAATCTCCAAGAAGTTTCTCCACTCCGACGAAGGCCTCATCGATTCCCGCATTGGACCTGTTTTTCCCCCCCCTTCTGCTGGATTTAGTTGTAGAAACTGTTTTCTTTTACGGTAGGAGTTTACGGCGTGATTTCCTCCTTTTCTGCGCGCCTCTCCTGCCCGTTCGAAAAAACCGTCCCTCTGTCTCCCCCCTACCGCCTTGAGTCGAATTCTCTACGTCTTGAATCCCTCTATAGGTTCCCCCCTCAACGCATATTGGAGAGAGTCTATCTTTGTTCAATCTTTCTCTTTTTAATAATCACTCTTTGTTGTTTTCCTTTCTAGCCTCCTTCGTTGACAGCAGAGAGATAGAGCGCTCCCCCCGATTCCCCTTTTCCGTTTTCCGACTCTCGTTTTCCCCGGTGGCCCAACTCCTGTCTCGTCCTCATGGTAAAGGGCTGTCTTCTAAGACAATCATTAAGAGGGGGCAAGACTCCTTCCTCGGGCTCCCCAACTACCCTGGACGCAGCCTCGACCCAGCCCAACCCTGACCGCTTTTTCCCTTAGTCTTAAACAGAGACCGCCTCCGTGTACCCAAACCCCCTTCTCTTGCTGTCATTACACGGCGTACTTAGGAGACCCGCCTCGGTGATCCTTCGGTGAATCTTCATTTCCTTGGCGCCCGTGAAGCGTCCCTCCGGAGTTTCAAGAGTAAATGGTCCCTCGTTCTCGGCGAGACCGCGGTTTTTTCGCTTGTTCAAGTCCACACCTGCTCGACACCAAGCCCCTGCGTCACCGAGCCTCAAGAACTGATAATTCTATCCCCCTCCACTTCGCCCACCTGCCACGGTAAATGTTTCCCCTTCTCCGGGCCGCCATTACGAATTTCCTTTCGCCCTTTTCCGCGGCCTTCCACTTAAACTTCGTCCTTGGAGCGGGCCTCCTTTCGTCTGGACAGACATAGTCACTCCCCCAGCTCCTTTATCGTCCCAAGCTTCGGCGGCTTCGTTTTGGAGGAGGCCTCCTCCCCTTCATCTTACTCAGTGTCGACTTTCTTGAATCACAAATCCCAAGCCTTTTTTTCGCGTCGCTTACCCCTTCGATCGTACTTCTTCAGGTTCTGCGACTTCTTGGGATCCTTCTTCACAAGGGGTTCCGATCTTACCTGACCTCCGAAGGTTTTCTGAGTCTTGGATCCAGTACTACGGGAAATTCGTTAATAGTGCTCGACTTTGTTTTCAGTCAGGAAACGATCAAAAGTCGGTACTAGCTCTCTCTATTACTTTTGCTTAGACGTAGACTCCCTTTCAGTATTAACTGGGCTACGCTCAATTTTTTCTTTTTTCATCCGTGCGCCGACGACGGGCAGCGAGCTCGATCGTTTCCCCCTTTCGGGCGAGCCGTAAATACGCGCTCTGTTGAATGCCCGTTGGTTTTTGGATCGCGTGGCTTATGCCTGGTCAGCATACAATTAAGGGTTTTTTCCCCCCTTTGCCCCCAGTAGTCGACTCCCGCGGGGAGTCCAATCGTTTCCCCTCACCCAAAATTGACTTGAAGGTTCGGGGATGCTAAGATGAGGTGACGTTTTCCCCCCTTGGCCGTCGCGACTACGTGCCGGTGGCTTTACCCCCCCCACCTTCTGACCTTTTTGAAGAGGGTTTGATCACTTCCATTCCCCCTCCCTCAGTTTGGGCGCAGTACCTAGCTTTCTTTCCAGTCCCGCGCCCATTTGTCTCCCTGGTATATTCAATCCGTCGTTCGCGCGCTTCCGTAGTAGGTGCGTTGGTCGCATTTTGTATTTGGTTAGAGTTTCTCGGACGGACCTCACAAACCTGAGAGGATTTGTCTTTTCCTCCAGCGCTTGTCCCTTTTCATCTTTTCACGCCCCCCTCCAGTAGAGAAGCCCTTACCCCCTTGGTAAACTCTTTCCCTTAGCCCTTTCTTGTGCCTTTGCTAGACGGTGACGGTGCCTCTCCCTACGAACTTCTTCGTTCTGACGAACCGGTAAGAATTTTCGGCGATAACCGGGTTCGAGGTTCTCTCCCTCCTTTGAAAATGGCAATCCTGGCCTCGCCGACCCCGGTTTTTTTATTCCTCCTTCTTCGACCTCATTTTCCTTTCCCCCTGTCACGTCTTTTCGGAAGCGCTGCGCTCCCCAGTTCTGGCGATCAAAAGCCTCTTTTCTTGTGGACTTGCTCCACCGAACCTGTGCCTTCACCATCCTTCGGGAGCCCCATTGCGAAGACGCCGGCTCTCTAGCCTTATCGAAGCGCTTGTCTCCCCTTTCCCTCGTCATTCATGTCTATCCGCAAGCCTCTTTACGGGGTGGGGAGACCTCTTACTTTTTTTTTCGCCCTGGGCAGCGCGCTCGACCATCGACTTTCCTAAATTTTTCTCTTGACCCTTTTTTGTAGACAAGTTACCATGGAGCTCGACAATACAGGAGTGGTGTTCCCTAGGCCTTTCTTTCCCTCTTTTGCCTAGTTTATGGGTTCCAGTACGTGGTCCTCTGTCGCAGGTTCTAGTAGCTGACTAAGACCTATTCCGAGTTTTTTTTGCAATCTCTCGATCTTTCCAGAGGAGAAGTTCCCTACCTCTCTTTTCTCTACGGGACACCTCCGCTTGGTTTACTGAAGATGCTCAACGCGTTACTTTTTACCTCTACCTGAATACAGGCCGGCCCCATCTTCCCCCCGCGGAGAAGGTGCGATCAGGTTTTCCTCGCATGGGTAGGTAGATATGCTTACAACCCCCATTTTATGAGGGACACCGGCAGGGACCCATCTTTGACCTTCCTCATACTGGGTTTTGTCGAGGATCTAGCTCATGAATCCGGGTGCGGCTTCTCCAACTGAAATGAAGTTTTTTTTTCTCTTTCCCCCGAATCACAGGCGATTACCCTTCAGTGCCGGAATGACAACGATGTGACGCCGATAATTACTCGGGCGCGCCCGGGATCCTTTGTATCCCCCTTTTTTTCTCTTCCCTTTTCTCGTATTCTAGAGTACAGAGTCTGAGATCCCCGCCTACGATCGAGGCTCTTGCATGTAGAGTTGTCTCTTTCCTTCTGAGTTCCCCTTCCTCGCCTTCTACAACGTGACACGTCTTTCGTGCCACGAGAACCCACCCAGCTACGCGTCCCCGCGGCGCCAGCGCGCAATTCTACTCTTTTAGATTTTGTTTGCTTCTTGATGCTCCCTCCTGGCCGAAAATGGTCGTCTGCGTATGTAGCTTGCTTTTGCGCCATTTCACAGGAGCCCGACATGAGAGAGCAACGAAGTCCCTTCTAGGTCTTTCTTTCCTTGCCGTTTTCCGGTCCGTTGAGTTTGTAGACCATTTCCTGTTGGCCTCCGGAAGCCTATCTGTTATAGAAATGTTCCTCCTGGTGCCAGAGCAAAAGGTCTTACCCTTTTAGCCTCTTGTAGGTCGCCGGAGAGGGTAGCTCGGCTCTCGTCCCGCTGCGCGAAAGACCTAGACTTTTTCTCCTCTTTTGGGAATTGGAAGTTCCTCCCTCCCAGAAAAAGGGAGACTCGACTCCTTTTCCAGTCTTTTCGTTGGACGCTGGTCGCAGAAAATCTCCCCCTTTTGCTCTATTCTCCTTCTGTAGAAAGAGCATTTCAGGCCGCGCACAGTTTGTTTCGAAGTCGGCTCCCTTAAAGTTTCTCCCCTCCTTGGCTTTTGAAACGGTGAAGGTCGAGGGCTTATCTGTCCTGCCGGTCTTTTTTCGATTTCTTATGAGCCCTAATCCCACTGCTGCGAGTTTCGCATGTGATAAAAATCTTTCCTTTTTTCTTTTCATGGCTCTGCCAGCGATCCCTGACGCCACAATCGACCCCTATACCGCCTCGTCCCTCCTGACGACGCGGACGCCCATTGAGCAAGTATCTCCAACGGCTCCTCGGTTGAATGACGTAAGGACGACCCGTCCTGACTTGAGTTTCCCTCTTCTCCTGACCGGAATGCAAGGGAGCATTTTTCTCCCACGGGTTGGTGCCCCGAAACTGAGCCCTCCAACCTTTCCCCTCAGGTAGCGTCCCCATATTCTCAGACCACTCTTCCACTTCCGGCGTCCGCTCCATTTTTTTGAGCTGACCGAGCTACTTGTTTACTTAGGCTTCCAGAATTTCCCCGGACGGAACGGGAACACTTTTTCCCCCCAGGTTGTCTTCATGCACGGCGCCTCCGTCTCTTAATGCCACCTGGCGCGGAGTGGGAATTTACGGCGAGCCCCCAAACTTCAATTTCTTCGAGCTTCTTCGTCGGTGCCGCTCGCGCACAGCATTTCCATTTCGCTTCTATTTTTGAAGACTGCGGTGAGTTCGCCTTGGCGCCGAAGGGGACCGTCGATAAGTGCACTTCAAACCCCCCTGTTTCGTTTCGGCTTTTGGAGCAACTCAACCGCCTATAGGCCCGCTTCCGATCCTGCATAGTACTTCGCGTCCTACACCCTGAAGTCTTTCCCCCTTAGGGTGGTATTGATCCTAAACCGCGTGTGCACGAGCATTTAACCCGTGAGGTCTGCACTACCCAAAGGCTACAGCTTTCCTTTTTTTACTTTTCCCCCATCCACTGCCTACTGAGGTACGTAGTTGCCTCATCCCAAAGAGGCTCGGTCCCCTCCTGGACGAGAGCCGGTTCTTGGCGCGGTGCGAGGTTTTCGACTGGATGTTCCGTCACTTGACGATCAACGCGGTCTTTAGATCCTGACCTTTTCCGATTCTTAGTTCCGGCTCCGTATATCCCCCGATTTTGTGTTTTGTTACACTTGACCTTCAGGTGGTGATAGGAGAAGTTTATCTTCCGTATCTCTTTTAAAGTGAGCAGGTTTGTCTCTCGTGCTTCCCCCCCCTAGTACTGGGGGTGTTTTTGGTTCCCCCTTGAACAGCTCAAATAAGGTTTCTCTTTTACCTTCCTCCTCGACCAATTGACGTCGGGAAGGAGACCCCGCTTCTTTTTTGTTCCATGAAGCGATAGACTCTCGCGCGCTCCTTCCTAAGAATATTGTTCGATGCATTGTCTTTTTGCCCTCTTTGTTCGTTGTCGAATTCTGGCCCCGCTTCGAGGAGGCGTTGTCGGTTCCTCCGAAGTCTTCCCAGTTTCCCCTCGCAAGATAGCGGGCCCCGTCAAGGTATGATTTTATTCCGCCTTGAACGCATTTTTTCCAAGCCCTCCTTCCCGAGCCTAGGTATGACCCTGACCCGCCCTTAGCGATCGCTTCTTTTTTGCGCGCTGTTCTTTTTTCTCTTCTTTCCTCCTCCCCCCCGTTTTCTTTGAGATTCTCTGAATCTTCCCCTCCTGCGCCCTACGGGCGGCAGTTTAAGTGACTATGAGGCGTCCCGAGAGTCAATGCTGTTCGGTTCTGCCTTTTTTCATTTCCGGGAGGGTCGACAGAAGAATTTTTTCTCATCTTTCGCCCACTAGCCGCCGCTTTCCCCGACTCGAGCTTCCAGATTTAACTGGTAGAAAAATTGAACCCCCCCTTCCCCCCGTCAGATTAACCAAAGATGTGAGGATTAAGGAGCTTCATTCTTCTCCTTAGGTCTTCCCCTGCGGCTCCCACCCCTTCAATCGGGACCCCTTAGTTCAGGGGAGATCGGGTCTCTAGACCGGAGGGGAAAAGATTCTTCCTCCACCTTTCCAGAGATCCCGATCTTCCCACTCGAGCATACCCTACATGATCACTTTTCGACCGTCCATGCCCTCTATCACCGCCTGAAGGGGTACCCATCAGTCCCATCTTTCCCCCTGTTAATAGCTATTTCGCCTGTTTACTGAGCTCGCCCCGTTTGTCGCGGAGACTAATGTGCTTCTCGACCCCCTCCCCCCCTTACTCGCCGAAAAGAATTTTTTATAAAGTACCTCCCCACAATGCTGTAATTGGTGTGGCGGAGCGAACCCCGTATTCTAATTAATGTCGCTTCCATAACCCCCCTACTCTCTGTCCCCCGTCCCTTAGACTTCTTCGATCACCTTAAATTTTGCTTCTGTCCCGTCTTCAAACCAGATTTTCTTGGTAACTTGACCTTCGGAAGTCGCGTTAAGGAACGGAGAAAGTCCTTCTTTTGTTCCCTTGGTCCTCTCGACTGAGTTGATGATGCCAAGACGTCCCCACTGCCTTCGTCTCCGTTGCGATCTCCCCCCTTCTTCAAGGAGAACTCCTTCGCTCTCCCATAGAGGTCCGCCCTTGAGATCTTTTTGGTGAGCGCGCGAAAATTACTAAGGGAAGACTTCTTCTCGTCTACCCCTTAAGGTGGTTGCGAGCCGTAAATACCTGAGAGACCCTTTCCGATTGGGGGGTTTCGAATGGAATACCCCAACCTTCACATGGATTACCTGCCCGTTTGCTTTCCTTCCCTTTACGGAAAGAACCCCGATATTGCCCCAAACCTTTTGAGCGTCCGCCGACCTTACGAGGGGATTATCAGATTTTTTTTTTTTCTTCTTTTGACCAAGGGGTTGTTGGGTTCTTTAATCGTGATTCCGGTGGCGGTCACCCCCAACTCTGACAGGTATGACTTCGAGAGCTCCCCTGGCTAAAGAGTCACATAGAAGGAGAAGCGTTAGACTTATGCCCCTAGGCCAAAGTAACTCCTTGCTCTGCACTCTAAGTACACGTCTTTTCTCTGTCTGTTTCGTAGTAGTAGAGTTTCGCCGGGTCTCGGGGAGCCTTCCTGGCCCCTTGATCGGAGCTCAACAACCTTCCCCCTTATCTTCCCCCCACGCTGTGCCTTCGCTCGGGTTCCCTCGCACTCGCCCCCTGTATTGAAGAAGCACTCCGCATGACAAAGTTCCCCTTTAGTTCGACCGTGCAGGTGGTCGGAACTGACCTTTTCGGCACTACCCATTCGAGGTTCCGAAGGAAGGTCAGCTCTGGATCTTCCCCCTTTCCTTCCGTTCTTCCATGCCAACGCCGGCGAGTTCGCCGACGGTTTTTTGTGGCGTTACGCTGACTCACCTAGTTAGCCCAGTCTCTTTTTTGTTTTTTTGTAACGTGCGGCGGCTTCACCCCCGATTCGTGGTCGCCCCCTCCTCTCCAGGTTGTCCGAACCTGTTGCTTTGCGCGATCGACTTGCGATCCAGAAGTCTTTGTGAAGATTCTATCTCGATGTCGACCTAAGATGGCCGCCAAACCTCTTCAGAAAAATCCGAGAGACACTTCCACACCGGGTTGTCCAGCCCCGGTGACCGTTTCCTTGGAGGCAGAATAGAACTCTTCCGACCTTTTTCCCTTCTCTTCGATCACTGCCAAACCGAATTTTAACAGCAGCGGACGTGGTTTCTGAGCCTGTATGTTTTCTCGGTGGGATAGAGCCTTAGAACCCTTTCTTTAGAAGGGCTACGACTTCGTAGCGCTCAGACTCCTTCCCCCCTTAGTTGAACGTCTTCTCCCAGAGTTTCCTCTTCCGGCGAGGCTTCCCGATCTAATACGTCCCCGGCGATTTCTCGCCCCTGCCCAAAGGGTTCTTGTTAAGATTCTCCCCGGTCGAGAAGGTATCCAGCGGTCAAAATATATTTTTTCTTTCAGGGTCCGCGTTCGGGTACCCCGGATTAGTGATGCCCTAACCCCTTTTTCCCCCCCGCAGCCTCTCCCTTTCTCCTTTTTTTTGCGGATAGCCGGCCCCCCCAGTTTATTTTGTAATTCCCCTTTCGAATCGTTACCCCCCCAGACCCACTACTCTAGCCCTCGTCCCTATTCCGGAGATTGACGCTGGATTCCGCTTTGACTGTTTTCGAATTATCTTCCGACCCGGTTGGTCTCTTCGTGTCGCTCACGTAGCCGCGTCCGCTGTTTGAGGAGATCGGCTTCACGCAGAAGATCACTCCCCCGTTCCGTGCGCCGAAATCGTACGCGTTGACGCTGCTGAGTCTCCCTCATCTTGCTTCAGATATCAGAAAAGTAATTGAGGAAAGTCTACTCCCCTAAATCGCGCTCCGCGGACAGCGCTTTCCACCCTCTTCTCGCTAAGTCTTGTGGTGGATGCTGATGCTCACCCTTGACATGTCCTCTTTTTTAGGCTTAGTACGATCTGCTTCTCTTAAATCTCCACGGCTCCAGTCTGCACCGAGTCGCTTCGAGGAATCTGGCCTCCCTTTCCTCCCCATCGGTTACTCCTTCCGAGAGTCGCCAGTTCTTTTTCTTGCCCGCCCTGAGCGTCGGTAATGCTTTCCTTCTAAAGATAGATGTGCCCCCCAAATTCCCTCCCTCCTGGAGAGCGCTCGTATCTCCAACCTTCCCCCCTCATCTTCGTTGGCGGGTTGAGCCGGGCCCCTCTAGACGCGTCGCTCCACGTTTAAGATAGAATTTTTCCATCTCCTTTCCCGAAGAAGCCTTCAGGAAGTGGTCCCCTCCCCCCCTTAGACCGCCTGACCCTTGCGTGCATTGGACGGAAGAGGTCCTTTTTTAACCCCTCCACTGGATAGCATTTTTTTTTCGGAAATATCATCTTTGTAGGCGAACCGGCTCAGATAGAGAAAACCCCCCCCGGGTCTATTAACCCGACATTTTTTCCCTTTGAGGTTATAGGGTCTTCATCCCTTTTTTCGAGGATTTTTCCATGATCCGACTGACCCCCTCCTTTCGATAGTTCCTGATCCCCCAACCTTAATAGTAAGGTTGTCTTTCTCTCCCTCTCCGACATTTGCGCCGGAACCCGCGATACAAGTCCCCCATGCTCCCCTTTGACCCCCTGGCCGAAGCGACGCGGAGGATTATCCCTCTTTTCTCTCCGGCTGAGCCCTGAACACCGGTTCCGCGATAGAGTCCCTGTAGCTCTACCTGATTGCATTGGAGTTCCTCCTTGGACCCGGCCTTTCCGCCACTTCTTGGTGTAGAAGACTCCCACCTTGTGCCCCGTTTCCCCTTCTCCAGCCCTAGATCACGGGTGAGTTCCTATCCAGGTTGGTATCCCGATTAGGTTAGATGCTTTCCCCCCGGACGGCCATTCACCCCTTTGAACATTGTATTCCTCCCGCGCGCCGACATCGGAATGAAATTTGCCGGCGTCTGGGTCCCTGGCTATTCCCCTTTTTTATTCCGATCGATCCCCTCTTCCCCCTTGTCGGTTTCCGCTAGATGCCTTATCCCTTTTTACTCGATTTGGAGGACGAGGCTGAGAAGTCAAGATTTTACTCGCACCTTCTCTACCCCCGGTCGTCCTCTTTCTTTGCGCAGCAAGCAGTAGATTGCCCGAGGTCTCCGAAGTTCCAGTATCCGCGTCCCAGCGACTTCCCTTTTATGTGAGGGGTTTTCTTCTCCATTTTACCCGCTGGTGGAAGAATCTATCATTCCTTGAGGTCTGACCCACTTCTTTAAGCTTGTCTCTCGTATGATGGTGAGCCAGAACCCCCACCTTCCCCCCCGATGTACTCGGAGCCCCCCCCAGAGCCTAGGCCCAGTACGTTGAGCGTATTTGTCGTGGAGTTTCTTGGCGGCTATGCTCCGAAGTTAGTCTTCCCGGGTCGAAGCTCTTCCTTAGCCGGCCTGTCGATGCCCCGAGGGATGCATGACCCCTCCCTGATAGTCCCTCCGTTCTTCGGTCGGGAGACTAGCGAGATTTTTTCGGATTCCTGTTCTTTAGCCGGGGGTAAGAAGGTTGTTGGCGTATTAACCCTCTCCCCCCTTGGCCTGCTGAAGACGAATCTTCTCCGGGCTCCTCCTCCGGAGTCTGTTAAGGTTTGGTTTTCAATTCCTCTCCGACCTGGATCACGCAGGCGGCGCGATTTAACTACAGATCTTTTTTACTCATTGTCCTTGTTGTGTATTTCGTTGTCATAAAGGTATTGTCCCTCGGCGTTGTAGAGTTCGTTCATCCTTTTCCCTTCCCATAGCCGAAGCTTCGCTTTTCTTTTCAAACCGTCCAAGCGGATGATTTTAAGAACATTATCCCTGCTTCCCGCGCAGCCGTGAGAGCCCGAGACCTAGGTTGTCCCTCCTAAGGCCTTAGAGAATCTTTTGGCAGCGATGCACCATTAGATTGGTAATCGACCCCTTTTTGTTGAGATAGATGGATACTCATCTCTCGCTCGATTCCGCTCAGATTTTGGCGTTGCCCCCCCTTCTCGGCTCTCCCGAAGTTATGATCGTTCTCCCTGGTCCTGAACTCCCCCTTCATCCGTTTTTTCTCTCTCTTCTTCTCGCTGAGGCCTCTGACCGCCAAACCGCCTAACTCTTCCTTTTCTCTCCCTGGTCTACCAAAATCCCGCCCCCATTCCACGGCAACCCCCCCATCTTCGCAACCCTATGCTGTAGGGAATTACTTTCGACTGCGTTATAAAGGCAGTTCTCACTCTGCCTTGTAGCAGACCCGTCCAATCGGCGGCGGCCTCTTCAGTCGACCTTTCGGCCTTCTTCCTGCAAATGAGACCGGCCTTTCTCTGTCAAGGACGCACAACCCCTGTACCGGTGCTCCCCACGGAAGATCCCCCTCCTACCTTCGACGCCTGACCTCAAGACGAACGTCTATCACAGCTTTTCAGTACTTTTCCTCCTCGCCTCATCGCCTATCGCCTGCTACCTCCGCGAAGTAATAAAAGTTCTTTTCCAAAGTTTCTTTTTGCCTCCTTTTGGACGCAGAGAATAAGTCCCCTTATGCCCCGAATTGTAACGTCCTGTCGGCCTGCCGTTTCTCGCCCTACGCGGTCATCGTCGACGCCTTTGGGAAGGGGCTGCGAACTTCCAAAAAGACGAGCCACAGCTGTTTTTCGACTCCTTTAGTTCATACCTTTCAAGGGGGAGAATTTGCGATCCCCTTAACCAAAGAGTTCTTTGCCCGTCGACCTCAGAGGGACGGAATGGTTTAGGGTTTTTCCCCCCACTTTCCTCGGGACTTAGTCTGCCATCTCTCTAGGTCATTTGGTGGCAAAGCGCACCTTTGCCCGTTTCTAGACGGTGCAGTATAGAAACCATTTTACTTCCAATTGGCATCCTTCTCCTCCCTCCCCTCCCTTATCCCCGTAGGAAGACGACCCTTGTCTGAGAACTTACCGACGCTCCCTGAAGAGCCACTACCAAGCACCCGCCGCGGGAGCGCATTTGCAAATCAATCCCCCCAGCGCTGTTCCAGAGGATTTCCGTCGAATGGTCCGCCTACAAACTTTTCCATTTTGACCCCCGTTTGCCCAGGTCTAAAAGCGACCCAACTAGTCTCCGTGAAGCTCCCAACCTGCGAGGCCTCCCCAGACAGGCGGTTCTTAAGATGGTCACCTCGTGCACCAGTGGTTTTTTCCTTGTCCCTTCTCCCGTGCAAGGTTGTCCCCCCACCGTGCCTTCACGGAAGCTCACTGGCATTCCGGTCCAGAGAATAATTTTCCGCTTTCTGCCAACTTTATTTTAACGGGTCTTTTAGGACTCTAACTTTTCTCATCGTGTCTTTGTCGCGTCGTTATAGTAGTAGGATTTCTCATGTTTGAGCAGCTTCGGCGCACCGGACGCTGCGAGGACCCAAATCCATCTCTACGATATGACCCCCCTCGCCGATATTAGTTTTTCATGGACCTCGCACGCCCTCCCTCTTTGCGAGATAGCCCTATCCCCCCTCGTTTTCCACCGATTTTTCTCGTCATCCTCGACCTCTTTCAGGTTAGGGATTGGGGGGGGTTCTTCCGTCATCGTTCGGACTGTAAATAGATTTCTCACTACGGCCGGAATAAGAAGGCTCCCTTTTTTCGATGGCCCTTCTGCCATGCGAAAAGCCTTCCTACGGCTGCTCTTAACCGTTTGGTATATTATTTTCTTCCCTACTCATTGATACTTCGACTAACTTCTCGTCAGCCCGATAGTTTGTGACGCAGCGCTGTGAGCACCTGTATGGAAGAGATCCCCCCCCCTCTAGTGGCCGACGTGCGTCAAAGAAATTCGACAGGGTTCTTCGGGTAACCCCCCCCAATCTGATTTTCTCTCTCCTTCCTCCCCTTGATCCCGATCGGAGGCCGAAATGCTCCCTGAGAGCTTCCACCTCAACGCCGTACCTCAAAGACCCTTTAGCGAGCATTCTTCACCCGGTTACTCCTCTGTAGATTCTCCGGCGCCGTTCATATGGCTCTCGAGAGACTAAAATATGACCCTTCCGGCCTATTTTCTTTACCTCACCCAGAGGCGAGAACATTGCATTTTCCGTATGTGTGAAGTTGTTCCCATCTCTTATGACGTGTATCGGACCTCGCTTTATCTCTGTGGATAGCGGGACTCAACCTTTTTTTTCCCTGTAGAAGTTATACGTTTAATTTCTCTTCCGTCACCTACTGGACGAGGCCCAACCCTCTCCCTTCGATTTCCCTTCTTTTTTCTCTCGAGGAGATATTCTTTTCCTCTTTCTCTCGACGGCGCGACCTGCCTTCGCCCCCCTATTCAACGAGTACAGGAGCGACACTGTCCCCCTTCCCATCTCTTTCCGAGGGCGATAAGGTCGCATGGTTGTACTATTCCGCTGTCCTCAATCCACCGTCGAGTATCTTAATCTCCTTTTTTTGTGCTAGGACGGTCCTCGCACCCCGCGATCCTTAAAAGTAATCAATGCGCGTCCTCCTCCCTTCGGCCCGAATGCCGGTAGTATGTCATCTTCCTTTCAGCTCTCCCTCACTCTCCATCTTTCCCCCGTTTGTAAGAGTAGTGTCTCTTAGCCTCCTCCAGTACGGCGCCTCCTCAGATCTTAGGACTCTTTCTGTCGCGTTTCTCGACCTATACTTCGCAGCCCTCTACTTCATCTTTAGACCTGAGACAGACTCCACTCTTCCAGCTAGCCCCCATCAAAGCTGCCATCTGTCCCAATCCGAGTTCGAACTCTTGAAAAATCCGTTGCTCTTGTCTGCGATAAGTATGGTCGGTCTTCACTCTATACCAGGCTTCGATGTCCTCCGAGAGAAATCCTCTCCCCCTTTCACCCTCGAGCAGCCAGGAAAGTCCTATTTGCTCAGAACTTTTGCTCGGAAATCTTTTTTGACCTATGCAACCTTTGTAGACCGAGAGATCTATCCCTTCATATTCCCCTAGGCGTCTCAATGTTCATATTTCCCCTGGGATCGCGTTAAAAAGTTGCACCCTTTATTCCCATGCTTCAGTTTTGTAGGTTCTCTCCCTCTAATTTTCTTATCTTCAAAGATTTGAGAGAAGAGCTTTCGTATCAAGCCCCTCTTGGGCTTCCTATTACGGTGATTTTTTTCCCCCCGGAAGGTGGCAGTTTTTCTACAGCCTTCCCGCTTCTGTACCTGCAGGAGTTGCTACTTTTTTTTCAAGGTTGGTAGGAGCACATGACCACCCAGGTTGCCGATCCCCTCCCGGATATACCTTCTAATCTTTCCATTTGTAAGGAGCCCACTTCTCTCCGCTCCCCCCTGAATGATCCCGAAAGGCCTATCGTTTGGACTTCATGATTATCTCTTTCCAGAAATTGTACGGTCTTTCTGGTTATACTTATTACGAAAGAGTTCCCTTGTTTCCCCCTTCCATTAAGGTTTTTTCTCATCCTATTAAGGGCCCCCCGGAAAGCTGCCTCCCCAATCCCCTCGGATCGTACGCCAGCGCCGAACTCCCAGAAGAGGCTGTTTGTCTTGCCTCTTCTTTACTGACGAATTGCGCAGTAGTCGTTGCCTGAGCTCTTATCCCTTGATTCTGAGTATTTTAACGAGACCGGAACGTTTTTTCGAAATTGGCGTCCCTTAGGTTTCCCGAACGCCAACGTCCGTTTTTAGAGACAATCTCCCTACCCCTCCATACTTCTTCTCGCTAATGTTTCTGAGTTCCCCGACCCCCTGTCCTTCCCCCCCCCGCCTTCATGACGACTTGTCCCATAACTTTAACATTTCCAGTCTTTCAGTTCAACCGGGAATTCTTCGACCTATTCCTCTAATGCAACCCTTTTTTCCTATGGATTTCCTGCTCAAACCCACGTTTCTTTAATCTTAAGCCCGTTCTCTTTTCTTTTCCCCCATCAGCCAATGCGTCGACCCTGGGGTGAGTTCGTCTGTCTTTTTTTAAGAAGGGGACCGACGCTCCTCCTTCTCCCTTCTTCTGCATGTTTTCGGAGCGATTCACAAGCACCTAAGTAGATCGTTGAAGCCTTAAGACTAAACGGCCTTACGCCCATTGATCCAGAGGTACCTACGCCTCCCAGTTTCTGTCGACTCCGTTAGCTTTGAGCATCAACTATGTCCGTCTTTCTCATAGAATTGATTTAGAGGAGTAACCCTCCTTACGTCTGCTTGTCTAGTTGTTTGATCAAATGCACCCTACTTCCCTTTCCGATGACGGGTTAGCAGGGAACGTACTAAAATCAGTAATGATCCGGACTCCAGGTTAGATCCAGTCCTGCGTTTTCAAGCGATGCTCCCGAGCCCGCCTTACCACCCGGTTCTGAGAATCTTTTAGACTCTGATTCGTCCTCTCTGATAGTTCTGATGCAGGGAAACGGGGGATCCTACTTACCTCCGTAGTGACCTCCCCCTTTTGTATTTCGGTAGGCTGATCGTACAGTTTTTTTCTGGTGCTCTCGTCAGGATTATCCCGAGGCTCTGGTCTCTCTCTTGTTCATTGAACCTCCTTCACACTCCAGTTTCTCGTTTGAAATGAATAAGCCCTTATTTGAAGATTTCCTGAATCTCCTTTTCTAGGTGGCCCTTCGCGATTCCCGCCCGCGCCTCATTAGTAGAGCCGGTCATTTTTTCTTTGCCTTTTACTTGTGGGTCTTGCGGTTCCCCCGCCCCGTTCTTCTTCTTTCCACAGAGAGTAGTTTGTTTTTCCTCAGTCTTCAAGGGGTTCGACCGAGCGTTTGTCATCTCTTTCTTATGTATTAAGCCCTTTGAAGGCATTCCCGTCTTCCCTGGAGCTCTCAAAAGAGAACTATTCCCCCCAGCTTCTTATACATAGATCTCTTGTGCGCCCCCCCCTCTCCCCACTCCCCGTTGTTTTTTTTTTTAGAAGAGATTTCCCGCGGCAGCAGTCCTATCGAGATCATTACTCTGTTGTGCCTTTCACGATGAGCTTTTTCTCCTAAGCCTTATGGAGGTCGCCCTTCCCCTTCGTCTTTTCTGGGAGGAAGAACCTCATCCCCTTTTTGTTCTCGTTCCAGACCCTCTGTCTCTCTCTCAAAATTTTAGAAGATTTGAACCTCCAAGATTAAATAGAGCTTGGCCCCCTCGCTACTTACTAACAACTTTCTTCCCGGGTCCCCCCCCCCCTGGTCCCATGCGCATGAACCTCTTGCTGGTTTTTTTTTTTTTCCTCAGAGAGAATGCTTGATTTTAGGAGTCTGACCCGGCTTCGGAACCTTGAAGCCTTCGCTTCGGCCCCCCCCTTCTCACGGGTCTCTTTCTGGCTTTTTTCCTTAAGCTCAGGAGGGGGTGTTCCTGACATCCCCCCAAACAGGAGGACCCCCTGAACCTTTCAACTTCTCCATCAACTAAACAAAGTGCGTCGTTTTCAGAACCCCTCTCCCTTCTCACTATACTCACGTCCCTGTCTTTTTTCCTCGGGTTGAAACTAGAGAAGTTTACTAAACGCGCCGCTAGTACCCCCTTTCTTTTCTTTCTCTCCCCCTTTGAAGATAATGGCGACTGAAATCCTCGACCCCTTTCCCCATCCCCCTTAATGTTGAGGAATTCATGGGTTGTTCGTTTTTTTTTTTTTTTTTTCGTTCCTAGTCAATTTCGCGCAGTGGGGAATTTTTTGCTCCCCCCCCTTTCCTCGCGGAACCGCTGAACGTCTTTTTTTCTCCCCTCTAACTCCGGGGGAGATGATCGCCTTCTTAACCCTTTTCTTCGCGTCCACGAAGTGGACGTCCTATGTCCTGTCCTCCCCCCAGTCTAATAAGTAATTCGATACATCTTCCTCCTCAGACATGAGGGTGCGGTAGAACTCCCCTACTCGTCAAAAGGGTTTGTTACTTTCTTGAGGATTCCGCGCCACTCCCAGGAGACCTCCCGTAGATCCCAATAAAGTATTCTCGATTCGCATGACTGTTTCAGACGACGGGCATCCTTTCGATCGCCCTGTCGGTCGAGGCTCCTTTCACATCGCTCCTTGCAGCATCGGCCGCGTCTGCCTGTTCGCTCAACATGGTCTTTTTTGGACCCCTTTGGTCCCTTCACCTGTAGTCCGCGGGGACGACCGTTTTTGGTTACCCCAATGAGCGGACGTCCACTCGGAGGGGCTGGAGAAGCGTCTAGCTTTCGTTCAAGGGTTTTCCCTTCTTTTCTTACTAATGATCTGGATTAACACCCCCTATTGACCGGTCTGCAGGGCCCGAATGGGCCTTTCCCCTTTCGAGTATTAGTCAGACGGAGAACAACTTTCTTCCCGGGGAGAAAGGCTCGCACTATTAATACCATGACTTCATTCCCTTCCGTCCTTTTTCGTCGCGTTGTCTCATGTTCTTTTGAGCTCTCTCACCTGAAGCTCTGCGGAATAAAAACCTCGTCCTTTTCCTTCCCCATCGCTCTCTTAGACTCATTTGGAGATAATAGCCTCACTCCCTCCTTTCCCTGAGAACCCGCCGTTCCAAGATGTCGTAGTTCGATCCTTTTCGGGTGCCGATGAAATTGAACTGAGGCATGACCATCGACGACCTGAACTTTCCGCCGTCTTCCCTTTTGCATCCTACAAGGGGGCAGAGGTGTCCGATGCCCCAAATTCAACGCAGAAGCGGCTTCCCTCGGGTCGGGGCCTGGTCTCCCCCCCATTGCAGACTCACATTTGAGAGAGAACCCAAGGATATAGGCGGGACCGAAGCTCGGTTCTCAATTGCGTTATCTCCCCCCCTACCGCTCCTTGCGGCTACAATACAGTAAAGGTGCCTCCCCTTCTCTCGACTGACGTTAGCATGAAGACGTTTCGCTCCTAGCATGATTTTAATTTAGTCTCACCTTCTCTTGCACCCACCGACAACTCAACTCAGCGCTCCCCATCTACTTTCCGGGACGCTTCCGGTTCGCTGTTGGATTCTCCTCTCCCTCGAAGGAATACGTCGAGTTCCTTGGATTGGAGCACTTGCCCAACGGAGGCGGATCAGTGTGCAGAGCTTTCTTCGCTCGGAAGTTATTTGAGAGTTCCTTTTTAGGGCCCGCAGTTCTATATGTCCTTTCCTCTTAGTCGTCGCTTCCTCGGACTTGAGGCTGAGCCAAAACGAGCTTCATGAGTGATTTATTCTACTGCGCCGTTCCCCAGAAGTTGCTAGAACGCGCTCTCCCAAGAATCACACCGTTAGAGAAGATCTTTCCTCTTGCTGACGAGTTCCGGCGGCGACTTCCTTCCCATTTCCCCCCACAGATAAGGTGAGGGCCTAGGTCGATTTTAGGTCTTGTCCAAGATTAGAATGATGACTTCTGGGCAGCACCGCGGCGGCTCTCTTCTCCTCAGTTGTTTTTTCTTCTGAAAATCTCGCCGCCTTTTGCTGACGCTTCGAATCGTACCCGCCCCGACATCTGCGATTCTCTTCCCCCTTTTCTGTGGCCGACGATCACTTCCCGGTTGTACTCGTTGTGAGATCCTCTGATTGTATCTGTTAATTAGCGAGAGAGTAGGAGAGATTCAATTTTCTCCTCTCTCATATGAAGGTAGCAGTTGAGCCCCACTTATTCGATTTGTGAAGATGAGACATCTGACGAATCGTCCTGACTCCTTTTCCCCCAGTAAATTGCGACAGAGGAAAAAAAATCAAGTCAGATCTCAAGATATGGCGCTCCTCTCCCCTCCAGATGTAA
>Ga0179591_1248863_pt1 | contig 22412 bp, 22 predicted proteins | sample CZOMad2_1_08_16f_FD_182891 | JGI IMG/M metagenome (GOLD analysis project Ga0179591, IMG submission 182891) | Vadose zone soil fungal communities from Angelo Coast Range Reserve, California, USA - CZOMad2_1_08_16fungal (PacBio error correction) | ecosystem: Environmental > Terrestrial > Soil >... | reverse complement strand
AATTGTTTCGTTGGTCTTCATGACTTTTTCATCGCTTTGGTTTATACTTTGCCGGTACTATGGCTTCATAAGCCAGGTTTTTCCCGAGTCACACTCCAGCCCACATGTTGACTCTTTTTTAGGTTCCCTTCCCTAATTTGCCCCCTCCCTTTACCCGATCTCAAGGATAAGCTATTCGAATTTTTCGTCCTTTAAAGGTCCCCCCCCCTCATACGTTGACTCTCTTTCCTTTTTTTTTTACTGAGTTATTTTTTTCCCACTCTGAAAAGCCCTTTTTGAAAGTTTCTTTGCCAAAACTAGCTTCACGTTCGTCTAGTCAGCCCCTGGGATAGGATGCCTATTCAAACCCCAAGAAACTCATGGAATAAAGTGTCGTTTTCTGGTCGATTGCACTGTTCTCTGAGGAGAAGATGCGTTTTTGATGATTGCCCCCTCCCTTCTTGGTAGGGGATCCAATCGCCTACGTTTACTCGAATATACTTTCTCTTCGCTGGGCGGTCCACTCCCCCCCCACGCCAGTTTTTCGTGCACACAGCAGGTTTTTTCGTTACAGGATGGGATACAGTTTTGATTATTTCCCCTATTTGAGGTTGAAAACAGTTTTCCCCTATTAGGTACGATCTGCCGCTAACCTTCCCGTTCTATTCTGGCATCAGTTTCCCTACTTTTAGGACTTCTCCTTCCTCGGGGTCCCAATTTCCCTTCGCCTCAGAAAAGATCGCTTTTTAACGCCCCCACAAGGCTTTCTCCCTATAGTCCGATCGTTGCTTGCGGACCCCGACATACTTTTCTTGATGTATGTACGTATCACCTCTCCGGTTTTCCCCTTGACAAAAAAGGTAAGGCCACCTCATGCCCTGCACGCCCATTGCGTCATCAGCTTTTCTTGTGTTAAATTGATTTTAATCTGTTTGCCTTTTTGACTTCTAGGAAAATGGTTTCCGCTGACGCTGTTCAACTGAATGTTAATCCTGCTTGGATCGTTAGCCAGTCTCCCTCCAGGCCATAAGCTGCCGGGAAATCTGCTTTGTTTCTCTAGGTCTCTTTTTCCACACGCATGATTTCTTTCGGATGCATAACTCTAATGGCATCTCCCCTTCCACCATCATTTGCTCCCTCCGGTGATGGACTATGCCTTTGATTTTCGTGCATACCCCCCACGAGACCAGATTCGACCCTCCCCTTCTGAAGTCCCTTTGGCCACAAACTTTTTAGACACCCTTTTTTGCAGTTCGTCACATCAGCATCAGCGCGGGTTTTCCGTAGGACCATTCTCGGGTATGAGATTGTTCTCTGTTTTCTTGTTGGTGAACATTTTTAACGCTCCTCTCAAACCCTGCCCCATGCTGGACCCCGGCTTTTTTGTTTATTCTGGCCTTTCTAATCACGGCTGCTCAACCAATTCTCCCAGACTTCGAGCGATTTTCTGGAAGCTCTGTTTCGACCTCCTCTTCAATTACATCCTTCTTTTTTTTCTAAGAGTGTTCATTCCTGCTCAGATTCCCTATCCCTCCTTTGTTTTTAGATCTATTTACGTCTGCCTATCCAACCAACCCCCTTGAGGCGAAGGGGACCTCCCAGGATTGAAGTGACGTGCGTAGAAGATTCCCCCAGGAAAAATTCGTTCTTCCCTTTCTTCCCCCTTTTTTTTGTTCCAGGTTTCTCGATGAATCTTTCCCTCAGACGGATGTATCCTCTTATGGTGATTCTTGAAGAGGTAACTACCCTTCCCTCCCCGATTTCGACCCCCCTTTCGCGCAGGGAATGCACCCTTCCTTTCGACAGTACTACAGACTCTTCTATTTTTCTTGACTTCCCCCTCAAATTTACGTTGCTGCCCCTTCAAGAAGCATTTAGGTCTCACTATTGTCTCGTGTGATGGCCCCCCCAGATCCTCCAGTGCTTTCCCCTTCCCCCCGAAATGTTTTGCTTCTCCACCTAGCAGGCCCTGCCCGGAGTTGTCATACATCCAAGAAAGTATGCGGGATATTCCTTCGTACGCGTACCAAAATGCAGGCCAGGCTTATTTGACCCCCCGATTAGACATTCGGACCCACTACCAGCCTGTGATAGTCCCAGTCCCATTTTTTTACGTTTTTTCATCTTTCAACATTATTCTCAAATGGCGCCCATTAGCCCTTTTCTGAACACACAAGCTCTTGATGGCTTTTGTTGCCGCATCTGATTTGCCCCGTGGGTTTTTTTTTGGGGGTGGAAACCCCCTTTATGGCCGAACCTTCCCGGGCAATATCGTCACGGATATCATCCGGAGAATAGTTAGATTTCAAGCCCTTACGCCTCCTTCCCGAGATCAGTCCACCTTCTTGTTTCAGGGTCCCTCCCGCTGGCTTTCTGTTTTTTTAGCCCCGTTCATGCTTCCCTGAGGGGAAATCTCATCCTTTGGACAATCGGAGGCCTCCTGATGACTTCCAGTCTGCCCCCTTTTTCCTGAGGAAATCATCATAGGCGAATCGGTATTAGTTCCGTTTTGTTCCCCAAGAAGTGCATACCGGAGCCCCTGATCCCTCATCTCACGACAACAAAACCCTTTACGGGGGTTCACGACCACCTTTATTATGCTGGCAAGCCCAACCTCCAACGCAAACGTCTCTTTAATCCCTCAGAGAGTGCCCAATCTAGAGAGCTACCCCGCACCCCCCAGAGCCCTCATTATAAGCCTCACACCCATATGAGATGCAGCACCTCCCTCTCCCGATCTCGCGCCCCCCTTCAGATTTTCGTTTGCTTCTCTTCAATGGCCAGCCGCTTCCCCCCACTGGTCCTAGAATTTGACGAGTCTTCTTTTCCATGAAAGCTTTTTTTTGCCACCGCCCCTTCCCCCTGCAAAATGGGCCTTTCCCAGTCAGTGATTAGGACCTCCGAAGCTTCAATTTTCTGTTGTATTGATTGCGGGGCACGCGCTCTCCCCCTTGCTTCGCTGCTGCGATCTCTCTTTGTTCTCGTTGTAGGCCATGTCCAGACCGCGTCTGGCAAGTGGACTGGATCGCTTCCTTTGTCCATGAGGATCCGCCCCTCCCGAATTCTAAATCAGAGGTCTCCCCCCGACAAGTTCCCCTCCAGGAATTCCTTCTTTTGAGTTCGCGCACTTGAGACTAAGACCCCTCTCGCACCGCCTTTAAAAGTTCTTGTTTGACCTTTTTTTCCCCCGGATGACTCCCTTTCAAGACCCCCATCATTTGATACCATCCAGTTCGTGCTCACCCTGCCAGGACAAAACCCTCAGTTAGGGTTTTCTTTTGCTGGACCCCCCCCTTAGGTGGGAACGTTGAATTGATTATGAGGATGTGAGGATCGCGAGGCTTGTATGTACCGCTTGACCCTGACATTCTGCCATATTTATTGACATCCCCTGTCCCTACAGAATGATTTTACCAGGCCTCTTAGGAAGTTCAGTCCTTCCTTCATGCTTAGGGAATCCCTTCCACAGAAGCAGCTTTCCCTCTCTGGGAAAGTGACCGGTCTTAGAACTTAATGCTTTTTCACATACGATATCGAGCTACTCCTTTTACATTGCAGCTCGCTGTTGCGTTCTCAGGATCTTCTTTACCAAAAAATTTCAAGGTCGTTTTTTAATTTCCCTTAGACTTTGTGATTTAGGAAGTGTGGAGATTCCCCTGTTCCCCCCACTTACGTCAACTCAGCCTTAGAGATCCGGCGTTGCAAATTTATGTTCTGTTCCCCTTTGCCCACATGGTTTCCCTTCTTTCGTGTGATGTGGAGTGGCAGGCCGATCATCCTGTCCCTTTTTCTCCCCAGTTGATCCTGAACCGTCCACTTCTAACTCTCACTAATGAGTATCGATTTCTTTCCCCAAAGCACACGACCCATTAAGACCAGGAATTTTCGCAACAACCTTTAAGTTTTTCTTCGCAACCCCCCCTTGCCCCCATGGCTGACGCACACTTCCCTCTCGCCTGGCCCCCTGCAAGTCTAATCTCATCCTGTCCTTTTTTAGTCACAAACGATACCGCCCAATCTCAAACTCCTGGACTTTCCTTCTGGTGGGTGTTTTCATGTTTCTATGCTCCTCGAATTTCGACATCTTTTTCTTCTTCTTTCCTCATTAGTTGTTTTTGATCTCGTTGCCGGGACTCAACCTGTTCCTCAGGCTCCTCGCCCTCTCCTTTTGTTCACGTCATCCCCGACTGACCCAAGGCCGGCCCCCGTGTGCATATCCCGGTCCAACAGGTTGTCCTTGTTCCTCAAACGGTGACTCACGGATCCCTTTTCCCTTGGTTCTCATTTTTTTTAGGCGTGCCTGTGGGCGCCCTCCATGGTAGCGTTGCGATGACGGCAACTGGACCCGCCTCCTGTTGTTGCCTCGGCTCGATGGGTCGCTGACGTTTTTTTGCGCTAACCTCTCGCGAGATGGCATGTTCCGTGAAGCCTGGTGGCCCGTCTCCAAATTCCGTTTTCACAACGGACCTCTCTGCCGTCATTCCATTAACCTCTCTCCTTCCCAGGTTGCCATTAATTTGGGCACTAACCGGGGCACTCCGGGCCCCCCACATCCCTCGCTCAGGATATGTTCCCGTTTTATTTCCCCCCCCCCCGGTAAACTCTTTTTTTCTTTTTTTTTTTTACCAACAAAAACCCTGCATTGCAGAAATAAAAGCCCTGTCTCCTCTGCCGATGCGGCCTTACTTTTCTTAGTTGTCTTCATACTATAAGGATCCTAAGAACATAGAGCAACCGTAAACCTTAAATTCATCGCTGCCGCATAGATTTATAGAAGTTTCATGCTACCATGCACCCCCACGTCCCCCCTAGACACACTTTAGTCTGTGGTTAATGAGGTCTTCCTATTGTCATGGCTCTACATTACGAGCGAAGGATCCTGCGTCTTTTTCAGGGAAATATTTCATTAGCATGGCATGTCCCCACTTGACATGAATGTTCCAGTTACTTCCAATGAATCCTTCCGTTAACCGCTTCAAGTCATCCCACAATCGCCGATCTCCATCCTTACTCCCCCTTACAAAACTCTGCTGAATGTAACTCCTATAACGTAGTCTTCGATTTATTAAGGAAATGATTGTTAACCCTTTAAGGGATCGGCCTTTCATTTCTGGCGCTCTGAACTTACACCGTTGATGGGTTTCTCCCCGCGTTGTATTAATTACTTTGCGCGGCGGAACCACCGCAGGACGAGTTCTTTTATTGATTTGACCGCAGGCATAGCGGTCTCTCCTTTGCCCTTTGCCTTAGTAATTCATCGTTGGAATATTGATGCATAAAGACCATTGATCCACGCTTTTCTTTCCCCCCCCACTGACCTCAAGATTCCCAAAGACCAATACTATCCAAGTCTGACGACCCGAACCGGAGCGAGGCTACCCCGGGCCACGGACAAGCGAGTCCAAAACTTCCTCGGCTTGCGTCAGCCAGCGGTTAATCACTCTGACCTTTAACCAATGCTTCCGTCTGGATTTTCCCCAAAAAAGGTTTCTTGGAGCTCCCTCCGCAATGTGATTTTTTTTTGCCTAGATACCAACAGTAAAATCCATGTCATTGCTAAGGAGCTCTTCTTTTCATTTTTCCAGTTATCTTTGGTGAAATGGATCTCATCCAGAGCCTCTTTTGACTCGGAGAGAACATTCTGACATTACTTGTGGCGGGCGATCCCTGAAGGGCGCCCTTTTCTCCCCGCATGTAGGTTGCGTTGTTTCCCGACCAGAATAGTGTATTTCCCCAACCCCAGGCAACTTTTTTTCTTGAAGAGATTTCTAAGGGTGAGATTCTCTTTCTGGTGACCCCCCGTCGTCCCTCTCGATAGATTAATTTCCCTGCTGGACGGGCAGGCCTTAGTCCTTAGATCTGGTCAGAAGTTTCCCCCCTTATTCGATTCCAAGAACGTTTGTTCACTCCCCTTTCCCGCTCTCCAAGCTTCCCTTTTCCCCCTGACCGAAAAAATTCAATTTTTTCTCCTTTCTGCGAGCGGACTTTCTTCACCGCCCTCCTCGTCCTTTTTCTCCGGACGACTTCCTTCCGGTTCCCGGGAACATCAACGTTCTTCCCCATACGACCCGCCAATTCTGCATCAAGAGAGTTCTTTTTGTTGGATTCCAGTTATGATTATTGCCCCCGTTTTGAGGCCCCTTGTTTCTTGCTGAATTGATGGGCTCTCCCGTTGGTTTTTATTCCAGAAGGAAACCCTCAGCATGGGAACAGGTTTTGTCTTGGCCCGTCCCTTTGACCTTTTTCTGGATGATAAAGAGCGGGCCTTCTTCCCGTAGGAACCCTCCCCTTGTAATCCGAGCCTTTTTATTTAGGCCTTCCGTCTAGCTTGTACATCCTCCCACCGCACCTCGGGCGCCGCCCTTATGGACCTGGCATAACAGGACTAATCGGGTGATGTGTCACGTCACCGCATATCCTATGCCGTATTAATGCTTACCGGTTTTCTGTCTCCCTCCTCTCGCTTTAGCCTTCGTGATGTGTGTTTCTAGACCCTCACCTCTCCTCGCAACCTGACGACCCAGTTTTCCTTCTCCGTGCTATAGAGAACTCTCAGCCCATTGGAGAATCAATGATTTTGCTTGAGAATATGAAGACTCTGTTTCAATTAACTAATGTTCTGTTTCGGAATTTTTTAATCCCGGGTGTGGGTCGGTCTGACTTCTCTTCTCTCTTCTTTTCTCTAATTTTTGTTGTCTCTAGGATTCCCGCAGCATCTGAACCAAAAAAATTAGTCCAGAAGGACCCTGCCCTTCATGGTCATTGCCCGTGACCTTTCCATTCACGACCCTTCCCCCTGATTCCAATATTTTAGGCGCATCGTGAGCAGATCCACTCTTTGGTCCCACTCCGCGCTGTTTAGGTTCCCCCCCCCGGATGGTCCGCGGGGATTTTCTACAACTGATATTCTTCCCCCTGGATCGTTTCATGAAACGATCTTCGACAGGCATCCTTAGCTTTCCTGAGTAGTGGACGAACAGAAGTTCTTCTCGTTGTGCCCCCTCCTCAGCCTTTTGCGTTACCTTGTATTGTCTGGAATCCAATCTCGCCAGACAGCATGCAGTAAATAAACCTTAAATTTCTTTTCCTCTAGGTTTTCCTGGCTACAAGTTCCTCTCCCTTCCCCTGATCATTCATGAGGGTTCACTGCTCCGCCTCTAACAACTGAATTTCCCTGCGGCGGAAATATTTTGCACATTCCCTGGCATTTTTCCTATAAGACGGTGAGAGTCCCATTAACGAAGCTTCAGCAGAGCCCCATCAATAGAAGTGCACGCTGAAGAAGTCAGCCTTCCTGGAACCCACAGCCCCCTCTTTTTTTTTTAGAGTTTTTGTGATAGTCGCTGGCCTAACGTTTCTGGTACAAGACCCCCTGAAATGCCTTCTCAGTCCGAGATCATTTTCTGTTCTTTTTTTCATCTCTCCCCTAGCGCCGTCAGTTGCGAATCAGACCCCCACAAAGTACCTTTGGGACCTGACATCTGTATTTCCGAGGTTATGGAATGGCGTTTGATCCCCGTTTCCCCCTTTGGACCTCCTTTCTCCTCACTCTCAGAATCGACTTATCAGGGGCCTGCATACATATTCCCCCCTTAATAGGTACTCAGGTAACCCGCACTGAGGAATACGCTCCATGATCCCCCCGTTCTTCCCCCGCCCCCAACTGTGCCGTTGTTTAAAGACACCTATTCTTGTTATGCCCCCTTAAATGAAAAAGATCCCAATCCCCAACCCTTCTTATACCCCACGTAAGAGAGCTCACTTATTTTGATGATCTCCCGTACAAAGAGCTCCCAGTGATAGCCCCCCCGCTCCCACCCATCTGCCGGACGCTCCTCTCCGTCATCGCCCCCCCCAAGACACTCTCCCCCCTCCCATATTTTTTTTTGAGCAACTCCCCTCCTCTCCCCCCCCAAGATCAGCGCGTTCGTCGAACTCCGCTTTTTTCCCAAGTCCCCACGGCTCAACTCTTGTCCCCTCCAGGTTGATGGGTACCCTCCGGCCAAGATCGCATTTTAAACGAGGAGGTTTTCTTGCCGTTCGAGCTTCCCCCTTCTCTGATCTTCTCTGCCGGATGGCAGCAGATGTATTCCCCTCAACCTTTTCCAATCGTCGTTCAATTTTATTATCTATTGCCTCTTCACCCGTCCTCTCCAGCGTTCCCAACCTCTCACCGCGATTTTTCCCCCCCCCCGGCCCGAAGACCACCTTCCTGTACCACTTCCCTTCTGTGTGGAGTTCACCGGCCCCAAATTCCTCCGTTGAGACCTACGCCCCCCTTCCCGTTTCGTGAATGTGAAACGCCGTGAAACACTAAGCCGATCCCCAGGCTTCCCAAGACTTCCCGGCTCCACCCTTCCACCGTATAGTGAGTAATGTTTCTACTTTTCTTGTCCCGTGAGGGTATTTGTACGGAGTGGGCCAGTGCTTTTTTGCTTCCTCCTTTCTTAGTAGGCATGTACCTTCCTGTCCATGCCGCAGTTCAACCTAATTGCCGGTCATGATGAGGACTTCCCCTGTGATTTAGTTATCCCTCATGACAACGGCTCCTCCTCCACCAACCCCCTCTCTCGAGTTTTTCTTATTGGTTGAGTGAATGTTACCGTTCGCAATGACTTTTTCCCCCCCTTTCAGCGACCTCTTGTATCTTTCCTTTGTCTTAGCTTCTCGGCTCTGAGTGCTAGGGAAAACAAGAGACCGCAGTCGGAAGTGCTCCTGAGATGTGGTCTGCCAGTGCTGCGGTTAGATGATTTTCTTCAAGGAGCCCTCCATGCCTTAGCGATCCTTTTTTTTAATTCTTGCCCCGGTAAGTGCATTCCCATCCTTTTATCCTTATAGTGATTATGTACGGTCCGTTTTAGATAAGACAATTTGTCCCCTGTTGCCTGACATCGAAACGTCCCCCTTCAGCCGAGCCCTGGAACTTTCTAGATCTCTTTCTCCCCCAAAAACGACTTTCCCACCCTTTCCCGATGTCTAACACCCTTTCTCGGGTTTTTTTTCCTTTTTTTTCCCGACATCTCCCTTATTTCCCTCGGCGCCCCCCTAGCGATAAACCATGCCAAAGATAGATTCTACTTTTTTTGATTCCCCCCCCAGTCCACCGATCCTCGCTTAAATTCGACCCTAACTTTTGTTTGGTATGCAGTTACCATTAATTTATGTTATTGATCTATGAACCCGTTCAGATCCTATTTTCCCCCCCCCCCAGTGTTTTTTATCTGATAATCGGCTGGATTGCCGAGGCGCTCTCAAATTCTGTCCCTTCAGCCCCCCCTCAGGCCAAGGACCGGCGATTTGTAAGGGTTTCCTCCTCTGTTTAACACGCCAACCCTTTTTCGATATAGGATATTCCCCGTCATTAGACTCGCAGGCAAGTGTTCTGCTGAGCCGGTCTCCCCCGTTGTTTTTGTTGGCCCCCCGGCACCCCCTCCGCAGGTTGTTTGGAAAGCGGCTCCTTTAGGTCGTTGGCGTGGGCGTCCCTCTGATTTAAGTGTCCCAAGGCTCGTGCTCCTTGTGGTGATGATACCTCAGGTTTTGACACGAGAAATCCTCTCCTGCCATCAATCCACCGAGATTACCCCTTCAGGCCCTCTTGTTTCCAGTACGCTTTCAAATTCCAGCTTTTCGGCATTCCCTTCCAAGTTTCCCTCCCAGGTCACCTCCCGCATTTTCCTCCAAAAGCCCGGTCTCTGAGTCCCGATGCGGTGAAGGAGAGCTTTTGCCCGCCCCTCTCCCCCTACCAGCAGTAATTATCCAGGTTCGCCCCTCTCTGCTTCGTGTACTCCTTTTAAGACGGCCCCATTTCATTTCACCGCAGCGAAACAGGGATTTGCTGGTTCCGGCGTAGTCAGAATCTTTCTTCATCGAGGGTACGGTTTGAATCCCTCGAGCTTCAAGGTCCCTTTATTCGCAGGGCATTGTCAACCTGAATGCATTCCCTGAATCCCTGTCAAGTCGGACGCGATCAGCCCCGCCAAACCCCTCTATACAAACCCCCTGATCGTAAGTCACAAGATTTTTCCTTCCCCCCACCCCATACTCTTTCCGAGGAGAATTCCCTATGGAGAACTCCCAGGTACATTCTGCAGGGAGAGTTTCTTTAACTCAGACCCTTACGGCAGGTGACCTAGTCTCGTTAATTAACCCGTTGGTTTAGAGCTTAAATCACAGATTACAATTTCTTCGTGTTTCATTGCCCTGGTGAGTCCGACGGGAGTTTGCCGTAGACGATCATAGCGGGCATAGGAAATCCCCCTATTCAGCAATTTTCTTTTTTCTACCTCTTCATCTTTTTTAGAAGCAATACGATCTACAAGCTAAAGATTTTGAACTGCGGGCTTCGAACTTAACTGCACTACCATGAAATGGTCTCTTCCCCCCAGGCCCCTGTACTAACCCAAGCTTCAATTGACTTAAACGTGTTTGCTCCGTGGGCTTCGGAACCGGGGAGTTCCTTTGAGCGTTCTCTACTGACCCTTTGGAGCAGTTGATTGCCGAGGCTCAAACAGTAAAATCGAATTGCCCGTCGATATGAGATGATCTCTGAAAGGTTCGGAGGCTCAGGGGGTGCTAGTCTTGGAAATTCTGACCGGGGATTGGGAGACCTGACGAGACTGGTGGTGTGGTATGGGTCTCCCCTCACCTGGGGTGGGTTAGGTTGTAGTGTGGGTGTAATTGGTCCGGTTTTTTGGGAGGTCATGGGTTGTCCCGGTCTTTGTCTCTTTTGTTATTGGTGTGACTGATGTTTGTGGTTAGGTTCTGTGTTTTTTTTTTGGCGTTCCTCTTTTGCAGTGTGGCTATGGTCGTGGGGGTGGCCCTTGGGTCCTTTTGGGTTTTTTTTTTTTTTTTGGTTGTTCTTTTTTCTGGTGTTTTTTTTTTTTTTTTTTTTTGATGTGGGTTGTTGCGGGGTCCTTCTTTTTTCTTGCAAGCCGTTTGCGTTGTTATCGTGGGCCCGCCACAGTCCTATTAGTTGCCCCCCCGGAGGTTTTTGTGAGATCCGTGACAGGTTGTTCCTTGAGTTAGTCCTCGTTTGTTGAACACGTTCTAAATCTCTTATCTATCTATTGGGCCTTTTCTTCCGTTCATAGTTATGTCCAGACGTTTCCAACTGAGAGACCCCCTCCGGTTCCAGTCCCCTTCACTCGCCCCAGATCCAGCTGTCGTCCTCCCCACCCCTTGCCTTGAGATTCGCGGGCCCGAGCGTGCCTTCCCCTCCCCTTTTTTACCTCAATTAGTCTTCGATAAGTCCCAGCGTGCCCCCCCCCCTTTGGACAAACGGAGGGCTTTCTTTGACAAGAAATCGCAGTGATAGTTGGTTCCCTTATTGCAGTTTGCTGCTTCTTCTGTCTCACGGTATCGACAATTTTTCATGCCCCCTTCTGACTGTTGAGTCCTCTCCCCGGCGTCTCTTGGCCGAAGCATTCCGCTGTAAATTAGGTTTTCGATCTGCTCACCGCATGACTCCTTGGACGCCAGAGATGGGTCCTTGACCTCCCCTCTCTTTCCTTTTGATTAATGGTCTGTTCTGTCGCCTCGGCCCTCTGACCCCCCCCGTACAGGATGTAGACCCTAATTTTGATATCTTGAAGCCAACGTCCCTCTCCCCAGGTGCTGTTCGTACCCCAGAAAGTGCGGTCTTCCTTCCTTCCCTCCTGGTCCTGCAACGCTAATGTTCAGCATCCCTACCTTTTTCGAGACCCCTTCCCGAGTTCATTCGCCAAACCATGCCCCATTGAGAGACCGAGGTTCCTAGTCCCTGCACTCTGTACGACACCTTAGACATCATGATCTAGGGGGGCAGCTAGGAACGACTCAGCACTCCCACTCATATTTGTACTTCCGCGGATATCGTGTTTGGCTGCTTCCCTCCATATAGATTCGGCAATATCTCCGTTGTTGTGTTTCGAGATCGACTGTGTGCCAGACTCCCCCAACAATTTCCTGGTTTCCCTGAGACCCTACATATGGACAGTGACCGGTCTTCTCCTGAGCTTCCAGCCAATAGCTCTTTTCTACATTTTGAGCGACACGTGCTCCCCAGTCTTTCGGCAAGATGACCTCGATGTCCTCCCGCCTGTGTTGGTTTTAGGGACGCGGTTTAAAGTTTATCGTATCCACCCCTACTCGTATCGACAATTTCTCTCCCCTTTTTCATGAAAAAGCAAGTGGCCCTACATTCATCCTCGGCTGCTGATTTTTGTGGAAGTAAAGTCCCCTCTTTTCTGCCTGTGATCCCCTCCGTCCCCTCCAGTAGTTCTCCCCCTTTGTATCGTTATACATACCCCTGAGCCTAATTTCTTCCATCAACACTCCGCTTCTCCAATGTAGAGTTGACCTTCCCCCCTTCGCTGTTGGACCTCCACTACATTCCGCTGGAAGTCGATTCGAAACCTCCCCTCTTCCCCGGGTCTCACCGAGTTTACTCAGCTAAGCGGGAGTCGTAACCGCCAGGGAAGGTGACACTTAAGATCTAACCTTGCTCCCGTCAGCCCATCACTTCTCACCCCTCCTATCCTTTCTTCCCGATTTTCTGCAGAACACCGCTTTTGACGTTCTTTTTCCACCCTCCCCCCTTCACTTAATTCTCGTCTTCGATCCTAACGCTGTATGGTTATACGAAGCTTCTAGGCGATTGACGGACTCCATTTCCTTTTGCGGTACCGAATCGGATCTTTTGAGAGCTCCTTTTTACTTCAACACTTCCTGGGATAAGACTTGGGACAAACCGTATTTCAATCCTCTCTTGTACCTGAACCCCCCCCCTAACCCCAAGGACAGGAAAACTCATCTTAAAGAATCGCACTTCCTGTGTTCACCCTGAGGACCATGAATTCAACCATCAAGATCTTACGCAAAACAAGTGCGGGTTCCCCCTACCCAAGATATTTTGTTTATCTTCCAGCCCCCACCCTTTCCAGAACCCCTAGTCTTATCTCACTCTGTGAGAGTCCTACATATGCATCTCTCTGAGCCCGCCCCCAACGATAGAAGTGATAGGCGCACACCCTCTGAGACTCCAACCCTTTCAACTCGACACTGAGCCAGTAGATCGAGCCTGCCAGGATTTTTTGACTAGTCTTGACCTCCCCCTTAGCTATCCCCACCGTAGCGCGGGCTCTAATGAACACCAAGTTTTGGACACACCCCCAGCACCTGGAGCAAAAGGGTTAAAATTTTTCCGATTTTGATGTCTTGAAGAAGAGATCGCCATCGTCAGTGATTTCTGGCCCGTGGCTCCCTTTCCTATCGCTTGGGAGATTTCCTTGCTGATGGACCAGCGTAGCCCCCTCAAAGAACAATTAGTCTCAATTTTGCGTCTTTGTATTAAAAAGTGATACCCCATTCTTCAGACAAGAGATCTACGGGGACTCCCCCCCCAATCAAATGAACTACATTTACTTTTAGTGTGACCGCCCGCGACATTGCAATGTAATCACTCGAAATACCTCCCCCCGTCAACCGTTTTTTAGGTTGAATTTTGACCCTCCGTGAGCCCTGCACCAGCCACTCTTAAATTTAAGGTCCCCCGCCAGCAGTGCTTCCAGCCTTACCTCCTTTCTTGTTCTTCCCCCTCCCAGTGTGGGTTCTTTCTTCAGCTGGATGTGAGTGTCGGATTTTGTCGGTGAGCTACTGTCCCTAAAGATTCCCCTTTACTGAGGTTGGAATGCCCATTAGATTCAAAGATGGAACATATTTTCCCGAGGACCTTTGTGATGTACCCCCCTCGATGGCCATATTCTTCTAAGCAGGAACCCCCTGCCTGTTTATGTTTTCTCTCGTGGTCTTTGTTTCTCCCGTGAATGGTTCCGGTAACTTCGGCTTCACCCTCGATCTTATCTAGCTGTATCCCTTACCTTGTTTGTATCCCGATGCGTTCCGATTTCCGCTGAGGGCACAAACTAGCACGCATGGTAAGGCATCTTTCTTTTCCTCGGGCTTGGTACAGTGCGTCTGATCCCCTTCTGTAAAACCAGGTAAGACCTCCCTTCCTCGCAGGCGGGGGCCAACTTTATCCGCATACGTGCACCCCCATTGCCCCCCTCACTTGATTCCTCTTTTATGTGGCCGGCCCCTGAGATAAGGTCAGTTTCCCCCCCCCCTGGTCACGTTCTTTTACCTTACACGCCGAGACCTTGGAACGCCTCGTTTCTCCCCCCCTGAAACTTAACCCCTGACATGCCCCCGCTTTTCAGAAAAAACTGCGGCCCTTTCTCCCCCCCCTTAGCAATCTCCCCCCCCCCTTATAAATGCGGAGAAACCCCCACTCTAGAGCTTAATGGCCACTTTCCGACAAGAGAGATCGACTTTGGTCCCGGTCCAGTCCAACGATGGATGACCTTCACCTTTTACCCGCCGGCCTTGCCAGTATTTGGGACGTGTCGCCCTCTGACGCTTCTCTGCTCCCTCTTCAAGGCGATCTCTCTCTTCCCCCCCTTTCCCTAATTGTTTTTTGGCTTCTCTCGGCGGTAATTGAGTTCGCCGAAAACCGCCTTCTGTTCACGCCGCCCATCCTTTCCAACTCCCCCCTTCGATTTGATTCCTTGTAAAGGTTTTTGGTACTGGCCAGCCAACAGGTCCCTCCTCTCTTCAGGCCTGGAAATGAGCTCTATCCCTTGGTTCTCTGCATGTTGAGCCTGTTAGAGCCGCCGCAGTGCTGCTGACAGCGGCCTCACGAGGTGTCTTTTGGCTCATAAATCGAGATGGCAAGGGTCGGCGTCCCCCCTACTTTCCCCTCATATCACTGCCCTTTTTCCCACTGACCCACTTCTTCTCGGTCTGTCCACCACCAGAGCCCGGCTCCATGCGTGCAGTCATGTGGTCACGTACGCTGGAAAATAAAGGGCCCCGTCTCTTGTTTTTCCTTTTTGGGTGTGTATTGAAAGAGAATCCCCCCTCCCTGGCAAATAAACCACGGTTTAGTCCTCTGCCGCCTTGATTGCTTGCCCCTCTAATCTCCCCCCCCCCCAATGAGTCACAAGCCCCCGGATCATCTCGCTGGATAGTAGCCTGGTTATTTTTTCTCACTGGTCATCACGCACCTTTTATTCACCAAAAGTCGATCTGATTGACTAGTCTTCCGCAATATGTTTCTTGTTCTAAATCCCCCCTCCCCCCTTATCTAGAGACTTCCTTTTACTCTGCATCTATGGTGATTCCAAATGCTGCAAACCATGCCTACATGTCGTAGCGATAACTGCAACTCCACAATCTATCACCCCCCCCTTCAGCCCTTTAACACAGAGAGAGCCCCTGACCTATACGCGTTTTAAGAGGATGGAGCCGTCACTGATTTCTACTAACTTTTTCTTGATTTTGAACGGTTTTCTGTCCTAGCATTCCGAACGTTTGCCCTTCTTTGCTCGAGGTTCTGTCCTTACCATGTGCGCGCGTTAAATCACCCCTCGTGCCTGGGGCTGAGGGGTCTTCGGTCCTCCACCTCGATTCTCAGAATTGCAGTTTCAGATTGATCATTAGTCGTTGTGAGAGGACAATCTCAAGAAAATTTGGCTTCAGGTTTTTTTTTTTTAAGTACTCAAGCTGACTCCCAATCACTCTCTCAATATCCAATAGAACCTCGGCGTTAGCACGAAAGCTAAGTCTGACAATGTAGAATTGCGTCCCTTCTACTACCTTCAGGCCCCGTTAGTCCATTGCTTTGCCAAACCTTTTTGAGCTGGAGAGGCGCTAGCCCCTTGGGAGCGGCTGGGTCTTGCCCGTATAAAACCAATCCCCCAACCTCCCCCCTGGTCCCATGGAGAAGATCTTCGGTCATGTCGAGCAAATTTAGTCTGCACTCTGCCGCTTGTTTTAGGTTATAAGCCCGCGCTTTTTTCTTAGCCTATATTCCGGGACTGCTATGCTCGGAAGTTTTATTCTGAAGACTACTTTTCTTTAGCGGTTTCCCCTCACCCCCCCCCTAACGGTAGTGTCACCACGGCACGGTTTTTTGCGTTTTTAATTTCTGGGATAAGGGTTTGTTTCTCTTTCTTGTTCCAAACAGTCGTACCCCTCTTTGCTCGATGATCTGTCTTCCAGAGACGGTCGCGCTTAACTTCGAGTGTGAAACGCTTTACAACCCCCTCCGATTACGCTTTTGAAAGTCCCATGCTCTCTCCTCATCCCCTCTTTCGTTTCCCAAAAACCCCCCCCCAAACCCCCCAACCCAAGGAATTTGTCTGTCCCCTTATCGGGATCTCGGTCTCTGACTTCCCCTAACTAATCCGACGAGACTTTATCCCCATTACGTTCAGTCAACCCCTCCCTTCCTCCACTCTGCGTGACCCCATTTTAGACCTATATGCTTTGTGTCCAGGATTCAACTGCTTCCTTTTCGCCCGGTCAGTTTTCTTTTTCCCGTCTTTCTGAAAGGCTAGTGCCTTTTCTCGGTGTTTTCGTTTCGCCCGACCACCAGGCTCCGCCTTGAAAGCTGCAGTTTCCTCGCTTAGATTACGCCCATCATATCTGGAGGACGCCCTTTGCCTTCTCCTTTTACCCTCATTTAGAATCATGTTGTTTGCCGAGCCTTCGGAGATCTTGTGCATTCACCTCTCCCAGATGTCTCTCACTGTCATGAGTCTTGGTCATCAACGTCCTAAGTTTTTCTTTTCTTCCGCAACAGACCCTCCCCTCGGCTTATTAGGTGGATTCGTTTATTGACGCGACCTGGCGTCATAGCTTCTGTGTTCTCTACCCATTTAACGCTATCTTGCCCCCCCTGAACCTGCGCTGGCAAGCGTCCTCTTGCTATCGCGTAAAGATGTGAAAAATTGGATAAAAACTTTTTCTTATTTTCTAAGCTCTTAGAAGATCCCTTGTCCCCTTACTTCCCTTTCTTTTTCTGACCTCGTGTTTTTGCACTGCAGTTACCTCCTTTTTTTTCTAATAAGTGTGTTTTTGATGAGACTGCAGACTCCCCCCACCCCACATCTTGAGAAGAACCTCCCCCATCGGACTGCAGCTTTTTAGTCGCAGATCACTGCACAGCTGTAGGAGCTTAGACCATTTTAGTCTCCCTCTTCCGAGATGCCCTCTTAACTCCAGTCCCGTCTTCTCATTCTTGTGTGCATGACTCGGTCCGTGTTATCGACCACAGACCCCGAGGACGGTCTATCGGTAATTCTTTTTTCCCACGATAGGTCCGACAGAATCCAGCGCTGATTCGTGCGTGAAGAAAAGCCCATTTCTTTTTCCTTGCTTCCCCCTAAAAGCAATCTTTCTACATCTTTCTCTCTTGATGGTCATCAAGTCCTGACCCTTTCGCTCGTCCCATCAACAGGACCTGGAGATCAAATGATATTTTTTCCCTGGCTGTTACCCGCTGCCACAATAAGTTACCATTTTTTTCTGGTATTAATCAACTCCTCCCATAAACCTCTTGAATCTTTGCAGGTTGCGGATCCGCGGGAATGCCAGAAAGTCCGCTTTCGAAGTCCCCAGCCCACTTCCAGCGTCCCACAGAAACATTTCTTTAGCCACGTTTGCCATTAATCAGTCACTTCAACTCAAAAAGCCGACTCTTGGAATCTTAGAGAGTGTTTTTATCCATCTATTCTTTGACACGTTGATTTGTACTCAACCCGGACCCTGGTAATTTATCTCCCGAATGCTCTTTACGTCGTATTTCTATTTTTTCCAGAACGTCTTTGAGAAGGAGACCACATTCTTTTTTGCGCCGAAAGACTTTGCGCTCAGGACGGCCCAATCTGGAAGAATCTTGGCACTTACTCATGCTCTGCGTGTAAACCCCTTGACCTTAAACCCGTATAGAACTAGCGGACCCTCAAGCCACAGGGGTAACCCATAAGTACCGCAGGAAAGCACCATAAAAAAACAGCTATACAAGAAGAGCCACCAAAAACCCCCAAATCACGCGACGATGGGTGCTTAAACCAGCAAAACCATAAGGGTCGGTGTCCAACGCACATCTACAAGAAAAAAGGCAGTATTCCTAGCACCGACTAGCTTTCCAGATGACATTAACACAGAACCCCGCGAGAATTTGCTGTAGAATTTAAACCATCTCCATGAAGGTCAAAGCCGAGACCCCGCCAAACCCGTCCGAACCATGCAAAAGGCAGACACCGTATCTAGTAGTAAATTGAAATGGTTGGGAAGGATTGCAATCACCTCGAACAAGAAAATTCACGAACCAAAAACAAGCTGATTAACGATTGCACGATGATGTAAAACTTAGAACCCATGTCTGTGCGTCAACATCCCCCACTGGAACTGGCGGATTAAAGGTTTAGAGTTTGACGATTGTGAGGACATGCAAACGTGTGTGGATCGACCACTTTTTGCCCCTCATTTATTTTGCGTGTAACACACAACACTCTTACTCCCGCAAATCGGAGTACTAGAAGCTATTGAATAGTCCTCCCTTGATCTTCTTTAATCCTTTTCAATTTCCAATAAACCTCCCCAGAAAACTTGCGGATGTATCTAGCTCATAGTCCAAGACTATTCACCAAGTCTTCCACAACCAAACCAGCGGAGAGCAACAGAGTCTAGCGCCAGCAAAAGACCCCGCAGTACCCCAGTGGAGTGACTCGCGCAACACTGAATAACTAATGACGTTTTTCCGTCCCCCCTCCATAACCCCTTTAGTTTATTTTTGACATGAAAGGATTTCCGTGCACGTTTTCCCACCTTTTCGGCCCCATTCCGTCTAATCTGCAATTCTATTGTTACTGAAGGTTTTACTTGATTATGATGCTATGAATCGTGTTATTGTGAAGGTGCGTGATCTCGTTCACAAAGCCTCGACTGCCTTGCCCCTGCCAGCGCTTCACCGGCCTGTCCTCAGGGATCGAGGAATTCGCTTACCTCACTCGGATGACTCTTTCCCGTTGCCTGATCGGCACTCCCCCTGAAGTTTTTCTCGCGTGGTGACTTTCATGGGGCGTCGACAAAGCTCTGCCTACCTACGACTCTCTTCATTCAGGTACCTGTATTCTGCGTATGAGAGAGGAGTGTTCCCCCACAACTATCAAGATTCCCGCAATCTGGATCGCCCCTTGTCTTCTTCCCGATTTTTTCGGATTCTCTGTAAACCCCCCGGCATTCCCGCAGATGCTCGGGTTCCTTTATTTGCCTCCCTAAGTGAAGGCACTAGTATACTGATATCGTTTATGTAGTGGAACTCGGGCGAGACAGGTTTTTCCAAGTTCTGATATCTTAAAACCCCGCCAGGAGTGAAATGACATCCCCCTAGACCAGCCTGCTTTCTCCCACAACCACGCCTTCCATGAAATCAGTCCCACACACATGAGGAGGTGGGAGGTCTCCCGGTCTCCGCGCCCCCTGCTCCAGAGATCTCCAACTCTTTAGATAGTCGAAAGGTTGTTCCCCGTAAATTTATGTTCCCCGCCCGCCTTTCACACCCGCCTGTCCTGGCCGATGAACAGGTCATCTAGCTAATCGAAATTCCGTATCTCCTTTCTTCTCCTTTTTCCCCTTCCCATATAAACTTTGTTGTAGAGAGGCGAATCCTCGGATCCCATTCTGTACCCTCGCAACCTCCGGCCCCCACTTCGTCCTACTTTTGAAAGTCTGTACTCATCGTGGACGGCTGCCCCCCTCCCCGGATCTCCCGGGAGCTCGATCCCCAGAGAATTAGCAGGTCCCTCTCCCTGCCAAAACCCCCCCATTTAACCCGCCCTAAGTCTCCCGCGTATGTTCCGTAGTTTTCGTGTCGTGGGGCGACTGAATCGATCTCTTTCTAAGGGCTACTCCGATTTCCAGTTGCCTCTAGAAGTCAGGTTGGGAACACGTCCCGTATCTATAGTACGCCACTAAAGGAGAAGTCCCCTACATAGGCCGATTTGTTCCTCAGTCGGGCCAGACGGGCCCCCTCGGAATCGCTGACCTGTCCCCCTTGCTTTTCCGCACTAGCACAGGCACTGAAAGAAAAACCCAACCAGATCTCTCGACCCGCTTTCGGATGCCTCTATTTTTCTAGCCACTACCGCCCTCCCTTAGCCTAACCGTCCCGGATGATCTGCTATCTAGGTAGAAGGTTCATGGTACACCGGCCCCCCATTAACTCACCTTGAAACAGTCTTCTTTTCCTGGGGTGCCGCATCTTTCTCTCACATCAAGCACGTAATTTCTTCTCCGGCCCCTTAATTTTGGGTTGAATCGCATCTAAAATGCAGGGACCCTCCTTCCAGTCTGTGACCGCTCTTCCACGTCACGCCCACCTCCAGTTCCTCACTCAACATCAGTCCCATCCCCCAACTCTCTTCCTCACTATAAGTCTTCTTCTTCTTCGCCGGAGAAATGAGCTCGCCCGGGTCTTTTTTGTTTCTAGTTGCTCTCGCGTACCTCATTGAACTCTTTTGACCGTAGGTGACGCAGGTCCATCCTACTAACCTTCTCGAGGACATCCCGCCTGCCCTTCGAGTTGATTGACGTCATCCTGCCTCTCTCTCAGAGGCCTGAATTCTTTATCCAGTAATTGGAGTAGTGCAATCGATCCAACAACTTTTGTCGGTTGTTCCCACCTTTCCAACCGATTGAACAGCAGAAACATTTCAGATATAAGTCAACTATTTCGAGAGGAGCTCCCCGGGACCCACCATCGTAAATTTCGATTGCGGCGTAATCATCCCTGGAAAGTGGCAAATGTTTTGCCCCCGCTTTTGCCACAAAGGTTAGGAAGAGAGCGACCAAGGGGGGTTTTGTTGCCCTTTCCAGAGACTCACAAAAGAAACCTCAAGGAACGGCTCCGAGAGGGGGGGAGGACCTTGAATTTTGAAGCCTCCTCTGTTGTGCCCCGGAGCTGCCCTGTTGGTCGTGATTTCCTCTCGATGGACTGCGTGTTTTGTCGTTGCGCCTACGTTCTCTTAGAGTGATTCCTTTTTCCAACACATTGGGGACTCTTTCGCGACAAAAGGTTTAACGTTCTTCTTTGAGTTCCGATGGATTTTCATTGTGCTCGCGTAATTTTTTGTGAATTGTCCGACTTCTCTGATTGCCCTTATGACTGAAGGGAGAGGTCTTCTTTTCTTTGAAAGCCCCACCCTTCTTCTTTCAGGGGACTGTCAAGACGGTCCAACTACCCAAGCTGTAAGTCTCAAACATTGTATGACCTTTGTCCGAGAGGAACCTTAAAACCCTATCGAATGCCCTAGGGCGATACGTCCCTTTCTGTTCCCCCTGGAAAATCCACGTTTCCAAACTCGTCCCCTCCCCTCTAGGGAGTGGTGTTTCAGCCATTTTCTGCTTCCTCGCCGTTTAGTCCATGTTCGTGCAGATTGAATTCCTGGCTCCCTCCCGTCTTGTTTAGGCACGAAAAAAAGCGTTACTTTCGATCCCGATGAAGGTTCTCTATCCCCCGCATGATATTTCGAGGTGCCTCCTACTGGTGCCACCCTTAAATTATTTTTATAATATTTACTTTCATTCAGTCGTCAAGTTCGCTCTTTATTTCCATCCACGAGAAGTCCTTTGAAGACCTGTTGCTTGGCAGACGCCGCTTTTTTATCACCTACCAAGCCGCAGATGTTTATTCCTGTCTGACGTATCTTGCATGACTGTGCCCTGTTTTTTTCCATCGGTATGTGTCATCCAAAATACCGCTTAGACCCATGCTGGTTGGATTTGCGTTACTCTAGTAAGAGCACTCATGCGAAAAAGGGGGGAAAGATTCTCTCAGTGATGGGAATTTCCTCAGCACTTATTACATAATTAGGTTCTCTGCCTATCTTTTTGGACTGGCTGCATCTATTTTTAATCCTCCTATTTTCTGTGTTAGTATTTTAGACTGCCTGCAGCTGCCCCCAAGATAGGCTGATCCCCCGTTGCCTGTTTTTTTTATGCAGTTCTCTTCGCTAATCAGTGACCTCCCAGTTGAACCCACTTAGGGCCGACCTTGTCCTGCGATCCCCGATACACGAGTGTAACCTAACTAGCTTTTGAGAATTGTTCTGTTGACGAGAAGCGTTGGGAGTAAAGTTTATGAACCCAAGACCTCCTGGCTTTTTCTCCAAGTGAGCGTAATCAGATCCCTTTTTTTAACCACTTTACATACCCAGTTTATTCTCGTGGACCTCAAAGCCCATTCTTATGACAGGTGCATATCCGGATTGCAGCTTAGTCCTCTTTGTTTTTAGTGTTTAGTCCGCCCTGCATCCCTTGCTTTCCCCTCCAATTTTCATGTGACAACTGAGATAATGATCGGCACGGTCCCCCATTCCCCTTCTCTGAGATCCATCAGACCTTAATGCTTATCTCACTCTTTCTAAAAACTGAACCCAGGCGTAAGTACAATTGTTGTGCCTCCCCTTCCTTAAGGTTTTTTCGATTTCGAGTTCCACATCCACCTTACAGCGTCAGCAGAACCCTTCCACGCACTTTCACCTGTTAGTCATACCACCCTGCCCCGGACCCCAATGCTACTTTCTGACCTTTACCTTACGGGATTACCG
>Ga0179591_1244118_pt1 | contig 22414 bp, 34 predicted proteins | sample CZOMad2_1_08_16f_FD_182891 | JGI IMG/M metagenome (GOLD analysis project Ga0179591, IMG submission 182891) | Vadose zone soil fungal communities from Angelo Coast Range Reserve, California, USA - CZOMad2_1_08_16fungal (PacBio error correction) | ecosystem: Environmental > Terrestrial > Soil >... | reverse complement strand
GTCCCACTACCCATAAAACGTGATTCCTCTTTACCTTAAAATTTTCTTTTTTCTCCCCTTCTCCCCGTCCCCTAAGGGGTGATCCTCCCCCCCTCCTAATCTACAGAAATGAAGGATCCCCAGTTTCTTCCTTTCCCCCACGTTTTTTTCCTTATGTCTGATTTTTTCCTTCATTAATCGTTGTTACTTACCTTTTTCTCCCATCAATTTATATTCCAAACCTGTTCCTTTTTTTTTCCTGTCACCCCCCCACTCCCCTCTTATGAGTGGATTCCCCGTTTCCCCAAAACTTCGCTTCTTCTTGTCACAAACTTTTTGGTGTTTACACGATTGGTTTTCAAGTGTTCCTTTAGCTTTTCCTGTACCAGCTACCGTTGGTCTCCGATATCGCCTTTTTTCGTTTGTCACCCTCACCCCTTGGTGTTTTCCTTTCTTCCCTCTAAGTAGTTTCTGTCTCCACTTCCACTAGATTCTCACAGAAGACTCGCCCCCAATAGGAGGGTACTCTCCCTTCCACGCTTTCACAGGCCTGGTCTCGGTAGCGGTCCCCCCCTCCCTGCACCATTCTCCCCCCCCCCCACCCTTTTTTGCACCCCTCCAAAGGCTCTCCCCGTAAGGTATCCCGCTTGGATCGCATATACTCCCCCCCCTTTGAGGAGAGGTCTAGGTTCCGTCTCTTAGCAACTTCCCCATTCTTGCAGCTCTTCCCCCCCAGTCCCTTCCCCCCTCCTTAAGCTGGGCAACAGGAATGTCCCCCTTTTTTCAACACAGTCACGTTCAACATCATTTTTCAAAGGGCATTTCTTTAGGCTCTTCTGTAGTTTTGTTCCTTCCCACGTGTCCCCTTCTCTCCTTAAAAAAGCCATTGCCTCGTTAAGTTTCGACCCTGGATTCTCTCACCCGTTTCATGAGGTTCCCTTCTGAGCCCTTTGTTTATTACTTGTTTCTCCTTTCTTAAGTCTTCTCTGCTTATAGAGGGAGTTAGTTTCTCTGTAGTCCTCTATAAATTGAAGGTGTCCCTCTTACCGTTGTCTCCTACTACGTTTTCCCCCGCACTAGATTTCACCCCTAGTACTATCCCTTCCTTCCCCCCGCATCGTCTTTTTCTCTTCCCTCCCTGAATCCCCTTTTTTTCACTTTCACCCCCCAGTATGTGGTTCTTCGCGTCCCTTTTCCCTCTAAAGCAACTTCTTCCCCCTTCTTTTCGACTCTCCCTCCTTTCCTTGTTTTATATTTTACCCCCCTTACCTGGTGGAGAAAAGTTTTCTCCTTTGGCGAAACACTTTTTTTGTCCTTGCGTTTTTTCACTTAGAAAGCTTTATTTGATCCCCCTTGTTTCCAAACTCCCATCAATTCCCCTCCCCCTTTACAGTTTTCTTTTTCCCCCCTTCACTCTTTAGCCCTTATCTTTCAATGTTCTCGATCTTGTCCTTTCCTCTCATTGATCGATGGATCTCCTCTACACCCCACTTTCTTCCCCCCCCCCAATTTGCCCCTTTTTTCTCCACCAAACTTTAGTCCCCAGGGTTCAATTTCCTTGTCAATTTTTTTACTTCAGAAAGATTGCATGGCACATCCCAATTTCCCTCTCCCAGTTACTTAGTCTCCGCTAAAGTCTTCTACCCGTTCTTTCCCGGTGTCTTGTTTTCCTTATACGTGGTACCCACACTCATTCTTCAAGAATATCTTACCATTCTCCATACCCCACCCCACTTCTCCCCAGCCCCTCCCTTTTTAGTCCGGTTCACCCAATAGGTTCCTGGTTCCCCCCCCCTCCTCCCAGTGTAATGGTGATCCTTTTTTTTTCCATTTTTCCCACCCTCAACAATTTCTTTTATGAGTTTTTCGTAGGTTTTAGAACACATTTCTTTACCCTTTTTTCTGTTCTCCCCCGAGACTGGCCCCTTTTTGCCCCAAATACCCTTAATCCTTCCAAGAATTTTTTTTAGTTGATTTACTGAACTCGGCTGCATTGCAAGGAGATTGACCTTCCCCTACCTTACAGGCCTTCTTTCCCTTTGGTTTCCACTCCTCCCCTCTCCCTCCATGTCCTTTGGTTCCTTTCCTTCTCTTCCTTTCAATCAAGAAGAAGGTGTTTTTGTCGAGAGTTCCCACCTTTTAACCGTTATCTGTTCTTCGTTTCATTTCCCCTTTTTTTCCCCCCCCCCCGTACGTATTTTTTTCTTCCCTCTAATTGCTAACCACTCCCTGCGGCGGTCCAAATACCCCCAGCCGACCACTTGTTTACGGATTCTGAACTTTTTTTTTCAATGCTGTTCCCCCTTCTTTTTTTTTCCCCCCCTTAAACCCCCCCCCCCCAACCACAAATATCTACCTGTTTTTAACTTAACAGGCCTTCATCCCAGAACTTGCTTTCATTGTTTTTTAATCCCCTTTCACCCCCCGCCCCCCCCTTCCCCCCGGCCCCCTGTTCTCCCCTATTTGCCCTTTATGTTCTCTCCCCTATTGTCCAAAATATACCTTGAACCCCTTTGATTCTAAAATCTGTCTTGTCCTTAACCCGACTTTGATCTATCTTTTTTAAGATTTCCTTTTTTTTTACCACTCTCTAACAACTGCTACTTCACACTGAACACCTCCTCTCTCTCTTCCTCTCTCTCGAAGGGTCCTCCCTTTAGGGTATCTTGCCCACTTCAAGTTTATGCCCCATTTCCCCACCCCCTTTTTTTCTACTCTTCCCCTTTCCCAAGTGGTTCTACCCTTCTTCCACAGGGTGTGTAGTCCCCCCCAAGTTTTGTGAGATTCATATCCGTCTACCTCGTCGTTTAACTGCTTCTATCCCCCTTAACTTTTCTCCCCCGATAGAACCCTATTTCCGTTGACTTTCAAGAGGGACTGTTTCCCCCCCCATTCCCCGTTGGAATGTTACATGGATTTTCTTTCCTAAACAATTTCTAACAGCCCTTACTTTTTAAGTTCAAAAAGACTATTTTGAACCTCGCCCTTTTTTATTCCTTTTTCCATCACCACAAACTTGGGCTCCACTCCCTTTTAAATATCACCTTTCCCCCCCCCAAAGCTCTTCCTCCTTTTCCACTCTTTTTGATTTTCTCGTTCCAGATCGTTCCCTCAATGACACCTAGATTTTCCCTTGACCCTGAGTCTTATTTCTTTCTTTCACCCATCCAAGGCCCCTCTTTTTCTTTTACTCATGGTCATTCTAATAGCCTTTATTTCTATATGTCTTTGCACCTTGTCTCGTCTTAAACTGTCAGACCCTGTAAAGGCTCTTCATTAGACCCCCCCTCCCCCCTCCCCAAGACTCTCTCCCTTCGAACCTCTCCCCCCCAATCAGTTCTCCCCCAGACCCAAATCCTCCACAGACCTTTTCCCACTCTTTAACAGAATACACTTTTTCCCTATAAAATCCCCCCCAATTTTTGGGAACCTTTCTAACTCCTTCTTTATCCTTTGAGATCTGCCTTTTCTTTTTGCCGGCCCCAAGACCCCCCCTCTTTCCCGCTCCTGAGGCAAGGGTCCAGAATGGCCTTTGTTCTGACGAACACAAGTTAAATTTCCTGTGTCCCCCGACCCCTTTTCACCCCTTTTTCTTCCTTGCTTGTTCTGGAGTCTTATCGTATGAAACTTCGTGTTTCATTTTGATCTATAATACCTATGTCCCGCTACTCCCATTTCTCTTCTTCTCATCCTAAGAGGGACTACTACTTTTTTTTTCTTCCGAGTTTCGAACTCCCTTTTTTTTTTTGATCTTTTTCTTTTTTTTTTTTCCTCTTCCGAAAGGAACCCTCCTTCCGTCTTTGTCTATCTTTTGGGGGTCTTACCTAAGAATTTTTCGTTCTGCTTTCCTCTTTCACCTTATCTGGTTCCTCCTAAGTATAGCGGATTTCTCTCCCCATTTCTCTACAGTCCCCAATCTTTCTCTCTATTCCTCAACCACTTTTTCTCCTCCCCTTCTACCCCCCCCCGTAACCAGTCCCCTCATCCTCCAAAAAAACCTTTGCCATTCTTCCTTAGATTTTCAACTTTCTCCCCTATATCGATTCCCCTTGTTTTGGACCAGGTCTTTCCCTGCTCCTTTTGGTGAACAAATAGCCCATTCGCTACTTGGAGTACCCCCCAATGATCCTCTCCCCTGCCTCCTCCATCTTTTGGTCCCCTTTTTGATTTTATACCTTTCTCTTGATCCCTTTGTTTGGAGAAAGACCTTTTCCTGGCTTTCCTGCCAAGCCCCAGAAACAGCCCAACTTGACTCCCTTTCTTTACCTTTTCGTGTTTTTCCCCCTTTTTTTTGAGGTCTTCTAGGCCCTCTCCTTCTTCCTTTCTTGAGCCTGCCTTCATTCCCAGTTGATAATATGGTAGTTCCCACGTGTATGAGTTTGGCGTTACCCCCACACCGTTACCTTTCTCCAATTGGTCTCGATCTCCTATCCATCTTCTCCCTAAAGTCCCCTCTAGCCCGCTCTTTCTGAGTCTCGTGTGTGTTTGTCTATGAGAAGGAGCGTCCTTTTCCACTAGCTTTTTATCCTCCCCCCTCTCCCAATCAACCTAAATTTGTTTTTTCCAGTCTCCTTTCTCCAGGAAAGGAATCTCCCTCGTCCTTCTTCAGTGTTTTTAAGCCAGTTTCTGTCACTTTTTCTTTGAACACCTGCTTACGCTTTGTTTTTTTTTCCCCCCACAGGTTTTTTATCATCCCTTCACCCCCCAAAGAACTTCCTACTTCCTTTTTCTCCTTTTCCTTTCTCTTTTTTTACGAAAATAACGTCCTGACCCCCCTGCTCGTACAAAAATCCCCTCTCTCTTACAAGTCTTGTCTGGCCTTTTCAGTCCGCCCCCCCCCTCCCCCCCGTTCCTTTTCCACCTGTGTCTTACAATCCACTTCCTACAATTTGCAGTTTGCCCCCACCTTCCCCATTTGCGTTCGGTTTTTTGCCCTTATCCTTTAAACTCCTCTGGTCCTTGCTTCTCCCCCCTCTTCTCAAGTTTCACTGGTGGGGAAACTTCATTTTTTTAACCTCCCCACTATACCTTATGATCGGATTTCGACTGAGTTCGTCTCAACTTTTCCATCGACTCCTCCCCCTCCCAGAGTTCCCCTTCTTTTATTGCGTTTTTTTTCCCCCTTCCCCTCAACGTCTCTTAACGGTATTGATAGTCCCGTAGTTGCCTCTGTCCTGTTTTTGTTTTCCCAAATTTTTTTTGTGATCCCCAGTTAGGATTCCGTTTTTCCCTCCCCCCTGAGCTCTCTTTGCCATGTCTTCGGAATTTTTTTTCGACCACCCTCCTCTCCTCAACCTCCTCCTCCCTCCCCCCCCGAGACCCCATACCCTCCCCTGCCCCTCACTTTACGCCCTTTCTTGACCTTTTATATCAAAGCAACGTCCCGATCCTCTCTTTCTTTCCGCTCCTTTTTTTTTTTTTCTTTGATCTCGATTCCTTTTTTTCTTTTTAATACACTTCCCGAGTCCTTTTATTAACCGGGGATGGTGTTTTTTCTTTGCGGTTGATTCTTTCTGAGTACCTTACTTTTTTTCCCCCCCCCCTCGAGAAAGGGAATTCATCTTCTTGCTTTTCTTCTTTTTTCCTCCTGCCACTCATTTTCGTCCCCCAACCCAATTCCCACCACAAACCAACTCCTCGCCCAACCTCTCCCCTATCTCTCCCCCAGTTCCGGTCTCCTGGCTGGAACAGATCGATTACCCGATTTCTATTCATTGAGCCATTCCCCCCCTCACCTATACCCCACCTTCCTGACTTATTCGTTAATTTTTGAACTCCCATAATAGATAGTCCCCCCCCTTCCTTTCCCTCTCTTGATTCCTCCTACTTCGAGTTTTTGCAACGTGATTCATTTCCCCCCGAATGACCCACTGCTTTTCTCCGTTTACTTCTTGTCATCTCCCTCCCCCCCTTTTGAGGACCCCCTTTATGGGATTTATCCCCACTTATCCCATGCAAATCTGTCCTATTCGCTTCTATTTTTCCTTTTTCTGCCACGCATCTTTCTTGTTTTTCACAACTTCCTTCCCCCAGTTGCCCCTTTTCCCGCACCATGGAAAGAGATTCTTTTTTGTTTTGATATTTTGAAATTTCCCTTTTTTCCAGAAACCCCCAGAGCGTAACCCCCTATTCTCTTTTAACCCCTCCATCCCTCTTTTATACCCCTCTTTGATGTGAATTTTCCCCTCTTTCTTTAAATTATTGCTCCATGAGCCTCCCCCCAGTTTTTATTTTTAGATCCTTTATCTCCCCCCCCTGACATTACTTCTTCTTCTTCAGACTTCACCCTCTCTCCTTTTTTCTAGTCCTGACCTTTGATCCCTCTCTTTATCTTTTGAAGAATATTCTTCTTTACTACCGGTTTACTATAAACCAGCCCTCCGGACCCTAAGTTGGTCCCTGATCGTTCTTTTCTTAATGTTTTGATTCCATCTTCCTTCTTTTTTCACTTCTTTCCCCTTCTCTCCCTTCCTCACCCCCCCCAAATCTTTCCCCTCAAACCCCCCCGTGCTTTTTTTTAGTTCCTTACTTGTTTTCTTTCTTCTTCTTTCCGGCTCTCAGCGAACCCAAGAATTTTTCTCGCCCCCCCCCCCTGAATTTCCTCTTCCTCCCCTTCCTTATCTCCCTTTCTGAATAAAAAACCTTCTTTACTCTCACCGGGTTATCAGTACATACTTTTTCCTCTCCAATTTTAGAGTCCATGGCTATGGTCACCCCCTTTAAGGTTTGTTGTTTTGAGTAGATTTTTCGCTCCCCTTTCTTTCGGCTTTCCCACTTTCCCCCAACTTCTCCCTCCTCGTGGGAAACAAGTTGGGGGTCCTCTGTTTTCGGTAACTGGTATTTCGTGTCTTTCTCCAACCATTCATTTTGGTATCAGCGAGTCTTCCTGTATTTGGGCCTTTCCCCTCCAATTTGCCTTTTCCCTCTAACTCCTCTTTTATTCCTCCCCCCCTCCGAAGAGGTACTTTTCTCCCCTCTCCTCTTAACCTGAGTCCTATCGATGAACCCCCCATGATCCTTTGTCAGGAGTTTCAGCGCCCCTCCCAGTCCCCAAGTACCCCCCCCCCCTTTTTTCATTAGAAAATCTCGACCCTCCTCCACCCCCATCGGCTTTCTTCTTCCTCCCACCATTTGCTTTCTTTTCCCTATTTTTTTTCTGGATCCCCCCCCCCCTTCCCCTTCTTTTGTCCTCGCGAAGCATAACCCCTTCCCCATTTGACCACCTTTAAGTCTTGCTTCCCCCGGCATGTCTGTTTTTGGTTCTTTTAAAGCGACTTTACCTGCTTCCACCTTTCTCGTCTTTTCCTTCGCTTATTGGTGTTTTCCCCGGTCCATAAAGACAGTTTCTTCCACTCCCCCCGGCACCTCCTAATAATTTTCCAGTCAATGTGATTATAGACCGGTGCTTTTTTTCTTTATGCGCCCCTTGCTTTTTTTCTTTTTGGATCGTCATCCTTTCAGTTGTGTCTCCTTCTCCCTTTTCCTCTTTGTTTCTTTTTTTCTTTGTTACTCGATCCCTTCCCTTTCCTACCTTTCCCAGCACCTTTTCCCTCTCTTTCTGCCCTTCTTTTGTTCTCCTTGCCTGTACAAGCCTGCTTCTTGGCAACCTGAAGCCGTTCCCTTCACCCAAAGGGTGGTGGTTTTATGTTGTTTCTTCGCTTTTTTGCAATCGTTTCCCTCTCCCTAAGCCCTTCCATTTCTTTCCTCTTTTCCTTTAATCCCCCTTTCCTTTTTTTTTTCCCAAACTGACAGGTTTGGCGCCTTTTTTTTATGAATTTCCGAACCTTCTTTGGTCCCCTTTTTTTGTGGTGCCCCTTCTCCATATTCCTTGGTTCAGAAGTTTTTCTCCACTTCCACCTAACTTTCCCTTACCACAAGTTAACCAGTTGTTTTCCCCCTCCTCTTATCCCTGTTTTTTCCCCCCTTTCTGGAGTGATCTTTGTTCTCCCTTCCCCTTTTTTTCTCTCATGATAGATTGTCTCGCTTCCCCCCCCCCCGTTAAACTCCCTTTTCCATTTGTTTTAGTCACCCCCACCATGGTAGTAAAGTTTCCCTAAGACTTTGGGTTACTTTTTGAACCGTTTTCCTCCCCGATCACGGTTTTTTCCCTTCTCCCTTATTGATATTCTTTCTCCTCCCTTGCCTATAAATGTTTTTCAACGTTGTTGTTCCTTCCTACGTGTTTTCTCTAGTTTTTTGTTTATACACCCCCAACGCATTCCCCCCATAGTTTTTCCCCCTTTCCCCCCCTTTCCCTTGATTTGAAGTAATCTTTTCTCCCGTTCGCATTTTATCAAATATGGCGGTCCTCCGGCCTTCCTCCTAAACGGTTCCTTGTTTCTTTTGGTACTTTTGTCTTACCACCACCAGTCCCAATTCTTTTTATGAGGGTTATTCCCTTTTTTCCCCCTTCTCAATCTTTTCTTGGTACTCCACTCCGGGGAAACTTTCGAAACACTACCCTCCCCCCCAAAAGAATTTTCTCTGCCTTCCCCCCGGTGCTCTGCGTACATTCTCCCCCCCCCCTGCCTCCCCATCAAGACTTCCTTTTTTTCCATTGTTTGGAAAGAAGAAGGACCCTTCTCTCTAGGGGCTCTCTCTGCCTAATCCTGTATGTTTTTTGGGGGCGTCGATCTAAAGAGCAAATAGAGCCCCTTCTCTTGATATTGCCCTTCCCAACCTTCCGTATTTTGTTTATTCCTCTCATTGCTTAAAGGTCTCTTCTTTCCCTCCTCAAATCCATCCCCTTCTACTCCCTTATTTTGTTCCATGATGTTAGTTCATATTTTTCCCCAAACTCCCCCTCCTTGATACAGGGGATTTTTATCCCCATCGACCCCTAAGGCCCGCTCACGCCCCTTTTCTGGTGTTTGTAAGACCACCTTTCCTATTATCCCCATTCCCCCTTTTCGACTTTCGCCGTCCCCATATTTGACCCCTCCCCTTCAAGTGAGTAATTTTCACCCTTTTTTTCCCCTTTTATTTACCTCCTTTATCTCCAGAATTTTGTCCCAATTTCTGACCCCTCGCCCCCTTTAACCCTCCCTTCTCCTAGAGATTTTCCTATCTCATAATTTTAGCTTTCCATTTGATCTATTTGCCACAACTTCCAGTGTTTTTCACCCCCTTACCCTTTCCCCTTTTCCATTACAACATTTTTTTCCCTCCCCCACTAGTTCCCCCGTCTTTCGACCACAGTTTTTTTTAGATAATATCGCTCCATCGCCCCCCACATGGAGGAGATACCCCACGGGACCCCTCAGATCCTCTCCTTTTATCTTTCTGTTTCCCACCGTCCCCATTTGGACTTCCCTACTTTTTCTTGCTACCCCCCATTCAACAGACCTCCCCTCCCACCCCCAACTAAGTGACGTTCACCCGCCCCGTTTTTCCAGTCCTCCCTTCTTCCATTCCCCCAACGCCCCGTTTCTCATGTTTCCCGTTTTTTCCCCCCCTCCCCCCAGCTAATCTTTCACTCCCTTTTCCTTACCCGCTTTCCCTTACAGAGGATTTTCCCTTTCTCTTTCCTAGACGTTGTCAGCGCCACATAGGCTTTTGGTGATACTTCCTCCTTCTCTTTCGTATGTGACCCGTCCCGTTCCCTTGATTTCTTTCCCTTTCTCATCTAATCTCCTTCCTGCTCCTGTAAGGTGCAACAGGGTTCCGTTCCACTTTAATCAAATTTATAAATTTTCGACTCCCACAGTCAACTCTCTCAGAGAAGGCGATCCACCCCATCCTGCTGCTTCCCCCTCTTCCCCCCCCCTTAACAGAAAAAGGTCCCTACTTGCTCACTTCCACGGCAGCAACCGATTCTTCCATCCCATTTTCTTTCCACCAGTTTTTAGATCCCCTTTCTCCCTTTCTTATTGTTTTAGCTCCCTTTTCTTTTCTAGGTAACAGACCCCCAATTTAGAATAGCACCTACCAGGGTCCCTGAGTTCACCATTGATAGATGCGCATAAGTGTCCTTTCTTTTCTCCCCCCCCCCCCACTTAATTCCCTTCCCTCCTTCCCCCTTTGGTCTCCCTCCTTTGGCCGATTCGGGAGTCTCTGCGACCCCTTCCTTGTTTCTTTGCTCACGATCATATTTACCATAATAGGAACGAGCCTACCTTTTTATTTCAGAGATACTTTCTCCTCCCTTTCCTATCCTTTCTACTCCCCTCCCTTGTTTTTTGCTGACTTTTTTTTTTCGCTTTTTCTCTCTGAATTTCTAGTTTCATCAGCTTTTCCTTCCGGTTCGGCTATAATGTTTTTATCGTTTCTTATCCTCTTAACTATCTCTTTTTTTCACAAGATATTTCGCGAGAACCCCAAAATTCTTTTCCTCCCACTGCTTCCCATTTTCTTTCCCCCCTTCCTATCGCCTAACCCGTTTTCTTTTTTCCCCTTCTTTCCAAAGGTCCCAAGTCCACGCCCCCTCGTTACCCCCCCCCCCCTTGTTTCCCCCTACCTTCTCGTACTTTTCCCCCCCGTATCAACTTCCCCCTCTATTTTTGAATTTTTCTTACATTCTCCTCAAAGGAGCCGGTTTTTCCCCCTTCTAAAATTTTCCTTTTTCCCCCCAAATGATTTCATTAGACCCTGCTCCTCCCCCAAATCGTTTCTTATCCCTTCGTCTCTTAATGTTTTCTTTCTTTTTGTTTTTGGCTAGAACTCTCTTTTTTTTCCCCTTTACTGATAGGAGTCGTCCTCCCCTGCCCCTTTCACGAACCGCCCTTATCCCTTTTAGTTCGGGTCCTTTTTTTTTTGGATTGCCTTAGGAACGGACTGTGAGCATTATCCCTTCCCCCTTCATCCCCCCAACTTCCCACCTTTTCCCCCCTTGTCTTGTCTTTTTTTTCCCTTTCAAAACGGGATTAGGTCTATTTTCGACTTCTCTGCTCACTCTATTCTCAATGTCCTCTTTCTGATCAGTCTAGGGAACGAGAGTCGGTCAGCATCTTCTTTATTCTTTTATCTCTACGCCTTCCCCTCTCGGGGTATCCCCTTATCCTATCCCCCCCCCTCCCTTTTCAACCCTTTTCTACCTTTTTCCCAGTAAGGACCCTTCTCCTAGCTACTCGACAGAATATTTCCCTCCAGTTTAGACCTTTTTTGACCACCCCCCAGTGACTTTATCTTTTGACTCGTTTTTTTTTACCCATGTCCCCCCCTTTTTTTTCCCACCCTACTAAACCCCCCCTCGCCAAAACTTCTCTGCTGTTCCTTTTCTGTTAACCTACTGATTGTTTCCCCCTTGAAGAAGAAATCCCCCCAACGAGCCATAAGTTTTGACCCCTCCCCCCTCCCACAATACCCCTCTCTGGACCCGATTGTTTTTCATTTCTATTTACCTTCGTCCTCATTGAATAACCGCCTCCCTTTCTCCAAGGCGTTTCTTGCCCAACCTCCCCATTGAAGGCCCGTGCCTGATTCTTTTTTCAATCTACGGTCCCCCTCATCTCTTTTTTTTTATCTCCCTTCCCTTCTCCCTGTTACCCCCCTTTCCCTTCTCTCGTCCCTTTTTTTTTCCCCCCCCCACCGTAACCTAAGAAGCCTTCTTATCGGGATTGTATCCCCTGATTCTTATCCCCCTCCCGCTTCCTCCCCCCCCCCTGAAATGGGTCCCTTCTCGGGTTTCTCCTTTTCCTTATCTCCCTTCATCGATAGCGTCTTCCCTCTTTCATTTTTTCCCCTTTTTTTTTCCTCACCTTTAGCGTGTTTTCTTTCCTTTCTCAAGAGATTTCTGTACCTTCTTTTCTCGAATGAAAATCTAAGCTTTTTCTCACGGAAATTCGGTCCCTACCCCCTCGTCATTGTCCCCCGACCCAGCCCCACCTTCTCCCACTAAGACAATTCCTGCTAGTCTGTTGTGAGTAAAATGCAACCCCTACTTCCTCTCCTTGTTCTTTCCCTCCATCCTTTTTTTCTCTGTCGTTTTCCTTTGTTTCCCCCCCTTTTCTTTGTGATTTTTCTAGATAAAGTTACCCCCTTTCCCTTTTCAGTTATTGATGCCTTTGTCTTATTCTTTCCCTTTTTCCCAGTGTGTTAGCTTCAGCATTTTGAATTTATTCTGACCGGCCCCCCGACGCGAGGCCTCTTCTCCATTTCCTTACGCTCTTCGGATCGATGGCCTTTCTCCTCCACCTTCCACAAGCCTTTCTCCCCCAAGACTGTTTCCCCCCACCCCTTTTGTCATAACCTAGGAAAATACCTACTAAGAAGCTTCTCATACTTTTAGAACTTCTACCCCCTTCGAGTTTCCCCCTCTCCCATATCTCTACGTCTCCCGTTACTTCCACCCTCGCCCCAAGTCTTGATCCCGAGTACCGATATGTGTCAGTCTCTGGTTTACTTGGGAGGATCCGACCTTTTCTCCTCACCCTAACTTTTCACGTATTACTCTTCGTCCACCGAACTTCTCTCATGAAAGAACTGTAGAGTAAGGTCATCCGCGCTAAAAGGCTCCCTTCTCTGCTTCCTCCCTCTCTACCTCGTAGTACCCCTTTTTTTCTTCCCTCGGGTCTTTTCTTCTTTTCTTCGTGAAGAAGCCCGCCATGCAATCATATGGATCAGACCTCGAGTACTTCTTTCCTTTCAATCACCTGTAGGAGTTATCGTTTTCTCACACGCCCTCGAGTCATCTTAGACCCCTTTCTGACCCTTCTCTCCGGTTTCCTTTTTTTTTTCAGTGTTGAATCTTTCACTTCACCTGGAAACACACGCCTCTTTCGACCTTTAATTTGTGCACCCGACCCTTCCCGAGTTGACCCCCCAAATTGGCTTCCTTAGATTCTCTTCCTTCCTTCTGTGACATTCTCCCCTTTTGCCTTTCTTTTTTTTACGGTCTTTTTTCTTCTTTCTGCTCTGGACGAGAGCTCCTGCCCTCTCCTTTACCCGAGGAATCTTTGCTCTTGCTCCTCCGATCGGAGTCTCCTCTCTCCCTCCATCCGTCTCCTGACCTTTACTCTCCTCCCCCCCCGCAGCGACTTCCTCCCCTGTTTTTCCCCTCCTTTAATCCTGTTTCTCATCTTCCGTGCCCCTCCTTCTATTTTTGGATCCTTTTAGCCTCTCCCCACCAGTGTCCACCGAAAACTCACCAGCCCTTTACTTCCGTATCACGTCCATTTTTTTTGCTGTATAGCCCTCTTTAGGATAGACGATTCCGCCCGTTTTCTCCCCTTCTAGATTTCCTGCCGACCCCACCCCCCCCTGGCCTAAGCTCATGCCCCCTTCCCTTCTTTCCTACCACCTTTGCTTCTCCCCCACGCCCGCTTAGTCCGTCTTCTTTTTTTTTAATTGACATCATATACTTTATTCAATGTTAGGAGAAGTTTCTCTGGTCTCCGGTTGCGCCCTTAACTTTTTCGAGGTCGCAGCACCGAAGTTTCCGCACTTTTTGGTGCTCCCTCCTTTGTTATCCCGACCCAGAAGTCCCTCTCCAAAGCAGCAGTTTCCCCCACCTCTTTTTTAACGATTTTTCCTTTCTCTACTATTTGAGTTTTTTAGTGGTCCCGACGATCCAGCTTTCCTTGTGTGCGGAAGAAGAGGGCGATCTCCCTTTTCCTTCCAGCATGTTTCTTTTCTATCTCAACCATTGGTGATCCCTCTTCCTCTGATGGACTTGCCCCCCCCCCCCCGCCTGCGGAGAGATTACTCTGAGCTCCCCCTCCTAAACTAGTTTTCCCACCTTCAGTTTCAATCCCCCCCAGCTCGAACACTTTTCCCCTTTTTTCTTTCCTCTCCCCGCCCCAGACACACCCTCCTTCCCTCTCGTACCCACAAGAGACATTCTTCTGATCAACTCTTCTGCCCCTAGTATACGCCCTTTGTTCTTGACTTCTCTTTTCCTTTACCTCATGCCCACGAATTTATATTTCGCGAGCCCACAGAGTTCCGGGATAAAAGTCTTCGTCTCCTCTCCGTGTGAATATCGGTCGCAACAAAGATGGATTAATCTCTATCCACCTCGAACAAAGGGGGCAAGAACCGATGTATACTGCCAGTCTGACGATTGATTCCCCCTGCCAGGGGACTAGTTCTTCCGATCTCTTACGGCACTAATCCCTGCTGTAGCAACCTGCCCTTTTCTTCGGTCCGCAGTCCTTTTCTCTTCAGTGGGAACCTTCTCCCTCCCCGACAGGGCTGACTCAACCTATTCAGACTGAAGCTGAGCATCCCAGGTTTTCTGACAGTTGGGTGTGTCCTCCAGGCGAACCTTGGAGGATGAGTCTTTCATCAAGCTCTTTCTTTCCTTTCCCTTCAGAATTGAGATTCTCACTTTCCCCCTCCTTTTTTCCTAGCCTTATAGACAGTGTCTTCCTTTCATTGTTATCTCTCCTTTTTTTCCTGCTGATTTTACCTTGTCTCTCCAGTTTTCCCATTTTACAGAGTGGAGTGTAACCTCTTAGTGAATCACCCCGCTTACTCTTTCCCCCTACTAGACGCCCCCTTTTTTTCTGGTTAGTATCTCCTTTCCTCAGGTTTGAACCACCTCCCCCGTTTTTCCTTTTGTATCACGCTACAGAAGGTTACGGATGTTAGTCCATTGTGTCACAGTATTGTGGTTTCGATCAGTTTTCCCAGGGATCCCTCTGGTCAGCTAGTAGTCCCCGTGACCCTCTCCTTACCCCCTTCTATCCTCTCGCATCTTTCCTGACTAGTGCGGTGGGAGGGGGAGATCTTCCCCCCACCAGGCAAATAATTTTGATCACGCATTTGCTCTTATTGCTGCCTCTCCTTTCTTCCCCCCTCCCCTCGTCCTCGTTGGAAAAAATCTCCCCTCTGCGCTTTTTAGATGAGGTTATTCTTTCCAAGATGACACCGGTAACGACAATCCCCTAGCTCCCTCCAAGACTTGTCCCCCACTTCAGTACTCTCCCTCCCCCTTTTTGTCGTAGTTATCACCTTAGGAGTTATATCTGTCTAGAAGTACACTGTAGAGGATCTTTTTCGTTGCTTGGCTTTCCTTTCCCCCCCCCTCCTACTGGGTTTTCGCAGTCCCTTCCCCTTAGTCGGTGGAGTTTCTCCCCCCCTTGTTTTTCGTAAAGATCCCTCCTCCTTGTTTTTGTTACATTGTCTTCCCCCCCCCTTTCTTCCCCTTCTGAAACGACTCCCCCCCCCGATTGTCCCCCTCCTCAAGGTTCGGCTCAAATCTATGATACTCTGCGGACCCCCGGAATCCGTGACGTGATTTACGCGGGAGAGATCTGGGCCTTTTCCCTTCCTTCCTAGGACCCGCCCCCTGCGGCCTTTCCCTCTAGAATCCTCCTTTTCTCCGGCTTCCCCACTTTCAGTTAAAGTTGAAAGGCTTAAGATCTTCCCTCTGTTAGAAGACATCTAACATACCGTTTTGTTTTTCCCTCTTCACCGACCAAACAGACGGTTTTTTTGGGATTGACTTGCTTTTTTTTATTCTCCAGCTCCCCCCTCCTCCTCCCTTCCTGTTTGCTTTCTTTCTATATTTTCGGCCCCCCCCTATCTCTCACCAGAGAGGGGGATCCTTCCCCCCCGATAAGACGCCCATTTTTCTCCACTAACCAGCTGTAAAATATCGAGGAAGAACTAGATTTTCCTTTCGATTTTGAGGTTCTTTCCCGACCCTCTCCTACTTTTCTTTCCTTCCCCCTCCCCGTATCCCCTCACTCCCCCCCTCCGTTCCTCTAATTGTTTCCAGAGGCCTTACCCCCAGTCGTACTTCCTAGTGCTAGCCCTTACCTACTCCCTCCTTTTCTTGATGGAGTTTGAGAAGAAGAGAGTACACCCTATTAGCATCCTCCCCCCACAGAAGTATCCACCCGAACCATTTACTTCATTTTTTCTTCCTCCTTTTAAAATTAAACTGTTCCCGCCTGAGGCTTTCCCCCCTGAAAACGTCCTTTCCCTGACATCCCCCGCTATTGACGCTTCTATCCCCAGGTAGTGTCCGTGCTCTGCCGTGGTACCTGTCTCTTCCCGTTTCTCCCCAAATGTACAACCCCTCAGATCGCCCTTTTTTTTTTGGATTCCCTTACAACCCTGACCCCTTTTCCCTTCCCTTTCCCCCCCACGTACTTCTTTTTCCACCAGGAAAAAACTTTCCCCTATCCTGCCTGTCTCCCCCTTCCCCCACAGTTTATCTCTATCAGGCCCTTATCTTCTCGTCTTGCTTAACCCCCCCCCCATTTATCCCACGTTCTCTTTCACCCCCCCTCAAGTACCGTTAGCCTTCTCCTTCTCTTTCCTTTGTCCCAGCCGGTGTTTCACCCTTCTTTCCTGCCCGTCGAAAAATTGTTTACCCTAGACCGTGATCTTCCTAGCTTCTCTCACTATTATATCATCCCCCTGCCTTTTTCACTGGTTCACTTTTATTGCTTTCTTTCCGCTTTCCAGACGTGTCCGTTTCGCCCCCCCCGTTCTCTCTTTCCAAATAGGGCCTTGAACCATTATGTTCGAAACCAACTCGTGACCCAGTGTTAGAGGAGCCACCCGTCCGGGTTTCTGTGAGCTCCCCCTCTCTTTATCGCTCCTCTTTCTCCACTTTGGAAACGTTCCGTCGAACCCCCTTTATCCGAACCTGTTTATTTCCAAGTCTTTCTCAAAGTTAGCTCGGTTTCCTCCTATTTTTTTTAAACAAACCCTTTCAGGCTTGTTCGTTACTTATTCTCCTTGAGATTTTGTCAGTTGCCCCCCCCCCTATTCTTCCCTCGCACACCCCCTTAAAGAATCTTTCTTCTATCCCGCCTCGGAAGGGAAGAGAGGATGTTCCCCCTCCAATTTTGAGTTCCCCTACAACGCGAACAAAAGACATTGTCCGCCCCCCTCTTTAGTTTCCCCCCCCTCCCCCAACCGTTTTCCCTTCCATCCTTGGTAATATCCTCCCCATCTTCTTCTTCAAGTATTTTCCCTATTTAGACCCCCCCTATTTTATTTTTTCCATTGACCTATTATATATTCGTTGTCTCACCCTCCTGTACCCTCTTCTTTTTTTCCCTCCTGTCTGCTATACTCGCCTCCCATATTCTTTCCAGGTGGTCACCCAGTTCTGAGTACCCCCAGTTCAGCTCCCCCCTTTCCCTGTTGACTGGAGGGAGCTTTCCTGCTCGCCCATTCCGAAGAAGGCATCTCGGATTACCTTGAGCGTCCTCCCCTCTTTCAATTCTACCCTCTCCCCTATATCCAGAGACCCTTTTTTCCTACTCACCCAGGAATCCCCTTTCTTATCAACTCTTTTTTCCCAATAATCGCTTTCGCTTGGATTTTCCTATAGACTGTTTCTTCCTTTCTTCCCCCAACGTGAACCCCCTTTTTCCCTATTCCCTCTTCCTTTCATCCTCCTTTCAGTTATTGCTCCCCACAGTTCCCGGGAAAGCCTTGACCTCTTTGTTCCCCCCTTAATTGTGGCCATTTTCTTAGTCTTCGTTTCCTCAGTTCCCCCTTTGTGCTCCATAGCCTCACTCTGGACCCGAGTCCTCCCTGGGTTCTTTTCTAGTGATTATCAAGATACGATTGACTCCGTTGCCTCTTTTCATCCCCCTTTTTTTGTATACTTATTTTTCTTTTCTTCCCCGTGCTCCGTTTCTCTGTCCCTTTTTCAGCGAGCTAAATCTTACCTTTTCTCGTTCCTTGATATTCTAGCAGCTCCCTTCTTCGGTGGGTTCTCACATAACATCTCTGGATTGTTAATCTCACCCCACCTTAGATCTCCCCCTGAACTTTCTTTTCCTTCTTCGTTACCCCCCTGTCTTTTTTTCCCCGACAGTTCTCCCCCCCCCTTCCACGAAGTTAAATCACCCTTTAACCTACTAAGAAGTTATTGGTTCCCCTCCTAGTATAGAATGTTGACCCCTTTTCTCAAGCCCCCCTCTGCTTCCTTTTGTTTTTGCTGACCTTTCCTTCCTCCTTCGCCCGTTTTTGCCAATCGCCACCCCTTTGATGGACCAGTTCTAAACCCCCTTTTCGAAAACTTTGCTTTTTTTGATGATCCCCTCAACACTTCTGATCCCCGTAATGGCTGAGATGATCCTTTGTGTTAATGATCCCTCCCCCTTCCCTGGTTTTTCCCTTGTACCTTTCCCTTTTTCACAAGCCCTCCCCTTCCTTCAATGAGTGTGATAAAAGTTTTTTCATTCCGGTAATGGTTGTTGGATTTGCGAGGGTCAGGTCCGATTATTCAAGTCTTGCACTGTCGTGCCCCCCCTTTGCACTTTCCGCTTCTTCCACCTTTGATATTTCTTCTTTTTATCTCCCGTGTCTTGGCTAGAATTTTCTCGTCCTGCCGATACGAGATTCTGATCAATTTCGAGCAATCGAGAGGCGTCTCTTTGTCTCGTAGAAGGTCTCGTACCTTCTCTCTTTTTCTTTTCTCCCCGATTTCGAAACCTCCCTCCTTTTTTCCCCTTTCTCCTTTCATCTTTCCATTACTCCCCCGAGTGTCCAATCACAGAAGTCACTTTTTTGCTTGACCCTCTGACCGTTGTATTTTTCCCCCCCAAACCCCGGTGAGCAGTTGATAGTTTTCTTTCCCCCCTTTGGCTATTTCACCCCTTCCCCCACCGATTAAAATTAATAAAGATGGCTTCACTTTTGTTTCATCAGGTTCCCCTTTTCCAGCTGTGTTTAAGACGCCTTTCCTACCCTAAATCCTGCCTCCCCCTCCCCAACTAAATTCTCTTCCTCTCCATTCTGCTAGTCCTTTTCCTCATTGCCTCAAAGCAAGCTGGTCCTCACCTTTAATTTCTAATCAAGCATCACGTTACATTCCTTTCGTGATTTTTTCCCCTGCGGGGAACTTCCCTCATCGAGTTTTTTTTCTTTATGCCCAATCTATACGCGTTCCCCCCCCCTTCTTTTGTTCCCTTTTTCAGCCTGACTACTTCCTTGTTACCCCCCTTCTCGTATCTTATCACTTCCGATAAATGATCCTTCCTTTAACCTCTTTTGATGACCGCCCTTCCTCCTCCTCGTGACCTTCTTTCCGCTTAGGTTTCCTCCCTTTTTCTTATTCTGTTTTTTTCCTTTTCATCAGATCTGTATCCTTTTGCCCTAATGTTCCATTTTTTGCCACGAGTCCAAACCCCCTTGCTTGTTCCCGCTTACTATGCAGACTCGACCTTCCTCCCTTTTTCTATAAGTGTTTTTTTCCCTCCCAATTCACGATAATTTTCCCCCTACCGATAGGAAGCCTTTTCCCCCCTTCCTAACCTACCCAGACCCAATTTACTCATGATTTCAACTTTCTAATCAAAGCACCCCTCACTCATTCCCCCACCCCTCCCAAGGTTTTTTTTTTTTCTCGATCTTTCCCCCCCTGTGATCCCCCTTCCTCGATGAATCTTACCCCCCTTTTCTTTATCCCGTGTTCAAGAGTTTAGTATTTGTAATTTATTATGTCGTTTCCTTTGCAGAATCCTTATGTCAATGCATCGTCTACGTTGTGAAATGTAGGATCATAACTACCCTTCCCCTTGAAGTCTCCCCCCCACCCCTTTGCCCAACCCCCCCCCTGGACTTCCCCCCCCCTCCCGTCCGATAGAACCTCTCTGGCGCCCCTTTATTCCACATTTTCTCGATTCCAGAGTTTGCTCTTCAGTTAGGGAATTGATTTTTCCCTGACCTTCTACCCCAATGCTTTCATCCTTTTCTTGTATAGTTCCTTTTCCCTTCTTCCCGTCGACCTTCCTTTTCTTCCAACCATTTTTCTTTAAGACTGAACACTCGCTTACCCTTCCCGTCAGATTGTCCCCGGTGATCAGTTCAACCACATCCAGAAACTCTCCCTTTCTAATTTCATCTTTCGTTTCTTCAATTATCTTTTGTTCCCCCTTTGGAGTTTTCCGCTTTTCCTCAATGTGAGATAAAGGGCTTTTTATCGCACGAGGATATTTCGGGGGCCAACTTATTTGCTGTTAATTTTGTCTCGATCACACGCCCTCGGTAACCCTTTCAAATCTCCCACCTTTTCGACTCTTTTTCCTCTTTTTGTTTACATTCAGATTTCCTTTGTAAACCAACGAGACCGCGAATACCCATGAATTGGGACAACTCCATTTCGATTCCTGACCACCCCTTTTTCCTATATGACACCCCCTCTTCCCCTCTTCCGGTTTTACTTTTAGATTCCTCCTTCACCCCATTCTCTTTTCTTTAATAGGAATCTCCCCCATTGCTTGAGAAGCACCAGCCTGTAAATTCACGACTCTCTTGGATAGGAATAATCTCTTCATCATCACCCCCTTGGTTCATCCCCTTCTCCTCCGATAATTCCCCCCCCCCGGTCCTTTATTTTCCCCCCCCCACGTATATTTTTTCCCCCCTGGTTTCCCTCACGGTTATTGAATAGTTTGTCCCGTTCTCATTGATGGCTCGTCACACGCCGAGCCCCCCACCCAGATGCCAGTGAAAACTTCCCCCCTTTTACTTGGACTTCCCCTTTTGCGTTCTGTTTCCTTTCTACAGTGACCCTCATTCTTGATCCTGTTCCAACAACAAGGAAGTTCTCGCTTGCTAGCTAAACCGATGTGTAATCAACCCCGTTTTCCATCTCCCTTTTGTTCTAATTTAATCCCCGTTGGTCCCTCTCATCTGCTTCTTGCTCTTTCCCCCAGAAACATTTTTCCGTTTTTCCTTTCCTCAACCCCCTTCCTCGTGTAGTGGATACCCTTTTCCCCCTTGACAGATAGTGGACCCCTTTGTGTTCAATCGGGCTTCGTGTAAATTTTCCTTTTTTTTTTCTCAAGCGTTCCCCGACCCCCCCCCTCGGTCATAAGATTTTTCCGCCCTCTTCTCTCCCTTTGATCTTCCTTTCCCAATTTGTTAGTCACTTGACCTGCTCTTCTTTTGCCCCCCGTACCGTGTCCTTCCCCCCATCCCCCGCCCCCTCGTACCGCCCCCTTCTTGGCTTCCTGATCTCTCCCCCTCTTCTCCCAGTTTTCGTCGGCATGATCTTATTTGAAAATGGCCCAAGAAAGTATCCACCCCGTTATAGGATGAGCAAAGCCGCCACCTTTAGTTCTTCATCTCATATGTATCTTCCTTCCCCCCCCCCCCCTTTTTTTTTCTTCCTTCGTTTCTTTAGTCTTCGCTCCCAAATTGCCGTTGGCACTCCCCTACATAATGTCCCAATGCTCCAATGTTGGTCAATGCTTTCCCAGTTCTTTCAATTTTTTTCTTCCCTCCAACTACCCCTTTTCCCTCGTAACCGATTTCCTCTTTCCGGTCGTGAGAAGCTATTTGTTTTTTCATTCCCTAAGCCCTTCCCTTTCTCTCAAAAACCCCCCTCCCTCTGAATAATCTTCCGCCCTTACTTGGAGAGAAACAGTTCTGTGCCCTTGATGAGAGGTCTTTATATTGGGATCGTCCTAGCGGTTAGGTCTTCCTTTCTTTTTATTCCTCTCTTTTCTTTTTCTTTTCTACCTCCCTCTCCCCTTCCTTTTCTTCAATTCGACCGCAGTCCCCTTTTTTTAAATGAAGAGATTTTCAATTCTCTTCTCTTCACGGCTGTACTTTTTTTTTTTCCCCGTCAGTTCTTTATCCCAGAACGTCATCTTTTTTCGAAATTTCCAACCTGTCTTTGGTTTTGGTCTTCTCCCCTAAAACTTTCCTGATTACCCCTTTTTCCTCTTTCACAGGATGATCCTTCTCGTACTCCAAGTTTTTGTTTTAAACACTTGACCGGGGAGAACTTTTTTCGACCTTTTCCAGTTCCCATTTTTTTCCAGCTTTCCCCATCCCTCTTACCGTTTGCCCTTCTCAAGTCTTCATTTTTCTCCTGTGTTTTTTATACCCCCCCCCTCCCATTTCCCCCCCGTTACAGTTCAAACAAGCTATATGCACCCTTATATTCCTTCTCGGCTCGCTTATTGGCTTTCCCTTCCCTTTTCTATCCTTAACGAATTCCTCTTCCCCCCAAATTTCCTCCCTTTTTTACTAGTGGGGGTCCTTGGCCACCAATTCCCCTGTGAAACTAGAATGTTTTCGTTCCTTCAGAACTGATTCTTTTCCCTCTCCCCAGTTACCGTTCCCTTTCTCTCGCACCTCCCCTTTTTGCGCGAAAAGTTATTTCCCGTCTCTTTGTCATTAAATATTGTTTACCCCACCCCCCTATCCCTGTCCCCGACCTAGAAACCTTTTTCCCTTACCTCCCCCCTTCCCTTCCTTTTAATTAATCCCTTTTCATTTTTCGAAAGGTATTGCAGTATGACACACTAATGTAAGAACCCCGGGTCCTGGTTTGCGGCCTTTTTGTTTGTGGTTTTGGTGGGAAAACCCCCCCCCTCGCCCGTTTTGGTTTTTGCTTGGAACCCCAGATGATCCCTATTGAAGTTGTATCCCCCTCTCCTTCGTCCCCTTCGCACTAACCCTTCCTAAAACGAATTTAGTTAGTTTCTTTTCCTTTTTTCCTCTGACTTCGACATCCTAAATCATTGCCCCCCTCCTTTTTCCTTTTTTGCCATACTTCATTAATCCCTTT
>Ga0179591_1381638_pt1 | contig 22415 bp, 24 predicted proteins | sample CZOMad2_1_08_16f_FD_182891 | JGI IMG/M metagenome (GOLD analysis project Ga0179591, IMG submission 182891) | Vadose zone soil fungal communities from Angelo Coast Range Reserve, California, USA - CZOMad2_1_08_16fungal (PacBio error correction) | ecosystem: Environmental > Terrestrial > Soil >... | reverse complement strand
TTATACTTTCCAGGGATTAGAGTAGCCATCTAACGGTGCTGCGCCCGAAACTCCATAGTCCTCTTTCTCCCTCATCCCCTGAAAAAACTTACCCCTTCGGCCTGGAGGTCACCCCAACCAATAGTCCATTTGCCGCATGTCCCTCCCCTTCTCTTTCCTTCTTCAGAGCTTTCCGTGCCGCCAGGCGGAATCATAGACCCGGTCTCAATATCCTTTTGGGCCGGATTTGGTTGGTTTGGCGATAGAAGCGTCTTTATGCTCCTATTCTGCTTTTCTCCTCCCCTACTCCTCCCCGCTATCTATCTTTCCCCCCCCCGTGTTTGGCCCTTTCTTTTAGAAGATAGCGCGAAGAGGCCGAGGGCATTCACGCCTTCCTTTGGTGTTGGCAAAAACCCTTCAGCAGTTCGCGTCTAAATCCTCCTATGTGCCCGTATCTTCTCCATTTACTTTTTCTTTTGATCCGTCCCCTGAGAGGAGAGATCGGATAACCCGATGCTCAACCACTTTCTTTGCCCGTTTGACGGACCTCGAGTTCAAGGGTCTTGTGCCCGGTGAAACCACCACCACACTATTTTTCTTGGGTAGCATGTATCGAAGACTTCAAAAATCGACAAGTTTCGTGGCTTTTCAAATCTCCTATTTCTCTTGCCCCTTCCCCCTCTCTGGTTGGCGGCCGGTTTAACCCCATATGATGCGTACTTGGTATTTCTCGTTCTGCAATCTCTGAGGGATCGAGGTATAAGATTAGCATCATCCTCCCTCCCAATGAGTTTAGCCTCATCGTCCCTCGGCGCATTCGGTCGAGCACCTGCCTGTCCCGAATTTTCTCCGCCCTCTGTCGAAGCTTGCTTTTCATCTCAAGACAAGGACGAGAGTTCAGCTTTTCCCCCAGGTTCCCGAACTGATTTCGGCTGGCCAGATCGCGTTGCATCTCGACCTGGCAATGTTTCTTTTTCCTTCGGCTTGGTCGCGGCAAAATCCGGGTCCTCCCCAACCCCGATTGCCCCGTCAGTCCCGCGCGCTATCGGCTCGGCTCATTTCGCCCCTGTTTCTTTTTTTCGAAGAGTCAGCAGGAACCCTCTGTCTTTTTATTCTGAGACTCGCCTGCTTACGTTCTTTTTTTTATGACTTTTCCTGACGAGCTTTCAAGCTTTTAGTGAAGATGGTTGCTATTTTCCGGAATCATCTTCAGAGGTGAAATAACCAAGGTGATTCTTTATGCTATAGCTCTGAGTCTTCTCCTTGTCCCATAAGAGTGGTCCAGGAACGGTCGATGTCGCCGGGTCGGCCGTAACCAGTCGGGTTTTTTTTGTCCGATTCGTTGGTAGGTCTCTCCCTTGGTGTTGAGACTGTCCCAAAAACAATAAATCTAAAACACCTCCACGTCTCGACTCTTCCTGTTTTTTTTAGTCAGTGCGAGGGACGGATGAGGAACCTCCAGTCGTTTCTAACGATATCACCTTTAGAGTCCCCCCTTTTCTCCATCTCAAAAACCCTCAGGGGAGATTCTCGTGCCCCCTGTCTCATCCATCTTTCTTTCCTCGCGGCTCACCTTTTTGCCCTGATGACAATGTTTTCGTCAACTCTGTCTCTCTACTCTCTAGGTCCATAAATACCTTGATGTCTCCAGACCCCCGACCCTTTGCCTTCCCCCAGGAATTAGATAGAGGACCCTTCCTCTAGTCTTCTCTTATTTCCTTACCTTCACTACAAAGAGGGACCCCGAATAAGTCTACGCCTCTTTTTCTACCGTTTCTTAACCTAATTTTGAGGCGCCTTAGCGAGGTTTGCCGTCCCCCCCCACTTCCCTTTCTCTCTTCTATACTTTTTAAGTTTGACCTTATAGAGAGTATAAAGTCGCCTTTCCACCCCTTCCTCTTCAAACCTCCTCCCCCTTTCTTCCAACCCCCAGTTTCCCCCTTTTGTTTCTGTTCATTCGATAACACCCACCCGCGTTAGATCTGGCCCAAGGTTCCTCATCCTCGAGATCCTGTATCGGGGATGCTTCCTAATCTATCGCGTTTTAGTTCCAATTTTCACCATCATCAAGACTGCGGTCTTTTCCCTTTAGATGTCTCCTTTCGTGAGAAGAGGCGAGTTTACTAAGAACAAGGTCTCACGCCCCCTCCAGCTCTTCTAGTCTTCTGTGGCGTGCATACTCCGTTCTGTCATTTTGTTTCACATCTACATACCTTCCTTTCTCCGTCACGACAATCCCTTCGATAGAAAGTTTAGGGCTAGTAGACCCAATTTCCACAGCTCGTTTTTGTTTTTGTGGGGTTTTTTGGTTGTTCCTATTCTATCTTGTGGCCAGCATCCTTTTTTTTTATACTTCGATCCGCCCGAGAGAACTCCTCTATTCGGAGGGGACGGGCTCGAATTTTACCCGTCCTTTATCGAGACGGAGTCCCCCATCCACTTACCCCGGCACGAAATGGAAGGGAACTCATTTTATTGATCACATCCCCCCGAGCGCCCGTGCATCCGTCGTTTGCACCGATGTTCTGCCCAGGCAGATACTGACCAAGTCTTACTTATTCAATCTCCCTTCCTTTTCCCTCTCCTCTCTTTAGGAATCTCACCTTTTGCTACATGCGTATTTACAGTCTGATTCTTCCTGATGCTCTTTTCTCTCGTCTGCCACCTGTGGACTATCACTCACGTCGAGCTTTTCTCCTTGTCTGCCTTGCATAGACCAGGCCTGTAGATCACTTTCCTCTCTCCCATCCTAATAAGTGTTGTTGTTGATCTCTCTCTTTGATTCGTTTTATATGCCGCCGGACCATCTCTCGCTTGCGCAATCCCCTCCCATTCGCTTTCATTGATTTTACTTCGCAAGAGAAAACTAACTACCTATGATCGTCCCTCCTTTTCGCACGATCTCGGCACGCGCTACCGTCCTTTAGTTTTATTCTCCTTTTTTAGATTTTTTCGTTGGCGTCAGAAAGTTTACCCCAGTGGTGTCTTTTCTCTATTTCCTCTTTCTCCCCGGGCTTCTTCTGCCTCTTGAAGATTCCTCTCTCGCTGTGCCTAAGGTATTTTTGAGGGTAGCGCCCGAGACGTTGTACGCCTTTCGAATACCTCCCTTCTGCATCGTTGGTTCTTAGCAAGCCTTCCCCCCCTTAAGATAGACTTGAAGTAGGACGATCTTTAGCGCGTGGTTTTTGCTCTCTTGGGGTCTTATTCCGGATATAGATGAAAGCTTGTAATAATCCACGCCTGGAAGATTTAGGATGTTGTCCAAATGAAGTCGGCGTTCCGCGTTCATTCGGCATCGACGTCACTGGTTCTGCAACTCGGTAGTCTTTTCTGGTGCGACTGTTCTTCTCCCCTATAGAAAGCACAAGTGTCTCCTCCGCCTTCAGAGCAGCCTAGTCTCGCCTTGATCTTTTGCGCACATCGGAAGCCCGCGCTCGATCTTTTCGTCGCCTTCCCCCCCCAATCGTCTTCTTCCCATAGATAAGGACTTCTTAATGTCCTCGTATCGTAGTTCGATCGACCCTAAGCCCCTTCTGCTTTGTGATCCGATTCCTTTTGCGAAGTCACGGCGCCTTTTTCTAGACGGACGTTCTTCTGCGCTTCGTACTCTCGGTAGGTTTCCCGAAATAGATTGTTGCGCCCCCTGCTATTGCTGTGACGTAGGTCCTCCCACGTCTGACGTTGACTAGTTCGTCTTGCTCTTCGGTCGTTTACTCTCTCTCGATTTATCTTCTCCCTATCTTGAGACTTTCTTGATTTGGAGATTGCAAGGGCGCTTCTGATTGTTTCGCCTCTTATCCGAGGTTCCCCCCGCCTTGTTTATCGTCAACCAGACCTTCGACCCGTTTTCGGTTTCCCCGGCTGCGCGTGCAGAAGAAATATGGCGCTTCAGTGATGAAGCCCGTTGGAGTGCCGTTTTTCTTTGCTTTTCCATAGAAGAACTACTGAGTCAAGACGTTCGTGCAGCTCGTTTCCCTGCAATTTGCACACCCCTCCCCGCTTGAGGAGCCGAAGCCCGTGGCAGTGTTTTCCCCCCCCTCTTTTCTCTCTTTCCCACGTTGTCAAACAAAAACTGTCGGCCGCCTCCTGACACGGCCCAACCTTCCTTTCTGCCGAACGCTGCTATAGCCGTTTTCCGTCCCCATTCGTCTTTCTTTATCTTTTTTTTTACTTGAGAAATGTCGCAGACAATAAATTAAGCACCTTTGGGACTGAGTGTTCTGATACTTAAGCATTGTTTTTCTCAATCTCCCCCCTCCTTCCGCTCTCAATCTATTTCTTTTCGCGTTTCTGATACTCCTCCTTTCTTTTAACAGAATCTTCCCCCCCAGACAGATTTGGATTATGTCTTGAATACTCGCTCGCTTGAGCTCGCTTGCTACTTTGCTCCTCGCCGCCATCCTGTCGCGTATAAGAGGAAGCTTTCCCCCCCCCTCGTTTGGTTGTTTTGAGCAAGAAAGGACGCTGCCCACCGACACCCTTCCTCCAGCACATTGTCGCCTTCGTAGCAAAGAACACGCCTCAGGAACGTGCCGCCGCTCATTCTGTTCTGAGCGTCTCTCAAATAGTGCTCGAGCGACCTCAGATTTCCCGCGTCGGAGAACATTAGGGGATTCGTGCAGCTTTCGAAGCTTTCTATAGTCACTCCTCGTGATCCGTCTTGGCTTTAGCGCCCTACCTATGTTGTTTCCCCTCCCCTCAGACTCCCCGTCCCTGACGCATCTGCTCGTCCTCCAACATGAGTTCTCCTTCCCTCTTCTTTAATTTCGATAAGATCCAGAAGAATAAGTTAAATGCTGAACTGAGTCCCTATCCTCCCTCCCCCTGCCACACGGTTTGGTTGTGGTCGGATCTATGCACTAATGAGGGCATGCAACTCTGCTCCTCTCACCAACCCTCGGGCCATAATTCTTCCCTTTTTTTACCCAGGAAGAGAGCGCCCTATTCTAGCGAAGAGACTTCATTCTTTACATTACTCCTCTCTCTCCAAGTTCCTTCTTCTTATCTGTGACTTCAGTAAATTCCTGTCGGACTTTTTCCCCGTCCCCCCTAGTCCTTTTCTCTCTCAATAGGCAGATAAGGCGCTTTCGGCCTCAGGTTAGCTCCGAGATCTTCCTCATTAGGAGTCTTTTCCCCTTAGGCCTCCAGTACATTGGCCACGACTTTCTATCCCACACCCCTCCTTTTACCTCCTGGCTATTTTTTTTCTTCTAATTGTCTTCTTGGCCAAGAATAGGGTAGATCGAGTAAAGCATTATCATGCGTGACGACTAGGCATGTTCTTCTTAGGATTTCGATACCCTCACCCCTTTTGATTAGTTCCCCGAAGGAACTTCTCTCTTTTTCCGGCCCTATGGTTAGGCCTCACCAGGTGATAGCGCGAGTAGAGCCCCCTATCATCTTGGGATTAAAACTACTTATTTAATGTTGTATGAGGAGATGTTTGATCGAGGTTCGTGTCTCCCCCTGTATCTCCACCTTTTTCCTGCCTCTCCCATTTTCATTCGGTCTCTCCCAAGTTATGATGAAGAAGGCCCAGGTTCGTTGTGGGGGGGGTGTTTTTCTCACATCTACCCATTACCCTACCACTTATCCTTTCTATTTACCTAGTAGAAGGGAAATGGTCTCTATATGCAGCCCCCGATGGCGGAAGCAAAACTTACGGCGATCGCAAACCCTTGTCGGTTTGTTCTCTTACCGCTGCTCTCTACTTCTATCTCCGATCCTCAGGAGGGACTTCATAAATCAGATGGAGATAGCGACCAAAATGAGGACGAGTTCTCAATGCTCTGGAAGCGGCTGATCCGCCCCCAGGACCTCGGTTGATGAGCACCTTCCTCTGAAGTTAGCATTGGCCCCCTATGAGATATGCCCCTCGCCAGTGAGTCAGGGATTGATGATTACTTGGAAGGCCCCCCCTTGAAGCCCACCTCCCGCGCTGATGGACCTGATGAGATGGCAAGACCCGAGTTGCGCATAAGTTCCTCGTGACCTCAACGGAGACCAAACCCCCCCACCCTTTTTCTATTTTTCCTTCCGAGAAGCATTTGTACCTGTTTTCGGTTGAAGCTTATCATAGTGCCGATCCTAGACCGTTTGGCGGACGTCTTGCACCACCTATTTCTTCTCCTAGGGGGAGTGGCCACCTTCATGCGGGATATAGATCTCTGACAGTTTCAATGGTCCCCGACCGTTTTCGAGTAATCGAACAATTCGTAAAGGATGCCTCGATCGGACATTTCCTGCCCGAACTGCTCCGACTCTTTTCTTTTTTTTCGTATAGATAACCGAATTGTGAAGGGCATCGAAGACCGTGTCCCGGTCCTTTTGCTACGAGACTCCGCGACCTTTTCCCTTCTTTGTCCCGCTCTTTGGTGGTGAGAGGCCAACGTCTCGGGTCCTCCACCAAAATCCGACCAAGTATTGCTGAGAGCGCCTGAATTTCGCATCACGAGGGCCTCTAAGACAGAAATCCAACTCGATTCCTTATTTTTCTTCCCGCATTTTGGGAGTCGTAGATCCTCCAGCGATTAGACAAGCGCCTCCCCCGATTTCATTGGACGATAATGCTGGGTGTTGGTTTTTGGTTGGGGGACGAATTGCCATTCAGTCCCGTTTCTTACTTTTTCTTTTGCTGTTTACTTGTTGGAGTGAACAACCAACTCCGTGGCCAACCTGGCACGGCTAATTACTTTAAGTTCTATTTTTCCCCCGAACCCCCTGTGTGTTGTGTAAGAGGTGGCCTGACCCTTTTTTGGTTTCTTTCTTCATCGATCTCAACCTCGGTGCTAGGTTACGGGGAGGTTTGGTCCCTGTCTAGGTACTCTTTTCTTCCACTCCAGCCTTTGATCAAGGGAGAGTCGATGACTCAATCTCAGCAAACCTTTCATATGGCGCGGAAAGCCGCGGTCCCACTCCCTCTTTTCTTCCTGAGCACCTGCGGTCGCCTGGTCCGATCACCTTCGATTTTTGTTTCTTTATAAGATAACCGCTTCTTAGGATAAGAGAATCCCTGCGACTTGGTACCCTCTGGCTATACTCCCCCCCGGCCCAAGGTTTTAGTTCCTTTAAGAATACGAAGTCGCGGACGGCCGTTGCCCCTGACTACCTCCCGACTAGCGGAAGCAGAGATGCGAACTGTTCTGCTAATCCCCAGCTCCGTGTGCTTCGTATTCTTCCAATAATTATCCTTTAAGAGCTTCTATGCCTCGACAATTCTTCTCCTTCCCCCCCTTCCTCTTTCCCAAACCTGCAGCGCTCAATTCTCTTTTGAAACCAAGAAGCTCAAGAAATTTCTTCCTTATCTCCCCTCCATCTCACTCGGCTTTATGGCCCCCACGTATGGATTCTGACTAGAATTGTAGCCTTCGGTTTCAGCTCTGCGGGCAAAAAACAGTCCTTCGGGCTACGTCTAATTCGTCGGTGTCCGTTCTCTGCGAGTTTCAATGAAAGTTCCTCAATCCCTTTCATTACCAGATTTTTAAACAGTGAGTCCGATTCTCATTGCCTTCCCATTGTGTCATCTTTTTTCTTTTCACACTCGATCGATCCTTGACATCCCCCCCCATTTTCCCCGGATTTTGAAATTAGTTGACCCCCCCCAAAGGGAGGGAAAAACTCTCTCTAGTCCAGTCATTCCTGTTAAGCAGCTTATATTTCTTATCAATCCATCAGACAATCCCTTTTCGGGATACTGGGGAGGGTAGCAGCCGGAACCTTCACTTCGCCGTTAGACAAATCCTGCACGCCACATTGGCAGGGCAACGGCCCTTTTTTAAGAAATTGATTTCGTAAAGATTACGCCGCTGACTCTTTCGCTTTCTCTCCGACTGAAACCCCCACCGAAAAGCTCGATACGACCCAGTCTGAAGACTATAAGAAGACCTTTTCCCCCAGAAGCCCTAGAAGGATATTATGATCCTGTGCATTCGTAAGCATGTTCATAGGCTCCCTCTGAGTTTAACAAGTTTTTCTGCGCTGGTTTCGCAAATCAAGTTATTGGCGCGATTGTGGGATAAAACGAGCTTTGATTGGTGCGTTATTACCCCTTTCAATCCCATTATCCTTTCCTTCCCCTAAAAGTCTTTTTTCTTTCGTCTTAGATTTCTCAGCAAGGCCGTGTTTCACAATTACCATATATGCCTGCCCATATTGATCCCACCGCGCCATCGTTGATTTTTGCGAAAAGAGCAAACGTGCATAGAGTAACTTCATGCCTTCTGACGATGAAAGTACCAGTTAAAGACATTGCTCCACGCCAGGGTGAAAGTTTCCTGCCTCGATCTCCTTTTCGGTTTATGATCAGATTCGTTATAGTGCACTTTGGTTTTCTGAAGGTTATAACGGCTCCCCGGCTTAGGCGGTCGGACCGGTCTTTTGTACCGCCATATCTTGCCCTTTTCAGTTGAAATCCAGGCGAGGTAGGGTCGTTCCTTCTTCTCCCCCTATTGCTCATGAGTTTAGTAAGAATCTCAGACCCTTGCGCCTCTTTGATTTTTGCGTTTCGTGCGAAATCGACCCACGCTTCTTCCCCTAGTCACTGGAAGTCGGCCTATAGCGTGGCTGTGGTTCCCTCTTGGTTTCCACGACGGGAAAGATACACTTGTGAAATTGTTGAGTCTCTCCCGCTTTCGCATGGCTATGTTCAGGATGTTCGTGAACTTCCTACGTATTCCTCGTCCTTTCTTGCCCCTCTCTCTCTTACGTTGTGTGAAACTGGTATCCCTTCTGTTTCTTTTTTTACTGACAATTCCTGATTACATTAGTCCGGACTACATTTCTTACTCTCTCACCGTCGCCCTCGTGATATTGTGAACATTTCCCACTCGGAATGACCTCTGCGGACTTGATACTCCCCTGCCTTTCTTCTATCTTCCTACCCTTGTGTCCATCTCTCTTGGCGTCAGGAAAAGAGAAATTATAGTGAGCTCTGGTGATCCCACGGTCTTGGTCTCCTCTTTGTTTGATGGCTCAAATTTCCGTATCAACTTAAGCTCGTATTAGATATAACTACCCTCTCTTGCGCTATAGAAGAAAGTCTGAACTTGAATTGAGGATGGAGTATAGCTCCCCGTCCAGTTACCCTCCTGGATGTATCTTTCTTATTTCGGTCTTCGGTTTGACTCGCGTCCTCGAGGATTTCTCTTCTTTTTCTGCCTTTTGCCCCTCAGAACCTTCGGATTTTTAATGCGGGTCGAGTTGACTTGGATTCTCTCGATCCCTCGGTCTAGATCTGAGAAACCCATGTCTCTAACGGCCCCTGCGTTTTGCAGGAAAGACCCTTTTCCGTCCTATGTGGCATCCCTTCTTTATTCAGTTAGGTGCTGAGATTCAAGCAATCCGGTTTCTTCGACTACTTTTACCTTGTCCCTCGTTGACTCTTCTCTTACCTAAGGGAAAAAACCACGCTGAATGATCGAAGACGTGCCATGTCTTCTCATAAGAGCCCCCCCCGTCAGCTGGCTCCCGTCGCACCAAAAAACTACTTTTTTCTTCCTACCAATTAGTCCCGACTCTTGGACGTTCTCTTCTGATAGTGATGTGAAATGAGAAATATTGTAGAACTCGAAATAATCTATGGCTTTGGAGTTCGTGCTATCCCTGATGATTGCCTTTCGTTCTCTCCCATCGTCTTTCTTGGCCCCCTAGAATGGAGCGGTATGATAAGATCCCGCAAGCCCTGCTTTAACCTCCTAGCTCTTTGTTTCTGATCTATGAATGAGTCATTTCGATGCGCCTTTTGCTCCTCATCTTTCTCGCATTCCCCGAAGACTGCGTTTCCGTCCGGTTGTGATCTTCGAATGGATAGAAAACCGCCAACGCGCTGACCCAAAAAAATTGAAGGTCTTTTTTACTTGTTCTATTAGTGCGATAGTACCGGGCCCTCCACTCTCATTTGACGCTCCCTCGCAGCCCCCCTTCGGCGCGTGAATCACGACTTCGACCGTCTTGCCCACCCCTTCGTTTGGACGGCCAACTTTTAGCACAGATGATTACTCCTTCGTATCCGGGGATTTGATGATTTACTCCCCCCCTTCTTTTCCAGAAGGATAAAGAGTTGGTAACAAATCGCCCAATCCCCCGTAACTCCGCTTAGTCGACCCTGCCCGGTATCGGCACGTGCAATAGGGAATCCTTCTCCACACTCCCGTTAAACATATGATTGAGCCTCTCATTCTCCCCCCATTGTGGTGGTTGTCTTCCAGCATTTTCAGGCTCATTCGCACTCGTCGCCAACTTTGTTTCCTGCATTTGCTTTCCGGGATACTTTAGAGAGCTGATTAGCGTGTGCCCCTATTAGTCCACGTCATCTCCTCTCCTCTCCAGAACAATGGCTTTAGAGTGTTGCACGTTAAAATGCTGCGGCCGCCTTGTTGTTGCCAGCTGAAGAACTTCGGCTGATCTTCCGATTGGGAATTTTCTTCAGAGCTAATATAGGAGCCGGAATAACTGGTGTTCATCCTTCAGGTCCATCTTCTGGATTTTTTCGCCCCCGCCCGATGATCGGCTTCGTTCTTTAAAGCGATCGTCCCGGAACACCACCTCGTGCTGTTTTTTCTTCTTGGCCTCTATGAAGTTTTTGGTCCGCCTCTGAGCGGAACCGTCATGTCACCTGGCAACCTGTGACTTCCCTCTTCCATTGATCGATGTGATGTCGTTTGTATCGTTCTATCCTGCCAGATCAACTGTCCGTAGTTCTGCAGTCAGTTTACTTCGCGTCTGGCCCCTCTGGTCCAAGATAAGGTGTTGATGCAATGGTTAGTACTCAAGCTCTTGCTGTTTTATAAAATCCTTTTTTCCCTCTTTGTTGAGAGGAGGTTTTCCCCGAGGCTCGAGTTACTCGCATTGCCTACACCTTGTCCCGACCCCATCATGCCGTTCCCAGCTCCGTTTCCTTTCCTGTTAGAATAATCGTGCTGGGATAGAACATCTACGCCCCCATCTGGTCTCCTGCCCCTTTCAAGCGTATTTTGCTCTGAACTACGTGGGTTGTTTTTTTGTTGTTGGTGTTTTTTTTGTTTCTTTTTTTTTTTTTTTTCTTTTTTGTTTTCTTTTTTTTTCTTTTTTTCTCTTTTATTCTTTCTTTCTCTTTTTTGTGTTCTTTTTTTTTTCAGATCGAGCGGAAGCCAGCTACAAAAGGTTTTCCGATACCCTTCTTCATGTGGCTTCCGACGTCCTCCAGCTTGTCTTCTTCTCTTCTAACCGGGAGGGCAGCCATAATCTATCGTACACAACCTTTTTTCGAGCCGACTATGTTTCTTTTTTGCCCTTGCCGAGTCCCGATGCCGCTTTCTTCGCAGGTGCTGGCCCCCCCTGGCAATGTATTAAATGAAGATATGCCAGGAATGACTTTTCTCGTAGCTCATTACTTTCCCCTTGCAGAGGCGCTTCGGCTGGACCCCGATGATCCCGGCACGCATTCTGCTCTTTCGTAGAAGAGTTATCTCTCTCGGAGGGTGGCGAACCCACCAAACCCCTATTGGCCGAGGGTCTCCTGTAATCCGAGTTTTTCCCCAGAGCATTGGACGTAGGCGTGTTTTCCAGTGATCCCTACATCCTGTGCCGAGCCCTTTTTCTCCGGGTGGTCGTTAATGAGGAGTTGGCGAGGGGTGCTCATCTACTTTTTGGATCCTACTTCATCCGCCGGATCCCGAAGTTGCCTCATCGCCCCTCTCCTCCAAGGATGAAATCTTCCCCTTGGAACAAGGGCATCACGATTGTTCTCCGACCGCAGGTCTTGCTTTTTCCTCTCGAGCAACAGATATTCCCGATCTCTGTTCAGAATTTCGGCGGGCCGGTCCTGATCGCGTTCCGTTTTCTCCCTGTTTCTCAATCGGACAGGGAAAAACTGCTTCTGTACTTTTTGCTTTGTTCGCGCGTCCAATTTTTCGGCTTTTACTACAATCACGATTGCCAGCTCGGACGAGCGCCAGGCTTGCGCGTGCGCAGCACTCCCTTTGTCATATAGAGTATTAAGCCAGAAAGCAAATCTTTCTATGGAGAAGGGCTTGCGAGAGAGAGCCGATGCGTTCCCAAGCGCGTGCCGATGGGGAGATGGAGAAGGACATTCCAAAGAGGTGTGCTTTGGTTGGTTTTTTGCCACTCACGTCAGAAAGGCAGATCGTATTGCGCTGCGCCTGATTATGCTTGCGCTGCCACTTCGAAAAACCGTTGGTCTTTTTCGGAGGTAGCCCGAAGGTTCGGGAAAAAAAGGCGGTTTCCCCGTAGAGATCGAAATTGGTGTGGCTTAGTTTCCTAATCCGAAATTCCACGGCCGCCTCTTCGGCAGCGGGGAGGTTTTGCCGTTTTGAGAGGTGACCTCTTTTGTCCATCCCCAAAGTTTTTATAGTCTATGTCACTCAATAGGAACTTCATCACCACTTTCGTCCCGTTTTGCGCCATATTTTCGCACCCCCCCCCCCCCCCCCCCCCCCACGATTGTGGCTGATTTTACCCTCACCGGCGGTCTCTATCATCTCTTTAAATCCATTTTCCTCAGGTGCTTAGCTCCAAAAACCCCATCGGCGTCAAAGGTCGCATATCGCGCTCCTCTCTTCCTGAGAACATCAAACAAGAGAAGGCCAGCTTCATCCGAGATCGGGACGTGTTTCTCCCTATACCCATCCTGCAAGGTTGCACGGTCGAGTTTGCCCCATCTTTATTTCTCTCCGGACCCCACGATTTCCCCGAATGCCCTTTTCTTGACCTCTATTCGTGAAAAACAGTTCTCCCCTCCGTGTAACCTCCGTCTCAATAAGCTCATTTCGGTATTTCTACTCTACTCTCGCTAGATTTCCTTCTACTGATCAGAGAGTCGGGACGGGTGGATCGCGACGCAATCTAGCTCGTTAATCAGATTTTTTTTTTTCCAAATGGTCAACAGCTTCGGCTGCGACGTTGCTTCGAATGTCGTCGTGCGCCCCTTTGTAGCGTTATATCGCCTCACCAGAACCAGTGGCACCACGACCCAGGCTACCCTATTTGTCGCAACATTTTACGTAGAGATTTTGCCGCCCTTTCGCTTCCTCTCTTCGTCCAGTTTAAAATATCCCCATATTAAAGGAGTCGTACCCCCGCCAAACAAGGCGTTACCCTGGATATCGGTCTTATTAGACTGAGGTGAACCCGCGCTTTTTCCTACTTCCATGTCTATCTGTGTTACCTTGCAGTCGGTGGAGAAGTCTTTGAGTGTTCCTCCAAGCAAGAAACGAAGGGCTCAAGGGCAGTTTCTGCACCCGCTAATTGGCGGTTTGCTCCAAACCTATCCTTTACACCTCGCATCGCAATTTCGCGACCCAGGAAACACTATGATTGAAGAGTTGTAGTGCAAGTCCGCACCCTTTAACTTTTTTTGCGCCCCCCCGCTAACCTGTCTTGCCACCGCAAAGGCCTCTTACGTCTCCTCTTTCAGTCCTGATTCTTTAATTTTACGCGCCCGGCCTCTTCACCTTCGTGTTCAGCCCTGCTGTTGTCCTGTTCTAATATTTCAGTTTCGTTAGATCTTCTTGTGCGCGCTCGGTCCTCCCCTCACGTCTTCGAGCCTTTTCAAGATTGTAACCGCTAGTTTTAGTTCCCCTTTACCACTTTTTAGAGTCTATATTTGAAGACTCTTGTTTGAGAGCTCGACATGCGGTCTCCGGTTGTATCCCATCTCGGCCTGTGCGCCATATTTCTCCCCCAGTCCACGAGACACTGTCGGAGACTCACGAGAAGCCGGCTCTTTTCCCAGTCCTGAAACGCACATTGTGCGAGCCACGATCAGTTGTGGGCCTCCGCGACCCTTTCGGTTTTTTGATAAGAGAGTTCGTATCGAGGGCCTTCTGTGCAGACCTCTGATCCGTTTTTTTCCTAGGCGTCCGTGTTTCAGGGATTGATGGTTTCATCTTGAACTCGTCAATCTCTTGCTGTCGGCACAAGGTGCGATCTCGGTGTCAGGTGTTCGAGGTTGGCTCGTCCTTTCGTGTGTTCGTTTTTTTTTTTGCTTCTGCCCCTGACTCCCCGCGGATGGTTTTTGATTTAATCGAAGGCTCATTCCGGTCTTCCACAGATAAGTAGCCCTGTTTTTCACGACTCGCTGTGGTGCCCCGGTTTCTTAAGATTAAATCTGTCAAGCGTGATGTCGTGTATCATCGCCTGAATTCTGGTTTCTTTTTTTTTTCTGTTTTTCCCAATCGTTTCCCGTTTGCTCTTCCGCGCCAATGGGGCAACTCGATCTCTGACTCATGTTTGGAAAATAGTCTTTTTGCATGCGTGAGTAGGCCCCTGGTTATTGAACTCGATAGACCGTTTTGCGACAACGTTGCCGGGCCCGATTCGAGAGCACGACGTCGCGTCCCGACACTTCGATTCAGGGTGGAACAGCCCCCTAGCTTCCCGAGCTTTCTCCTTGGATCCACTCGGCCCGGCCTTATCGATTCTTTTTCTGATCTTCGTTACGGCCCCGATAGACGCTTTTGTATTTTCGTCGATCCAAATTTGAGCGATTCTTGCAGATTTTGGTTACACTTTCTTGCTTTTTTTTTGATCTGTGTTGGTAACGTCTAAGAAGAACTTGAGCATTCGAAGATTATTTACGGACAATACAGATTGTCGCCAGAATACCGGAGCCCAGACTTTTTTCTTGCTGACTATTAGGAGCCCTGAACACGTCGGCACCCGATCCTTTTCTTGATAGATTATTCTAGTGGTAGGTATTAGGTTGAGACTTCCTCAGGACAGATCTTCATTCCTGAGCACTTTTTTGCTTGTTGATTGGTTAGACATGAGGGTCGCGTTCTCGGACCGGCTTTGCTAGATGATTTTCTCCTTTTTCGAATCCCAGAACCGACGTTCGTCGCTGATTTGCTGCTTTTTTCCCCCTTGAACCTATTTTATCGACAGGGGGCTGTCTGAGCGCGCGCCCTTTTCTGAAGGAAGGGGAGGCATTTCCTTGCCCACTTCATCACTCCCGTTGACGGCGCCCCGCCTCCCTTTATTGTGACGTCAGCGCGCCCTAGCACCGGAAGAAAAATCCTTTCCGCGGCGCGAAAGGACCGTTTTCCTTTTCTTAGAAGCGACCCCCACCCATCGTTCCTATCCGACAAGCACACACACGCGTTGGTCAACGTGGCTTGTTCGGCCCCAACGTCGTTGTACTTGGGTGCACTGCGAATCTTAATGTCGCTCCATACCTATAAGAACATGGACGTGAGTGCAACCTATTTTCGTGCTTTATGGCCCGTCGCCATCCCTCCATTTCGGCAGAGTGGACCTGGCCAAGGGTCTGAATAAATCGATAAAGCCTGCTCCATCATCTCCTCTTGTCTTCTCTGGATCTTCTTACTTTGCGCTTGCGCTTCAATGATCCTGCGCCGCGCGCATCCTGGCTCTGCTCAGCGGGGGGGGTTTTTTGGGTGGGTGGGGGGGGGGTGGGACCCAAAATTACCTGTGTCGGTTGCTGAGCCCGAAGGTACGCCTTGCACGTCAGACCCCCGCCAACTTGGCCTCCCAGAACCAGTTGCCAACGGTCGTGATCCCGTAAAAGAATTTTTTCAAAGCAAAGCATAATTATTGAGGGCACAATTCTCGTCGCCTGTTTCTCGATCGACAAGCTCCCCTGTATTAGGAGTTTTAACCTTTGAATTGCCATTGGCTCGACCCCCGATGCGGCGGAGATGTTCGATGAGTTGCTCACTCCTGGTAAAGGCCTTTACGATGTAATAGACGAGATACAGCAGGATGATGCCACAAGGGCCTCCCTGTCCATTCCCGCATCTTTCAGGGAATTTTCAAACATGTCGAGGCTCGGCCGAATGTAGGATCAGTCTCCAGCCCTGACTAAGTGAGTTTTCCTTGTTAAAGTGTTCTTGCGCGTCGAGAGGTGAGGCAACAATTTGTGGTTGTTGGTCGGACCCCTATGGCACCTCTTCTCGCCTCTCCCGGCCGCGAAACTCGGCAGAATGTTGGCCGAATCGTCCCCCCCTGCCGAGCTTGCTGTGGAAGAAGTAAGCCGCTCCGCGCCAGCATAATGGCTCTTTCTTTTTACTCTGAAGCTTGTAGGCCCTCGAACCTGCGGGCTCTTTGCGAAAAGAGAAGGGATGGTTGTGAGTGGCCTCGTTTCGCGTGCTCATCTCGAAAGGCCATTTTTCCCAGCTAGCGATTTTTTTTCTAAACCCCGCGATAGGAATCATAGAATATCGCAGTCGATCCAAGTCTTTGATAAGAGGAAGAATTGGGCGATTTTTCGCCGTCTGTTTTCCCGCCGTTAAGCACCTTCCGTAAGAACTTCTTCGATTTGTTCCTCTGGCCATGATTCCGTTGTATTCCTGGTAGATGTCTTTCCCCTCACAGCAGGACCTTTTCTGCAGCGACTTGACGAATTTCTTTTCTTCGCCAGCACCTTGTAGATGCAAGGGGCGGTTCATTTTTACTCCCTTCCTCATTGAGTGGGATACCCCCCTCCTCCTTTGTTGTTGTGAGATGATTTCACACGCTCTGACCCCCTTTTCGAAAAAGGGAATAACGAGTGTTTTTTTTTTTATGTTAATTCGTCCAGAAGACGTCTGCAGAACTACCCGGTTTTAACCCGGTTCGTGCTGTTCCCCCAGAACCTCTGACCCCTACTTATTCCCCGGATCATGGCCGTTCGTACGCAGTCGATGGCCAGGTGCTGGACCTTATACGCGCCGTGCGGTAGCACCCCCAGGAATTGCCAATTCCTCTCCCGATCGTCCGGCTGTTGCAGGTGTGCTTTCGACCGGTGGCCGCTCGACTTCGATTCTTCTTACCTTGGGTTAGAACTCCAGAGCAGATAGAGAGATGAATGATCCGGGTCGCCGAAGCTCCTGAAGCGGCGAGTGCACAAATGCGTGTTCTTCGATTTTCTGGCACCCGCCGTCCGGTTTTCAGTGCCTCAAGCTCGCTATTGGCCCGCCTATAATGATTGGGAGGGAAGGGCTTACTTTCCGGTACAATTGCCACCCCCACGCTATCGAGCTTGCGATGTTTGCAAGCTTATGCGGCATTCTGCCCGAGTTGCGCGAGACGAGTTCAGTCTCGTTGGTTCCTAGTCCTACCGACCCCCAACACACCTATGCTCGGCACGAGTGTCGCCGGGTCGTCCGCGCAGAGAAATTTCTCTCATCTGCACCGCAGTACCCCACCAGTGTGATGAATCCCCCCCTGCCTCCGCTTGCATATGCTTTCTACGCACCTGGTTGGCGGACGGCTGCACAGATGCTGCGTGACGGCGGATTGAGGGGACCCCCCCAGACCCCATGTTTTCGCGTCCGAACCCCCACTCTCCTCTACTCTCGAAAGGTCCACCTCCGAACGGAACCTCCTTTTTCCAGTGAAATATTTCCCCCCGAATCGAACTTTCGTCGTGCCCAATGGCCTGTCCCCGAAGTGTTTTCTCCGACGCGTCGGAAGGTCGTTTCATGCTCCACGACTCCCCCCAGAACGACGAACCTCCCCAGGTATTTGCGCAGTAGAGAGCGGGCCGGTCCTGATCCGGTTTACTCTTTCCTCGACTGTTTCAATTTTCTCGTCCGGTCTTGGCGGTGGTCGAGCGTCCAATCGTTCCTTGCGGGAGAAGAACTAACGCCGGCACGCTTTCTCTGGTGCGCAGGATGCGGTTGCTCTCTACGCTGCTCTCCCTTCTTATTATGAACCCCCCCCGAAGTCGAACCTCTTCTGATGTTGAGAAGCATGGGCTTGATCTAGGAGGGAGTATTCTACCCTGAGCCCTTTTTCCTTTCCCGCGCGTGCCGAGGCGTGCTCTGGCGACCCATCATCCCTGCTAAAATAAAGTACGACGAGATTAGTGAGATTGTGCGCATGTTATTGCGAAGGCCCCTCACCGGATCCCACAAGACAGTTGAGTTCTTTTTTTCGGGATCTCTTTTTCTTTTGGGTTCTTTAACCCGCGGTTTTTTGTGTCCCGTGATTGGGCCGGTCTTGCGGCTTTCTATCGTTTCGAACCTAGAAAACAAATGCCACGGGCTTCCTGGCCCGCGGGGGTTGTCGTCTCTTTTTTTTTTTTTGTTCCACTTTTTTCTGCGTCACCTCAAGGGAAAGTAGTGTATGATCCGTTGAGATGTATTAGTGTCCCCCCCTCAATCGCGCCCTCCTCAAGGACTGGGCGCTCGACACGCCTCTGTAGCACCCTTTTTCTCCCCGCACGCAGGCGGCCCACGACCCTCACGGGAGTTATGTTTGAACACTTATCGCCTAAATGTCGCAACTTCCGAACGCGACCCTCATCTCGACATCAACGCCCGGCGTTCACAGTATTCCATTTTTTCCTTCGAGGCCGTCCTCGAGACGGAGAGTCTTCCTGCAAGAAAATAAACTAGTTCAGGAATATTTTTCCATCCGAGACTCCCGGGTTCGTCCCCTCTACGTCATCTTCCGGCTTTTCTCCCGGTCTTTCGTGCGGCAACATTGTATTTCTATCCACCCCACCCCCACGACCCCCCCCGCTTAGGATATCCTTCCCAAGTACTCTCTAACTTTTTCACCCAGAAGCTCTCAAATCATGGCCCCCTCCCGCGCCCTCCGACCCTTCCTTTCTCGCCACTCCATCTACCGCCTGGAAGGTACGACGATCGTCTTAAGGAGGAAGCGATTTCCGGACGAATATCTCGATTCTCGTCTTGCCAATTGTCCACAGATCCCCACTCCGTATCTGCGACGTTTCTTTACGTCGTTTTTTTTTTTTCCCCGTGGTCGCGTCTGCCGCGAGACCTTCCTCGCAACGAAAGCTTGCCCACAGTGAGTCCTATCGAGATCGCCCTGGTTTTTCGCGGATCGGTGTGTAATCCCCCCCTTCAGTCGATCGATACCGAATCCCCTTTTTTCTTTCATCGAACGTATCGGGCCTTCGTGCCAGCCACCAAGGCGGGGACGCCCACCTTTCTGGTTTTCTCCCTTTTCGATATGTGGAATTTGCATTTTGGCTCAAGTCGAGTGCGAGCACCCAGACGCTCCGCGAGGCGTCCCTGTCTTCCCCCCCCTCCCTTTGACCGTCCCCCCAATCGCGAGGAGAACAACCCTTCCAAAATTCTCGCATCTGAAACTTGGCGACCTCCCAGTTGCCAGCTTGACGTTTTGACAGCGGCTTCATGCCAGTGCCCCTACGTCTCTATGGCGAAACGATCTGTTCCAAACGCCCCCGCCGATCGAAAAGCTTTAGTTTGATCACCTCCGCCGCCGCGTCGATTCCACCCCCTGATCGTGTCTCGCAATGCCTTTTCTTCCTGTTCACGGTCTCCGTATTAGATAATATGTTTTTGTGCTAGGTTTCACTGGCGTGCTTATCATAGTTTGACTCTCGCGATGTTCGCGCCTATACCACGGTCATGTCGAGATATCTCCTCTCCCAATAAGTTGTTGTAGAGAGCCATGCTCGACAAATTTACCGGCTGAAGACCATACCGATCTCTGATTTTCCTATTATCAGCCTCCTCGGCCCGTGATGGCGAGCCGAGAGCCGCTCCAGGGAACCCATCCTGAAATCAGTGACCTTTTGAAGGTCGTCTCCTATGCGAGACTATTCAAGTTATTCCCTGCAGCATCTACTTTCTTAGTTTTCGTTTTTTCAGAAGTTTTCTTATTAGGGAATTGGCAGTTTTTTTCAGCCCCGGTCTCTCGGTTCGCCACTGACGACTTCTTCTGCTTTAGGACTTTTTGCTCTTTTCCTTGATCTTGCCCCTGACCGTTCGCCTGCCCCGATGCGAGGTGTCATTTTTTGTTGGTTATCAGTTCCCGATCTTGACGTTTGTCGGCCGTCGATCAATTTTATTGACGCCTTTCTTGGCGTTTAGTGATATTCTCCTCCCACCGCCTGTCCACAGAGACATGGAAGTCTGCTCTGAGAGTTGGTTTCCCCCGCCTTGCTTTTTAGTTCTATTTTCCCTCCACTCATTCTCGTTGCTGCGGTCTATACGTGCTTGAATCTTTGGGCCCTCTTTCAAACTGCCGACTTTCTTCGTCGCCATGGCGACCCGATCTTGGACGCAATGTTGTCGAAAATAGGCGTAGTGATTGATCCCTTTTCTTTCCTCGGTAGGAACGCCCACAGAGTACGCCTACTCCATTCTCTCTCAAAGTCGCGCCTCTTTCTTGATCTTTTGACAAATTGGAATCGAATGAAAGAGATAGAGACCTCGAGAAAATAGGCTCTTCTTCTCGCTCAGATCTTCGATACCGGCCATCTCGGAGGGTATTATTTTCGATCCCCTAACCGACTCACCCTTTCTTTCCTCGCGTATTGAGATCAACGGGCTGAAATTTGGTTCTCTTCTGGTGGGAACTGTTTAGAACGCTTCTCTCTCAGTTTCTCTTCTGCATTCGTTTTGTCCCCGCAGTTGTGTTTCGGTCGGTCTTATCAATCCGATTGTTGCGACCTTCCTCCCGGGTAGCACCGCCTTCGCTGGCTGAGTTATGAGCCGTGGAACAAAGATCTTTTGAGCTTCGATTCCCCCTAGGTGTTTTTTCGTCCCGAGCGCAGTCCTCTCTTTTGGGGATCTTATGTTTTTTTATACGACCTTTTTTTTTCTTTTCTGCTGCCCTTCTTTTGTTCTGCCCCTTGATTTCGAGATGAATTCGACCAGAAGGTTTTCGCAACGAACTTTTCCCTGGTGAGCTTTTTATTTCTTTTTTTGCCCGTGTGCGGCAGTGACCGTCCCTTTTTCTGTCGTAGACCTTTTTCGGACCCTGTCGGGCGCGAGAGCCAAGTAGTGTTCATTGGTTCGTCTTATTGAGTGTACCCTTGAAGACATCTCAGTTGATCATTCCTTTTTCTGACATCCTTCTTTTTACGCAGCGCGTCCACCCCCATGGAATCCCCCCCCCAAACCTCCACCCTCCTTCGCGCCGCCCGTGGAATGGTTTTTTTTCCCTTTTCCGGTAGTCCGGATTCCCCCACCCTGTCGCCCTGATCCCGACATCAAAACCCCAAAGACGTTGTTCTTCCGAAACCCCCTTCGGCGACTTAGCATCTTTCCCCCCATTTAGTTTTTTCCCCGGTGTCTTTGCAATGGCACCCCCGTAGCACGCGCCATACATTAAGCACTTTTCGGACTTTAGTTTCCCCTCTAAGCATTGATGATGGCCGCGCCATCACTACGTACGCTTGGACACGCCTTGACGTGATATGGTCTGATTACCCCCCCCACCCTCTCTCCCCCCAGCCCCCTGCTTCTCCCCTCCCCCCTGACGTATTGGTTTGCATCTGACCCTTTTTTCAGAGCGCTGAAGCTTGCTAGCGCCCTTTCCCCCCTCCTCCTTCTTCATTCCATTACGGGCAAATCTGCGGTTTTTCTTCACTGAAGAATGCTCCGCTTTTCCCGACCGCGTCGGCCCTCCCCTTTTTTGTTTGGGTCATGTTACGGATTCGTAGTCCCCAGCGATCAGGCCCCCGCCTTCATTCTGACGGCGCAGCGCTTCCCCTCCTTTTCTTCCTTTTTCCGATCGCCGCCTCCAATCTTCGACCGCGTCGGGACCTCTCCGGGACAGGCCATTGTGCCTCGTGAGATGCGGGCGCGATTGAGTGCAATAATTATTCCCGGCGTATGGAACATTCGGCGGAGATGAAGATTTCCTGCATTCTTTCTGGATGGGCCACGCATACGCGTCAAGCAAGCATGTTAAGGACTACCCAAACCCTATGCTTTTTGCTTTGCCATAGCTCAGGCTCCATGAATCTTTCCCCCGTCTTTTTTTCGGTCCCTGTTATTTGCAGTTAGAAAGGCGGGGCCCTCTCCACAATAGTTTTTGTTGGTAGGATTATTCCCCCTAAAATGTCTCTACGAACTAGGCGTTCGCAATCTGTAGACTTTTTTCTTCTCCCCTTTTTAAAGCGATCTCCCATCTTCTCTTCCCGTTACTTTGCAAGCTTTGCCGAAATTTTTCTCGGCATGAAAGACCGTCGGCGATTTCCGGGCCATAGCGAATTAGCACTGACTTTCACGAGGGATGCCCCTTTTTGTCCCGTGACACTACCTCCCCCTTCCCTCGTGAGGTGATTTTTCCTAGGACCAAGCTTTAGAATAATATCTTGCGACCTATTGTTTCCTTCCTAGTTTCCATCTTCTTGGAGTATAAACCTCGGACTCCTTATAGTTCATAGAATTTCTCGTCGTCGATCTTCCCCCTCCTTTGACCCCCCCAACATCCGTCTCCTGAATCTGGCGATCGCCATGTGTAGAAGTCTGGCTTTGCATCTTTGGCCGTAGACCTCCCTTCGTCCCTGGCCTTCAACTGGGACCTTTCTTCCCCCCTCTTCTCTTTCATCGTCTTTTCGATGCGTTAGATCGCCCGCCCGAACATGTGTCCTAGTCTTCAAGAAGTTTCCCCCTTTCTCTCTCTGCCGACCTCCTCTGGTTCGGATCTCACTTTGTAGATGCAATTTTGAGATTAATAGACAAGTCCCCCCCCCTCTCTTTTTCCAACCC
>Ga0179591_1280003_pt1 | contig 22437 bp, 29 predicted proteins | sample CZOMad2_1_08_16f_FD_182891 | JGI IMG/M metagenome (GOLD analysis project Ga0179591, IMG submission 182891) | Vadose zone soil fungal communities from Angelo Coast Range Reserve, California, USA - CZOMad2_1_08_16fungal (PacBio error correction) | ecosystem: Environmental > Terrestrial > Soil >... | reverse complement strand
GTTCCAAATGCCCTTTTTCTGGTTCCCCCCCTAAAATCTAGTCCCTCTTCCCCCCCCCCTCTCCCCTTGGAGCTGCTTATAGGAGTGTTGAGCACGACCCCCTGAAACCAGCGTTCCCGTAGGAGCTTGGATGCGCCCACCCTTGGGTCGCCCCTTCCCCAGTCTTTCCATCGCTCGGTCGGAAGTAGAATAACACGTCCTCCTGGTGACCGCCTTCGACATTTACATTTCTTCCCTAGTCTTCAGAATGCTGCGCAGCCAGAACTCCCCTCTTCCCGGGCCCTGAGATAATGACATCTTCCTCCGGTTGTGTTGAGCCTTTTCTTGATCCCATTTGTGGAACTCTAATCCCTTCTGTGACTCTGCGGCCCAGCATGTCCCCTCTTTCCCTGGGATTCGCCCATTAGTCACTTCGGTCGTCTCGGAAAAAGTGTTTTTATCCTTTCTCAGGATGACGGCCCCCCTTTCGATTTAACGTCGGGTCTGGGTCTTAGTTTTGAAATTCGACCGAAGATACTTCCTCTTCCCCCCTTTTTTTGAAGCCACGTGCCCGCAGACAGCCTCCGTTTGGTTTTTGAGATTTACGACTTTCTTCGATTTTTTTTTTTTTTTGTTTTTCTTTTGTTTTACTGCTTGTTTTTCCTACAGGTTCGGCTGAGATTTCATGGTTTTCTTTTTTCTTTGGGCGTCCATTGGAAAAGCCATTGGCAGGACGTCCGGATGCGCCTATGAATAAGCTAAATGCCCTCATTTGACTTGTGGCTTACTGGATCTTTTTTCGCACCCCGCCAGCTTGCCTCCGTCGTGCAATTAGCCCCCCTCAAACTCATTTTCTTCCGTTACCTTAGTTCCCCCCATTTTTCCCCTTTGAATATGCCAGACTTTTTCCGAAAGATTTCTGACCCCTCTTGCCCCCTCTTTTTAAGGGTCAATTGCCTTCCCGAAATGCGTCCGCTTTTCCCCCTTGTCCAAGGCCTAGCTCTCCGACGCAACTTCCTCCCTCACCGTTCCCGGATTCTTTCTGAAATCTTTCCTCTCCTCGGCGGTCCTCTGCAACACCGGCCGAGAGGAGCTGGTCGTCTTGATGCAGCGCCCGCCGGCTATTTCCGTGATTGTTTTCTTGCCAGGCGGTGTGTTTCGGTTCGGTGCACCTCCCACTAGGTCCTTTTTCTGATGGACTTGTCTCCGGCTCGGTTTTGGAGGAACGATAAGCCCGGTCCCTTCTTTTTTTCCCCGGGTGTTCCAGATGTCGCCGTGCATATGCAACCCGCGGGAGCCCAGTCCCTTAAAACCCCTGACCACGAGAGGACAAACTCCTCTTGGGGCAGAAACCAGCAGTCCGCCCCGAATCCTTCCTCTCCCCTATCCTCTACAGTAATATTTTGTGAGAACAGGAGTCGGTGTTTATGGTTTTAAGGTCATGATGATGCATTTCAAGTGGATTTTCCGGATGCGGTGTTTTCCCCCCCATCCTTCCTCTTGAGTCTGGGTCTTGAATCGTATTTATTCCCGACAGTTCATTTGTATGGTGAGTTGGCTCCCCCCCCCCCCCCTTCTGCCTTGGAAGTTTTAAATGCCCCAGGTGCATAGGGCCTGAGGGCCACCGACTCTGACCCCTCCATTTTTTTCAAGGGCTTCAATTTCTGGGCCCCTTCGGCGCTTCTTGAGAGGAGTGGCGATTCTCGACTTTCAGTATAAATTGGTTCTCCTCCCCCCCCCCTTAAAGGTTTCACCAATGTTCACTGTCCTGGGATTAGGCAAATCCGGTTCCCCTTTCCTTTCTGTAATCTCTACCACTGGTATAGGGGAAGGTCTGCCCCGCGGGGTGTGGAAGGAAGATATGGTTTCTTTCTTCTTCTCCGGCCTCTGCAGGGCAAATTTCCTGTTATGGGATACTCGGCCTTCTAGCCCGTTATCCCTATTTCCACCCAGCAACATTTCACATTGGAATTGGACCTTGCCTTCCCTTACGGCGGAAGCCGCAATTCAAGTTGGACCTCCTTTCTTTTCTTTGGGAATTCTTGTGAAGTTCATTAGGATGGGAGTAGTCTGGTCGGGTGTCGCCGTCGGTCTGCCTGGCGGGAGGGCGGGTCACTGTGGATCGGAGGTTTTTCTATCTCTTTCTTTCCTCGCTTTTTCTTTTTCTGAGCCCGTGGAGATTTTCATAAAGCGTCGGCGAGGTGCGCTACCCCCCCCCGCTGATCCCCATGTAGAGGCAACCCTTTTTTACCCTCCCAAAACTTTCCTGAGTTTGAGCATGTCGCTGTCTTAGAACGGGAGCAGATTTTTATGACGCTTTTGTAGAAGGTCAATCCCAAGCCCCCTCCTTCTCCCGGTCCGTCTTCTGGTTAGCGAGCTGGTTGGGGATTCAAGTAGAAGTTTGCATGTTTGTATTGGGCTGATCGGCTCCCACTCCGAACCCTTTAGGAGCGGCCCGCTGTTTTCCTTCCCCTCCACCGGTTTTCTCCTCTTTTTGAAACGACCTCGACCCGCCAACCTCCGTCCCCCAACCCCTTTTACGAAGAGGCGGGGGGGCAACGATCTGAGGAGATTTCATAGAAGTACGTGAAAAGTCACTGAACGAGGAATGTTACTCTGACTATGTCATCCACCCAGTTCTTTTTTGTCCTTAGGTGTAAGGAACCTAAGTTTCGCGGAAGGCCCATCGAACCCTTCGTTTGCCCGAATCTATCCGACTCAAGATTTCTTGCTGACATCCCCTCTCCCCGTCGAGTACACGGTGGTGATTTTACACCTCGCATGAACGAACTCACATTTAGATCGCTCAGCCCGGTGAATTTGATATGCTGCTCTAGCTTCAATGCCGTTCTTGCTCTGTCCGTTGCTCCTATTTACTCGCACACCGTTCAGCGCCGTGTGGTCGCTCTTGCACTGTTATTGTGATTTAGCTTTATGATGACGTTTCAACCCCCCCCCCTCTTCTAAGCATTTAAAGATTCTCAACTCGGATCAAAGTGCAGTGCCCCGACCCTTGAAGCCCCACATCCCCTTTTGGCTCTCGTATCCAAGTCTGAGCGTTTTTCTTAGAAATTCAGACTCAATCCTGTGACCATATCCCCCCTCCCCACCCCCCTGATTCCCCGTTTGGCCGACCATCCTTCGACAAGGCGAAGACAGTTCAGCACGACCGAATTAATGTCGGGCATGATGGGGCGTAGGGCCCAGACTCTATAGGTCGAACATCGTCTACGTATTCGAATTTTTTTCCTGGGACTGTAGGCACTGACCCCCTTTTTACGTCTGTCTGCATGGCACTTAAGTCAGATACGGCGTCTGAAAATGCTTTCGAGAGATTCTGTCGATCCAATGGCCGAGGACGATTTTTTCTTTTCCGCACCTCCAAAGCAGACTTGGTTGAAAGCCATAGTTTATATTCGTGGCCTGTCGTGCGGAACCGGCCTTTCGTCGATCAGACCGCAAGTCTTGGGCCCCCGCCAACATCCTCTTCGTCAGATTTTTTTCCCTAGGAGATTGTAGTTTTTGCCTCGCCTGATCCCCGCATTAAAGAATCCTGCTTCCCCCCTTGGTTCTTCTGCGTTCCTGCCCCAGCCTGCCGGACCCCGCCGGGCTTGAATCCCTGCAAGAACAGGCCGCCGCTTTTTACTATACGGCCCTGTCCCCAAAGAATTCCCGTGAACAGGAGTTGGATGCTTTGTCCGAGCCTAAGTAATGCCTATGCCCCCTTCTTTTCAGGAGGACAGCGTCTGCCGTTAGCCCTCTTCAATTAATTTCGAATGGGGGCTGTTGAACAACCCCTTTTTTACGCACGCTTTTGGATGATGGGGACACCCACCGCCCTCTCTTTCACACCGTCGGCCCAAGCAGCACCCAAGCCTGCGCCCCCGCCCATTCTCCGCCACCCTCGATCATCGAACCTCCCGCTCCAGCCCCTTTCGACTTCGCAAGCAGTGCGAGGCCAGAGCCTTTTCTCCCCATCGGCAACAGCCCTGGAATTCCCTCCTCGATGGTAGCTGCGGAGGGGCCCCCCAGTAGACCCTGAAGAGGACCCCCTACCCTGCGTTTCACAGTATTTGGTTGTTTTCTGATGCAGACTATTGCTCCCTGCCTGATGTCCCATCACCTTTTTTCTGCCTCGGTATGCCGGACGAGGCACCAAGCCCAATACGCTGTCGTTCCTTTAAGGACTTTTCTCCTCGTGTAAGGAGGAGGAAGAACCGGCCATCAATACTCAAGTCCCCCCTCGCCGATGACAGTGAAAGTCGGAAACGGTTCACCTGAGATTTGTCACTCCTTTTATCTGACCACCCTTTCTTTTCTGTCTATCCAGAAGAAGCCATACCCAGCATTTTTCGAAAGGAGACCGTTGGACCCTCAGGTCCCGCAGCTGCCAAAGGAGTTCGCGATTTCCTTTCTCTCTGTCCCCCTCCTCCCCCCTACCATTATTATCCAGCTTTTCCCAGAGAGCCGCGGTTTGAAGAGGTTTATCCTTCCCTCCATCCATAAAAATTTCTCCCCGAGAGATTCCCCTTCCCTTGCAGCTCACCTGGGCAAGGTATGACCTCAAAAAGCAAGTTGAAGACTTGACCAATTGCTCCCCAATCATTCATTCCAAAAACCCCCCATCTCCCTTTTCACCGCCATGAACTGAATAGGCGACTTCCGATCTCGTTGCACGTTAGATGGCTTTTTCCCCGAAGGTCTTTTAATTTCTCCCTATTAGAAGCGTGGGAGTCTCCCAACTGAAAGGCTCTTCGTGAGGCACTCCCCGTACCTTTTGTTTTTTCCAGGAGCTTGGACAATTTCTGTGCCCTATGCAAACGGTCCCTGTCAACCCTTCCCAACCCCTGGAGTGCATTCTTCTTTCCGCAACCGCCCCCCCCGACACCGTTCGATAGACAACGCTTCCTTTCTTTGGACCAACCGTGTGCAACCTTCCCCCCCCCTTTTTTTACGCCCCCAATCACGGAACTTTTTCGTTTGTCCGACCCAGAGTTCCTTCGACTTCTAAGAATTTTTTTCCTGGGGTCATGTCCTCCCCCCTTTTTTCGTACCGTTCTTTTTTTTTCCGATCAATCCCATCGTTTTCAGAGCTCCCTGATCGGCCTTTCCCCCCCCTCCTTAGTTCAGGCCTGCTGCCCCCCAAGCACCCATGAGGGACGACAGAGGCCCACTCCTGGTCCCCTAGTCTCCTTGTCCATCCGGAAACCGGGATAAGACTCTAAATGTCGCTCGTTGGGGTTCAAGTTTCCTTCTGCTTCCCCGTCGCCGCTCACAAGGGTTATACCCGTACCCCCGATCCATTTTCCACAATTCCTCCTTATGTCGGATGAGCCCACCATTTTCCCTGACCAGACCGCCCTCATGCCGATGAAGAGAATTCTCCTTGAAAATGGAAAACCCCTCGTCCAACGACGCAAAGCCTAATGCTTTTTGAAGACCTTTCCCCCTCTCCCTGCTTGAAAAAAGGAGCCAGTCACACCAACGTCTCGAAAGAGATTTCCCAGCTAAAAGTTTAATTCATTGAAGGGTAGATTTGCACCCCCCCCACGTCCTGAGGCGGTACGTGAGTTGGGCTATTAGCCTAACACCTGGTAGAAGCCTCCCCTTTCCTACATAGAGCGCGGATTAACTGACGTTCAAGATTTTTTCTACTTTTTGAAGACCCGACTTCTCTGGGGATTCATACAACGTCGGTGCATGTTTGATGCTTCTCATCGCAAGTGACCCTCTTTCCCCTGCCCCCATGCCGCCGGTCTTTAACTGACTTTTTCATCCCCCCACTCGTGTTGTTGCTTACTACGTCTTTCTTCGTATGGTGGTCTCCAATAAAGACCATGCGCTCACGATTTGCTAGACCCCTTTTATGGAGAAGCCCCATTTTCTCTATGTCCGGCTTCAGACATCCCGTCACTTTCGTTCAATTGCCGTCCCCTCCGCCGCCTTTGATTCTGAGCAGGTCAACCCCTTGAGGCCCCGCGTCCACAGGCTCCAGTACTGTTTATTTGTTAACAAGCAGACTCCGCATTTTTCCTGTTAGTTTTGAGAGTGCTATCAGTTTCTTAATTGGGCCGACAGCGCGTCGGAAAGAGTCTTCGATTCCTTGCTTTTTATTGCCCTTTGCCCGTCTTGGTCGAGGCCTCAAGGAGTACTGGTTCTTTTTGGTCCGGTGCGTTTGGAGCGCCGATTTCCTGTCCCCATCAGGATGGGTTTTTCCTTATTTTTTTATCAACCTTTCGGCTGTCCTGCATTTCCTCAGGTCTCTAAACCTTGTGAGTTTCACGTTCCCTTTCCCATTTGAGAGGTCAGGTTGATCCTTTCCCGCTAGAGGCCTTTTTATTTGGAAGGATTCACGATTTACCCCGTGGCAACACCTTCCTTCATCGATTCCGTCCCCATGACCGGCTCCTGTCTCCTTTTTTTTCCTGCGGACCCCCCCTCCAGGACTCCTTTCAGCCCGAAAAGACCTTCTTGTTGATTGTACTTGTTCTCGCGCATTGCTTTTCCGACCACCTGAAAGAAGCGGCTTACGGTCCTTTGCAGTCTGTGCATTTTCTCGAATTCGTCCGGACCCCACGCAGTCCTTAGTGTGGATTGCTTTCGGTCCTGTCAACCGCCAAATCGGTGACCCCATCCCTGTCGTCTTTTTTTCCGGTGGGCTGTCAAATTCTTTTCGGGTCAGGTCGACCGCTTTCTGCAGTTCCCTCTTTGGGTGAAAATGTCTTTCTTCCTCGCAATTTCTAATGTTCATATGAACCATTCGCCCCGCGTCACACCCCTGTCGAGCTCAATAGACTTGCTTCAAGCTCCGCCCCGGGGATACCGAATGATCCTGCTGCCGACCTTAGTCCTCCCCATCTACTTATTTTGCGTCACCTCTGAACTCCGACTCTTTTTTTCACTTCTGTTTTCCTTCATGATTGACTGAATGCTGGGAGGCTTGTTTTTTCCGGCGACCGCTTGCCCTTGATTATGGAGATTCAAGGATTGATTGGAGCGCTGTTGATGAATGCTTTTTCTTTTTATTGGCACTCTTCATTAACAACTTCTGCATGTGTTCCAACTGCTCCCCCAGGCGAGGGAAATCGCTCGGCAAAACCCTCTCGTCCCTTCTGTTCCTCTGTCGAGCCTGCGTATGGGACACATTCCCATAGGGAGCGTCAGGAGTTTCCTTTTCCGTTGCCGGAAAGTCTAAATTTTTTTCCCCCCTTCCTCTCAAAGTTTTTCCAGAATGTCCCACTTGGGAATACGGGTGGAATGGCCGGACCCCCGGGGACTACTCTCCTGAACCCTTCCGTTCTCTTTCGTTTACTGCATCCGAGAGCTGAAGGGACGTCTTAAGTGACTGCCTCTCCTTTTCCTTGCCCCTAAAGGGGTCCCTGGTTCTTGAGGAAATTCTTCTTTTTTTTTTTCGCTCGCCTCGCTACCTCCTTTTTACAACCCCACACCCACCTCCAACGGGACGTTCTCAGCCCCTCGACTAAATAGAGGATACATCGGTTGCCCCGGCAATTAATGCTGGTTAGGAAAATGCCAATCCCGGGTCATGGTACTTTTTTTTCTCCATGACGCGTCATTGACTTGGAACCGCCCCCACGTGTCCGTGATTAGGGCGTTCATCCTTCCTTTCCCTGGGGTTTGCTTGATTGTTTTTCCGTGGCTCTGCTCTAGTTGAGTTTAGAATTTTCCGCTGCAAACTGTTTAATCCCTAACCCCCCTTTCTCCTCACTTTTCTCTCCCCGGAATTGACGCTGTCCCGCCCCTATTCGCAGCTCAAGCTGCGATCAAACCTTCCATAGTCGAACTTCTTCGTCTTCAAGTCGATTCATAGTGTCTTTCAAGTCGGTCCCTTTTTCCTGTTTCCTCCTTTTTTCGCATGTCCCCGCCAATGGCACGCGGAGTGTTAATCGTTTCCCCCCCCCTTACCATTTATTAGTCCCCTGAGCAACCTCGCACCTGGACCCCCGCAAAAAACTTCGCCTAGTATGGGGGTGCCCTTCGCTTATGATAGAAAGTATTTTACCCGCACTCCCTCACTTTCGGGTATGTCCTTCTTTTGTCCCTTGAGTTCGTTTTTTACACTTTTTCAACCCCCAGTTACCTCTTGAGAAGTACGCACCCGTCCCCCCCTCTTTCTAGTGGGATCGCGCCTTTCCCCCCCCTGCCCCCAGCCAACAAGGTGGTTTTACAACTTCTCCCTAGCCCCCCCTTCCCCCCATTCATTTCCTTAGAATTCATCCGATTTGCGTTATCTCGACCCATTCGCAGCATACTTGCGTTAGATTTACGCCTCATGGGATTGCCCCACACCGTACCCTTCCCTTTGGTTCTCGATGGAACAGCTTGCGTTTCGTTCCGATTTTTCTCAAGCACCCCCCTCGCCTCCCCCGGCCAAAGGAATTTTCAACCACGGCCGTTTCTCTCAACCCTCCCGTCCTCCCTTCCCTTTTTACGTTGGGACTAGTCCAACGTCTTTTCTTTCTGACCCACGAACTTTTAGGCCCCCCAACTGCTTGTTCCATCCTCTACCAACGGCGCTCCCCCGAGTTGCAGCTGTTTTTGACATGCTCCTCCCCTGGCCGACCAGCCCTTCTTCCTCTTTTCCCATGGGGGCGAGATTCCAATCCGACACATCGTGGCTGAAGGCTTTCTTTTCGATTCCTTGCCTTGTACAAAACCTACTCAGTTTCGTCCCCTTCCCCTATCGGATTGTTTGATCCTGAGCTGCGACCTTCCCACGTCTGGCCGTTTAGTTGATGAGAAAACACACCCCCCCGCCTTGGTTGCGAAATCGGATGTCGTGACTGCAGGGTGCCAGATAATTGAAGCCAGATCTTTAATGGGCTTTCCCCCAAATCCTCTTCCTTCAGATGGGGTTGCTTAGGTTATTGTCGGAGGTCTGTAATTTTTATTTTTCGGGAACAGCTAACCCCCCGGCCTGGAAGCCCTTTTCTGAGGGACCCCTTTCCTCCACGCCCCTACAAGACCGCGGGCGACCGCCATGTCCTACAAGGCAACAAGCCGAGGCCTCCTTTTCCCCTTCCCGCCCCCCTCCGACGTGGACCTCACGGATGAGGTTGGGTGATTCCATTACACCCTTCGCCGCCCTGTGCATGCTGTTAAAGCTTCATGCCGATTCCGACCCCCTTTTTCCATCCCAAAGTGCGCTACGTGGGTTTTTAGGTTAAAACTGCTTCCCCCCGCTGCCGACCCGGGGGATTCTCTGTTCCCCCCTAGAGACCAGACGGAGCCCTCCCCCCTAGACAACGGACACTTTCCAGCACAGACCTGAGAACCATCCGCTCACCCTGCCGATCAACCGACAGACCCCCTCTTTTAATGAGCGATCGACTCTTCGTTCGCCCGAGACCTTCTGCCCCGTGAAGTTCTTCACTCATGAGTGCATCGTTCCGGCAGTGTTTAGTGGAAGACAGAAAGCGTCACAAGACTTTGCTCCCCGTCCCAGGTTGCTTTCTTTTTCAAAAGTAGGATTTCCACAGAGGAGAAGTTTCCGAAAGATGTCCAAGAAAAGTTCGTTTCTCGGGTATGACTGGAGCCGGACCCAGACGGCCCTTCCAAGCTCTCTCTTCCAGGACGAGGACCCACGTCCCCCCTGGTCGGAGCCATACGGGAGGAACATGCCTCCAAGGCCCTTTCCGATGCCCAGCGCAACCTTCCCTCCCCTGGTCCCATTGGGAGAGCGTCGTCATCATGTAGGATTTTTCGCTCCCGAAGAACTTACTCTTTCCCCAGCGTCCTCCATCTTTTCGTTGCAATCCCCCTTGCAGCCTCTTCTACCTGACTTCCTCTTCTTTCTAGACTTTTCAGAGTTGCCATAGAAAAGCTCCGATCCAGGAAAACACCTTTCAAGGCGAGGTCTGGCAGCGGTTTTCTCCATGTCCCCAAAAAAGGCAGAGTCACCAGCGCCCCCTTTCCTCAGCTTTCTTACGAGCAATAGAACGGAGGAAGAAACATGCCCCCGCGGAAATCTTAATATCACGGAAAACAATTTTGCCACCCCCCCTCCCCGACGCCGGCCTCGGCTCCCGAGACCCCCCCCTTCTTCAGCTGTGGCCGGGCCTAAGGTCTCGGCCCTGCGGTTTTGTCATTCCCCCCCCGCTTCCTCCTCGTTGCTCCTTCCCCCGGGGTTGGACAGGATGCCGACCCCTTCTTTTGCACCTTCTCAGGGCTGCTAACCTTACCTGGCTAATGCCCCTTTCCCTCCTTTCCCCCGACTTCCCATCCCCCCCCCTTCCAGCCAAAAGTGAAATTTCAGTGGTCCAGACCCGCATTGAAACCACTTTGGGAAGCCGTCCGTACTTTGTGCCCTGTTTCCGTGTCTGCGAGATGCGGATATTCGAAAGATAACGGCGGCTTCGGGGGGGTACTGCCCCCCCACAGATCGTCGAGCCCCCCCCTATGTAATCACAGCAAAATTGCCCCCAGACAGATCTTCAAGGCATCCCGGCCGCGACCCAGTTCCCAGGTCTTAAGCTACTTAAAGGACCGATCGGCTTCGCCACTCCCCCCCTTTACCCCGGACCAATCCTGTGCCTTATACCTAGACAGACATCCAGAGTTCCTTGGAAACCTTAAAGTCCACCACCTTTTTAGGGGCTCCAGTCAACCAGTAAATTTGAAGGCATCTTTTCTCACAGTGTCGACCTTTGAACGACTACCCTCCCACCCCATCCCGTCCTTTGATTTTTTTTTTCTGTCCTCTCTGCGCCAACAGGTACCGGCCTTTCTCCTGCCGCTACTAGCTGGCCCAGTGTCAGTTTGCTCCGCCGATGCATGCTATTTCTCCCTTTCCCTGCGTGTCCTTTTTTACAAGTAAGCTGAAACCCTACCTCGTCAATCTCACACGCCCCCTGTTATTGGACTTCCTAGTGTTTCCCCCTGAACCCCTTTGTTCTCGGTGTCCTCCTTGTTGATAGACCCCAGGTAGCATCCCGGATTCTCGCGGCCTGCATCTGTTCCCTTCCAGATTTCTGACCGACACGAAGCTGAAAGACTTCCTTCCCCAGTTTTTCATACCTTCGCGACATCGCTTGCTGCCGCAGACCCCTGGACACAATGGCCTGAGATACTCCCGATCCCCTCCCTTTCTATTTCCCCTTTCCGTTGGGTTTCCGATCTTCTGCGATGGTGTAACTAAGTCCCCTTCTTTTCCTCTTGAGCCCGGATAATTTTTCAGATAGAAGGCGCGTCGCAGTCGAGCGCGGTCGGGGCCAGATCACAACGTCTTTTCTTCTAGTTCAGATAAGTAAATAGTCCCCTCGCATTCCAGGTTTTCCCTTCAGAACCTTTTACAAATCCGCTGAGTTTCCTCATAAAGCCCTTCCGCTAAGCAGCCCCATGTTGCCCTGACGTTTGAGTTTATCCTCCTTTTCTCAGTTAAAGTTCAGGATCGATCGGACTGCGCTTTTGGCGCGGGCACTTCAAGGAGGATCCGTTCTGATTCCTGATTCCCCCCCGGCCGTTTTGGCGCACCCAGTTCTGCTCCACAGCCCCAACTGGACTCTGGGGTGGGCCTTTTTATTTCTTTCGGTTTTGGTTCTACCAATTTGGCTGGTCTGCTGCCAGTACCGGCAAGGATCCCAACGATCCCAAAAACTTTAGTGTCGTCATTGATTCCAATTTTCCTCGTTTAGCAACGATACCAGGCTTTTCTCCCTTGCTTTCCCTTCCATCCTCTTTCTGGTGACCGAGTAAGGTACTTTTGCCGCAGGATGTTTTCTTAGGAATAAGGCCCTCTTTTCGTATTCGAGGCACTCGACTTGGTAGGATTTTCATTCCCCCTCTTCTCAGTACGAAGACCTGAGGGAATATCTTCCCCCCCCGTCGAAGAGTGACGGTCATTCTTTGCTTTTTTTTGGTTGTTGTGAATTAGTCGGCCTCGCCCCTTCACCACTCCAGGACTCCTATTGGCGGTCCATTTTCTTCCTCTTGGTTGGAACTACCCAATCGGCCAAGCTGTTTTCCCTGCTCTCCTTCGTTGTTTTGGCCTGGTTTTAGTCGGTTATGGCTAATCTCCCGTGGTGGTGGCCCCCCTATTCCTTTCCTTCCTCTTTGCAATGAAGAGATTTTGAGAGCCATTGTCACACCCCCCCCTGCTTACGCGCAGGCCCGAGACTTCTGTGCCAGTGCCCCCGACGTAGTGATCGGCAGACTTCCTAGCCCCTCCTCTTTCTTTATATGGCGGTTTCTACGTGATTTGCGGGTTTAGCCCCCGATGAGTTTAAGTATTATTTTCTGTTGATGACCCTGATGGCCGCTGGTTTTCATGTGAGACCCCCCGTCGACAGGACCAAGATTTGACTCCTTAGGAGAGATTCTTATGAAGAGACTGGTGTGTCCTATTCTTGAACCCTTTTATCCTTTCTCCTTTCTCTATACCTCTTCCACCTGATAGCCGTAATATATTAAGGATTTCTTCTTTCAGGTCTTAAACTAGGCTATCACTGCAGTTTTAATGTTTCTCTCCCCTCTTTTTTTCTTTTTCCAAATTATTACTCGGAGACTGACGGCCATTTGATTCTAGGAGACAATTGACTCCCTTTTTTATATCTCTTCTCCCCTTGTGCCGCGTCCCCAAGTGGGGCGTTTTTGGCATACGGCGCGGATTATGAGTCGGCCTTCCCTTCCCATTTTTTCCCCCGCCATGCCCCGGAAGGTCCGGGTTCATGAGTGACCGCTTGTTCTTCCTTTTTTGGGATTAGTGATGAGATCCGTTTTTCGCTGTTGGAAATAATGCTGGTCCTTCTGTCCCTCCTTCCTTTTCCACGCCCACCCTAAAAGAATTACATTTCGCGGCACTTTGCCGAACTCTCCTGCTAAGATAATCCTTTTCGGATGGATTACGCTTTGCCCCCTTAGTCATAGGATAGGGACTCAGATCTTCCTTTTTTCCCTCAATTTCTTCATGATGGTTTACTTTTTCGGTGAGCGTCTGTTTGCTTTTTCTAGGATGGCGCCCTATTTGTGTTGAGCTCGTTAGGCTGGCCGGGCGAGGCATGTTCCCCTCTCCCCCGTCCTTCTCTTCACAAGGTTTAAATCATCTCTCCATTTTTCGCCTGTAGGCATCGGGTCTGCTGTCCCTTCTAAACTCTAGCATTATCTGAAGGTCTCTTAGTCCTCTTCCATCACAAGTCCCCCCCTCCTCGTAGCAAGTATGGTAGAGAGAGTTTTTCCCCCACTATCTTTGACTGTCTGGAGTATTAACGCTATCTCCTATTTCTTCTTTCTTTAGGGGCTTATCGAAGAAACTTTTCTAAGAAACTTTGTGCCGCGGATTTTTCCTTGTTTTCCCCCCCCCTCAACCGGAGAGCCCCATTTCCCCGCCCCCCCCCCCCAATCCTAAAAATGGACCGTGACCGCTGCCCTCAGAGGTCTCTTTTTTCGCTTGAGCACTTTTCATGATCAGACTTTCCCCGTCCCTACCTTAGTAGTACGACTCGACACCCCTTCGGTCCTTTTGTTACCTGGCGCATCTACGAGGAGCATCCCTTCGAAACTCTCTCCTCCCTCAATCAGGTCTCGATGCTGACGGGAGACGATTCCGATCGTTGGGCGACAAGGTCCCTCCTCCCTCTCTCAAGCCCCTACCTGAATTCTCCCCATTAACCCACTTCTCTGCCCGAGACTCTTACAGAATGCCTACACCACTTTTCCTGCGGAGGAGGAGAATCTTCTCCCCCCTGTTACAATTCCTCTTGTGCGCTTGTCACCCTTGATTTCCCGATCTTCTGTACCTTTTATCATACTCTTACCGAAGACGGGCCAAGAAGTCCACCCCTCTTTTCCCGGTGGCCGGGTTGCCCGCTTCTACACTTCCTTTTTAGGGGTGACATGGTTTCCCTCCTCTATTTTCCAAGTTTTCGAGAGTCTTCGTACGAATCCGACTTAATATACTTCCACCCTGCATGTCCACCCGATTGCACCCACGGCGCCTGTCAGTTTTTCATCCCCTTCTGAGCCCCTTTTCTCGTCAGACGAAGAGAGTACGCAATGTTTCCGGATGCATTCTGGGCTGACTCTTTTGCAAGCAGCTAGTCACTGTCTCAGTTCGAAGTCGAAGGTGATCCTCTTCGTTAGGAATTGTAGTTTCCATGTATCGCGAAGCAGATATGATCTAACTAACTAGCATGTCCTTATGCCTTTTGACCCCGAAGAAGACGAACGGATTTTTTCTTCCCCCGAGTCCCCACCTCCCTCATTTTTTTTGTTCTTTATTCTCGTGCATGTCTGAGAACGGAGCCAGAGTACCTCAAGAGGCGTTCTAGTTCCCGCCCCCCCCCCCTCCGCCTCTTTTTCTCCCGAGGGGTCGGTTAAAGTTTTTCCCTCTTGTAGGTATTTGCATTTGATCACTCGGTCTTGACCCACCCCCCCCACCAGAACGGCCCTTTTGGAGTACCCGGGCCGCTATCACCTCCCCGAAAGCAGGACATGCCTACCTTAGATCAGTGAAGAAGACATGAACCGGCCCCCCATCTTTCTCATACCCCCTCTTTTCCTTGAGAAAAAGCCGCCTACGTGGCGACAGGAGTGGTGATGCAGGCTCGGCCCTGTATTGGCTTCCGCTCACATGGATGGAGACTTCCTTCCCTTTCCATCTTCCTTCCCCGGTTCACTCCCAGGTGCCCGCCCGTTTTGTTCACCGGGGCCTGACGGACACTGGGGATATCTGTGTGGCCCCCTTCCCCCCCAAGCCTTCTGAAAGAGAAACTTAAGCTCCCCCCCCCACTGACCTCTCTCCTGCCGTCTATCACCGCATAGCGACCTCCCCCGCGAACCGATCCTGTAATTTCCCTCTTCCGCTTTTTCCTCAACTAAAAGAGTATTTGTATAGCAGAGCCAAGCGGAACCAGATTCCTTCACCGACCTATGAATTAGCAGGCGAGTTTTCTTCCGCCCCTTTCCCCCCTGCCCTTCCAGGGCAAGTAATGGAGTTGACTTCAGGTCCCTGTTTTTTCCAAGCTTCGGACCCTTGATCCTTCCCTAACAAGGGTCCCCGAACAGTCTGGGCAATCAATCTTTTCTCCCTCTTCGTCCACCAATGGAAAGACGGACCCCTGGTGCATGCAGGAAAGTCCTCACTCTCTTGGTAGGATGGACAGTCCTTCTGGACCCCCCCCCCCTCAAGAAGGTTCCGTTCAGTTGCACAGGCCCACCGTAGGACGTTACATTTCGAGCTCTTCTCAGTCATCTTACCCCTTTCTTTCTTTTTTTTCTCCAGCCCATTTCTCCGAAGGACTTAGCTCATCAGTTGGCCCAACAGGAGCTCCCGTGAAGTGGAGTAGAATGCGAGCGGTTCGACTCTAACCTTCTCTCCAAATTCCGTCGATTTTTAGAGTCCGGAACACGTCAGGCTGCAGGGTTGAGCTAGCAAGACCGAAACCTGAATGCGAAACCCTCCTCTCTCCCTTCACAATAGGCTTACTCCCTCTCAAATCCGCCCCTTGCACATGGATGCTGCCGCATGACCTTCCGCGTAAATCATGGTACTTCCTCTGTTCCCTCCACAAAACTCTCAGACCGTCGTGAAGAGGCCCCGCCTCTTCCACGTTATTCTGACGAGCGTTTTCTCCGATCACGGCTTTTCGGGCGGAGATAAGCCGGCCTCCTCTTCCCTTCGGCCCGTTCAGCCGGTGGTTCCCTTCCGATTTTGCTCCCCCTTTTATTTTGTAATCCCTCTCCTTTCGCGATCCCTTCACATGACCCAAACCCTCCTTCCGACCCTCCTTTAATTTTACGACTCATAACGACGACAGCCCCGCTCTTCTAACAACTTTCTACAACGACCTTCTTTTAGCCCCCTCGTGGAGGTTCCAAGAAAGTGGTTCCATCTCTTTCACCGCAACAATCCCGCTTTCTTTTGCCGGTGACTGTCCACATCTGACGGAATAAGCATTCACTCCCCTGCTCTTTATTCGGTGTCATGACGCCATCTTATTAGCACCTCCCTTCAGAACAACTCTCTTTTCTCTGAGACATTCGATCTCAAGGCATGATTTCTTCCTCTAACCCCTTTTCCTGAGTGCCCCTGAATTGATCCTGTAAAGCTAATAGAGTGCCTCCAAGGTCCGTTCCCAATCACGATCAAGGTTCAGCTGTCAACCCCATTTTGCCCTCCCGGAACATCCCCTGCTTCATTGGGGGCCAAGTCAGGTACTCATAGTTACAGCCCACCCAAACTGGAACTACCCCTTCGTCTCTTTTTTTGCGTACTTCTTCTGCAACCCCCACCCGGGAACAGGAATCGGCCTCCCCGTCCCTGCGTGATCGAATCATATTCAGCGAATCCAGAAGATTTTTTAATTGGTCTTCCTCCTCTTCTGTCTTCCCCCTCTAAGACCAACTTCCTCCCTCTAAGTCCACTCTAACACATGGCGCATTCTTCGGCGGGTGAGCTTCCCGCCTACTGGATTCCGGTGTCCTCTCTCTATAGCAACCCCCTTTTTCTCTTCAGAACACTTTTTCGCTCGCTGACTCGTAAGATCCTGGTTCTAGAAAGCCGACCCATGTACCCGGCCTCTTATGATCTGTGATTGCACGCTGCTTCTCAGCCCCTTTTTCTTTTCTTTCCACCCAACCACTCTACTCTCTCTTCCCCTTTGAGAGTTTTTCTCTCCGGCAGCATGTTTGGGAGCTTACCTTTTTTTTTGGCTCCGTCAGCAGGGCCCTTTGCGATTTCTGCGGTCTTAGTAGATAACCCTTTTTTTTTTTCAGAGGCTCCCCCTCCCCGCGCTCGATGTTTCCCCTAGAGAAGTGCTTGTGCACATTTCGGCAGATCCAGGACGCGTTCCGTGGCTCCCCTCCCCGCCTCTCCCTTTGAGATTGTGATGCTTGCAGTAGATTGACTTTTTTTAGGGAAGTCCTCCCCTGCGTCGGCTCCAGGATTTTTATTGATCTTAGTCCGATTTGGCCGGTGCGGCCACTGGATATTTCTCCAGGACTGCCAGGTTTTTATTCCGGTGCCAGTTTTTGTTTTCGTCATCAGCGGACATCCCTCCCCGGAATCTTTTTTCTGTATAGGGTTAGGATGGGATTCAACCGGTCGGAATTGCCTGACTCCGGATAACCACCCCCCCATTTGAGTCTTTACTTATTCATTTTTAGATGTACCTTTGGTCTCTTTCGCTACTTCCCCTTTTTCTGGACAGCCTCTGGAAATCATCTTGACCTTTTCCTCAGGACGCTTGCGGCATTTCTCCCCTTTCCTTATTGCTTTTCTTTAGACAAACGAAATTAGAAATTTCGTATTGATTCCCCTTGACCGAAGTCCGATGAGGAATAGGAACCCAGGACCTCCTGTGGAATTCAGGTTTCTTGCCGAACTGATCCCCTCTGTCTAAAAGGCACACTAATTCCTTTTATTTTGGTTTAAGCCGTGTGTTCCCTAGTTTTCTTCTTTAGAACCAGAGGTAGTTTTCTCTTTGGCAGGGATAGCTTTTGCCCATTCTTCTTCTCTTTTTTTCTTCAATCCCCCCCCTGACTTGTTTTTGTACGGTGCCCTATTTTAATTTATTTCGAAATTAGGGTATAAATAGCGTCCCACCCTGATTCCGATTAGTCCCCCTCTCCCCTCCCTTAGAGCGACCCACTGTCCTTTCATAGCGCAGAAATTCTTTATCCCTTAGATTTTCTTCTTTCGGGCTGAATTCATTCAGCTCTCTTTTTTTCTGTTTTTTTCTCCTTTTTAATGATTTTTCCGAACATGCTTTCCTTGCGGACGGCTTCCCCAGTTGATTTCCGGACTGAGCGTAGGACCGTTTTGTGCTGAGAGACTCTGATGTTGTGATGCCCTTCTTTTGAGCTCTTTCCTTTAAGTATACCGTCCTGTACTTTTGTTATTAAAGGTGAGGGGCGAGCATTCTAACTTACACCACCTCCCCCCCGGTTTGGTTGCATTTTTTCTGCCTCTGTTACCTGTGAAGTCTGGCATCTTTTTGAAAACTTCCGGAGCTTAATGGTCTTGGCTTCCTTTCAGAACATGCTGTTGATCCCTGCCAGTGCGCTGGCCTTACTTTCGGCGCTGAGGGCTTAGGAATTTGACGGGGTAAGCTTTTCCCCCCCTGGACCTCATTCAGGAGTTTTCCACGGAATTTTCTGCTTCTCTTGTTATGCGTCGGAGTAATCTGTACCGCTCCTTTCCTTGTTGGTAAATCTTTTCTTTTGCTACATAGTTATCAGATTTCACCGCACACCCCTCCTTTCCGGTTACTCCGGGCAGTGCCCTCGAGTAGAAGCCCCCCCTCTCATTTCGGATGGGAATTAATGATGGGTGAACTCTTTCCTTACGGATAGTTTGCTGGTAGTCCTTGCCCGGTTCTGCAAGCGGCGCGCATTTTGAGCTTGTGAGTTTCACTGGCGGACTTCCTAGCAGTTTTGGCTTTTTTATCGTCGCTTTTTAACGAATTTGGCTGTTAACCAGATACTTCGCGAAACGGTTCCTACATCACCCCCCCTCATCCCTTTATTGCCCAGGCTCCCCTTGAAACTTTTTTAATTCTACCAGCCATTGCTCATTTTTCTCGATCCTCTAAACGCCTTATTCTTCGCCTTATGGTTTTTTCGACGTTAGGGACTCTTGTGCCTTCTTGTCTCCCGATAGCCGTACGGTCCTTCCTGCCTTGGCTACAAAATTCCCTCCTTCGTCGAGGAGTGTTACTCCTTTTTCAAACTAACCGGCTCAAGCGATGCAAGGAAATATACCAATCCCTTTCAACTGGTTTTAAAAACAACGAGGTGAAGAGTCGCTTTGGGTTCCATCAGCAGCTTTCGCATTTTTAGGAAGTATCTTCTCCCCCTGCATGGTGTGCTTTGGTGGTGTCTTCTTTTTTTTTTCTTTTCTCCCTTTCTTTTTTTTTTTCCTTTTTTTTTTTTTTTTTTTTGACGCTTTAATATGGTCAAAAGGGAGGCTGATACGCACCCCTCAAGTTCCGCGTCGTCTCTGCATCGCATCTTATGTGGAGCGCCGCCCTATCTTTTTCTGGAGCCATCGCCCTACTTTTACCCAGGTGGTTCCTACAAAGCAATCTCAATAGAACGCTTCTTAGCCTCGGGGCATCTTTTTATGGATGAACGATATTCACCCGGTCAGATCCTGCCTTCTGTGCTGCCTGAGCCTATGTCTGCCATGGTTGCCGAAAGAGCCCTGTGCTTTTCTGAGCGACCTTCTTCTTTACCGTCCGAGTTCGTCGATAAGGACGCTCACCCCGACCCGTGTCAGTCCTTCTCCACAGGTCACCTTTTTCCTGTTCGCCCCCTCCCTCAAGAATTCAGCCGGCTTCCCGTATTCCAACGGTTCGTGAGCGTTCTTATTCCTTTTTTTCATGACGGCACCTTAGGAAATGAGCCCCCCGCCCCAAGATGTTCGGTTTGGCAAGGACCCCCCTGTCGCTGATAAGCCGACTACTCTCGAATTAATGTCTTCTTGCATTCTGGAGAGTTGCAGCAGATTATTCTTGCAATTTTTTTAAGAGCACATTTCTCCTTTCTGTGACTGTAGAACAATTACATGAGGTGCCCTATGTGAAACCAGTCAAGGAGCAGCACAATGATTCGCGTCTGTTAGACCAGCTTCCCTTCCCATGGAGGCTCCCTCCAAAGCCTCCATGCGTAAGCAATAGCTGAATTTTGTTTGCCCGTTCTTTTCTGGCGACTGTCAGACCCCGCCATTCTTTGTCCGATCAATCGCCTTCTTCGTCGGTTTTTTTTCAGATTGTTGAGGGTCCCTTTTAACCCTCCTTTTCAATTTTTCGGGAAAGATTACCACTGCCTCGTGTCCGCACAAGGAAGGGGCCGCACCCCGTCCATGACCTTTGAACAAATGGACCCCCGATTTTTCCCTCTTTTCTGAAGACGCCACCGACAGGTCCCCCAGCCTCCTACCCCTCTGGAGACCTGGCCGCGTGGGCTCCCGGATGATAGGGTGGCCGCCGACTTTTCCTTAGAAGTTTTCTCCCTCTCCCCATGGATGGAGATTCCACTGATTTCTACGCCTCAAAGTGCGCGAGGTTTGATGTATGTCAAACATTTGACCCCCCTGGGAGATTACCTCTTGGTTCCCAATCGTAGACTTACCCCCGACCCCCTTACAGCCTCCACGCCCAGTGCTCCATCTTTCAAACCTTAGATAACTTTTCTTCCCCCTTTCCCGTTCATTCGCGCCGCTGGCGCAAAGCCGTCGATGATCAGGAACCCCTGCACCAATGAATTCCAGCTCCTTTTTCCCGTAGACGTTAGAGGTCTGATCCCTCTTTCCTTAACCCCCCCCAAAACCCCTTCCCCGGTACCCCGTTGTTCGTTCGGTGCCAGCGAGAACGAGCAGGCCGGACGGATGTACCAGAGAAAAGGCGGCCTTCCTCTGTATCCGCCCTTGAGTTTTACGAAGCTCCTTCCACCGCTGGCTTGGGAATGCGGTCACGCCCTAGAACAGTTCTCCCCTGGCCTTCAACAATACCTTTAAGGCCATGCCCGAGCCCTTTCCTATGCCCAGCTGCAGAACTTAGACAGGACGGAACCTGGCTGATGAGAACCGAATGTAGCGTGCCCTCCGTGTCCTCCGACCCTGAAGAGCAGTCAAGCTAATTCCTAAGTTGTTGCTTCCCCTTCTGCACCTGACGGCTTTAGTTTCTTCCGGTTGCTACGCGCTTTCATTTCCGACGGATTCGCCTTAACCACTGGCTTTTTGTGCGGGAGGCCAACTCTTTTCAGTTTTTCTCAGGCATGAGCCATGAGAATTTTCCTCGCGCCGCGCCGCCCTCCACCCCAACACCTCAGACAATGCCGCCGCTTCACCTTCCCATCATGAAAAACCAAGCGAACCACTTTTCCGGAGTGACGAGGGCGCCCGAAGAGGAACGTCTGCCCTTTCTTCGCGCTCGGACGGCTTTGGGTTCTTTCCTTCTTTGCTAGGTGCCGGATCGGCGCTTCAGTTTTTTTTACAGGCGCTTTCTCCTTTTGTGACAGCTTTATCAGCGCTCCTCTGTCCCACCCCTGAGCGCATTCCCCCTTTTTTTTCCTTTTCAAAGTTCCCATGCACACGTCCAAACCGACTCGGCGTTCGTCACCGTCTTGTTCCCCTTCTTCCAACCGTCTTTTTTACCGCCACATCACGCACCGCGTTTGACGGTTTAAACTTCCCTATTGCACATATTTTTGCTTTCCACCGTACCTGTTCCTCGCCCCTGCGGTCCTCGGGGAGCCGGGTTCGACCTACCACCCTTTTAGTGAGTCCCTTTGTCATGAAATTTCCCCCCCTGGCGCTTTTTCGTCTACATTAGATACACCTACGGCGCCCCTTTGTCAGTCGGCCTGCATTGATTCAGGGTAAGCTATGTCTTCGCCAGCGGTCCGGCCCTGGCTTCTCCCCGAGAACAGCTCCACCCATTTAACAAACCAAATGGCCTCCCCTTTTGCCCCTCCCGTTTTGAGAGTTTTTTTCTTGCCCGGGCTTTCGTTTCGGTTACCCCGCCACCCTTCCGGAACTTTTTCATAGTCTGATGGGTCTCCCTTGGCGCCACCCTTTCCGCGAAAGACAGCTTCGTATTATCGAATTCTCCTTGTTGATGAAAAGCGCATGCCGATGCAGCCTTCTTTCGCTTGACCCTTCCCAAGTTGAAAATTAACTTACGGCAAGCCCCTCCAACCTTTGTTTGATCTTCCCCCCCACTAGAACGTACCCAGATGCTTCCTTTTTTCCCCTCGAGACCGTCGAATTTTTTCTTCGAACATGGCGTTCTCGATAACATAGATATTCCTAATCTGAATTATCCTTAATGGTCTCCCGACCTCTTCTATTTCTTCAAGGGATTTAATCTTTCTTGCTCATGTGATGCCTGATTTGCCACCTCTTTCTCCCATGCTCTAATAGGACCCTCCCTTCCTCTGTCTAATATATCAATTTTTTTTTTGTGAGAGATCACGATATTATCTCCCTTGTGAATACCCCAGCATAAAAACCCATATCCCGAGGTCGGATGCACACTACAGTCGATCCTACTTCCCCCCCCTCACTCTCCGTCTGTTCTTTTCCCTGTCGCTTTGAATGCTTTCTCCCCTTCTTCCTATCACCAGGACTTTACTCCACGAACTTGCGACAGCGATCAGCTTTTTCTCATATCGCACCGGCCCGCCCCCCCCCCCCTCGAGCACCAAAAGGCAGGCCCACCCCCCGCCCCCCAAGGCCCCACTGCCCCACCGCCCGCCCTCACCCGTCCCCCTGTGGCCCCGCCATCCCCTCTTCCACCCCACGCAGACCACGCCCCCCCCCCCCCGCCCCCCCCCCCCCCCCCCACCCCCCTCCGCCCCCCCCCCCCACCCCCCCCCCCCCCCCCCCCCCCCCCCCCGACAACGCCCTCCCCGCCCCCCCGATTGGCACCCTCCGCTCCGTACCCCACCCCCCCCCCCCCCCCCCACCCAACACCGCCCACGACTCGTTTTTTTTTTTGT
>Ga0179591_1345848_pt1 | contig 22441 bp, 20 predicted proteins | sample CZOMad2_1_08_16f_FD_182891 | JGI IMG/M metagenome (GOLD analysis project Ga0179591, IMG submission 182891) | Vadose zone soil fungal communities from Angelo Coast Range Reserve, California, USA - CZOMad2_1_08_16fungal (PacBio error correction) | ecosystem: Environmental > Terrestrial > Soil >... | reverse complement strand
TGATAACCATCCTGTGAATTTTTCCCCTGCGTGCGGTTTGGCTTATTTTGTTTATCCTCGTAAGGATCCGGCTTTTTTGAAAAAGCCCGCTCGAATAACTCCCCCCGGTCCGGATAGTATCTAGAATGTTTAGACTCCCAGTCCGGATTTTTTCAAAAGGACTTTTGAGCCCATACTTTAAGTTGTCCTTCCCGGAAAACGGCTTAAGATTTCTTTAACCATTCTTCCAAGGCCTTCTTTCATCTTATTGAAGAGAGTAATTGCGAGAAGACCCTCTTGTACTTTTCTCTTCCCCCCTCCCTAGTTATTTCCTCCGTTTTCTCGAGTATTCTTTTTCATGCAGACCTTGGGAAGGTACCATTGTAGTTCCTTCATGTTTTGAGAAGGTAAGAAGCCCCCCCTTTGTCATCCCGCTGCCGACGGGTTTTCAGAGGTTCTTCTTAGTTTCCCCCTTCGTTTCTGGATAAAAGCTCCTTTGCCTGTGTGCAATCCTTGCAGTACGGGCCCCCCCTTTAGAGCTTTTTTCTACTGGCCGCCCTGTGAAGAAAGGAGGTATTTTCCGGATTTCCCCATTCGGCGGCTTTACCCCCTTCATGCTTCTGCTCGGTCCCCGCTGTCCACATCCTTTTTCAGTGAGTCGTTTACTCTCATTTGGTAAGCTCGTCGTTGGTCTTCCCCCCCACCCCAATTTTGAATTTCTCTAAATAAGGTTCCTCTGGAAACCCCCCCCCCTTCTTTATTCAACCGCGCCACGAGTCTTTTCCGTCTCCTCTCCTCATCTCCCGACAGTAGGAAAGCTAGAGTTGGTCCTGTTGTTTGTTTCTCTTCGAGTTGATTCCTTCCTCCCTTGAGGCCCCTGTTGACCCCTTTTTCCCTCTGCTTTTCGTTTTCTACCCACGCTGTAATTTCTCGACGCCGAGATGTGACCCTCAGAAGCATAATTAGAAGAAAGGACCTCCGTCCTTCCTCCAGCCGTTCGCCGAGCCTGAGTGCTCATATAGACCACCCCCCCCCCTCCCCCACCCCCCCTTAGAATCGTGTTAACGACTTTTTTTTTTCTTGACGGGCAGTGCCTGACCCCCACGATGGATTATCATTTCCCCCCCTCCTTTTGTGTGTAGCATGTTTTTGCTTCCCCTTCCCCATCCCCCCCCCACTCCCATCTTCTGCGCAACACCTTTTCTGATCCTCTGGTGGTGGGATAGATGATATACCGAGCTGCTACTCTCCGAAGCCGTCCTCTCTTCATGGGCGACCGTCCGGCTGTTGCCTGTACCTTCGCGGCATTTTAGTCCCGCATCTCTCGCGACGGGCTCTTTAACCCTGTTGCCGTTTTTTTAAACTCCCCTTCACGCGTGCGCGGTGCTCGACATCTTCCCCACTGAGTTCAGATAACCGCTCCGCTTCCCAAAAAGCATGACCCACATTCTCTTTCCGTCCTGCTGCGCTTCCGGGCGACCCAACGCCTTTTCGCTTAGTTCGGCTGCCGGCTTTTTCCCCTTACCCCTTACAGTTAAAGTGATTCTATTATGTCCCATTCAGAAAACTCCCTCTGTGGTGATGACCCTCCTTTATCCTCCCCTTCCAATGAGAAGTTTGTGGCGCTTTGTCAAACTTTTTGATTCCTTTTCACTCCCTAAGCGTTATGCTACTTCCCGATATTTCCTGAAGTTTCTATCACTTCTATCCTCCGTCGTTTAGTTTTTTGGACAGTTCTGCCAAACCGATTGCCTCTACTTCTTCCCAGCCCTCTAATTTTCCAGTAAACGCGCCTACAAACTCCCCGCCGTTTTTTCACCGTCGACAACCCTGACCCCTTTTCGGACCCAGTCAGTTGCCACTTTACGTTTTCAAGACCCGCTACCGGCCCTGTTGCCTGCCCACTTCCCCCCCCCATTTCCTGACCGCTGCGACCCACGAGGTAATGATTTTTTAGGTATTTTTTAATTCCCCAGATGGCTGATATTTTGCCGTTTGCCTCTTCAGCCTTTCCTTTTCCCAGGGACTCGTATTTTACCTGTCCCCCTCCTCCTCTTCCGTCGTTCTTTCCCCGTACGGAAAATAGGAATAATAAAGTTGAAGGTACGAAAAACATGTCTATACACTTCCGAGCACTGGCCCTCCCTCCTCTGATTATTTGTCGTGCCTCTCGCTCCTCTCCCTTCGTGTTTCGGGCGTCCATGGGCACCTCTTCTTGACATAAGTATTCTTCCCCCCCCCCCCTTGTCTTGCTTGTACCGAGAGCCTTGTTTCCCCCCCCCTTAAGTGAAAAATTTCGGCACTTAACACCACCTTGAACGGCAGCATTCCTTCCGCAATAGACCCTGAACATTCTGGTTAATTCCATTCTACCAACTCTCCCTTTATGGCATCCTTGAGTTCGACTTCTCTTTTTGTGCCAATGATCTTCACAGTGGACTGTCTGGAGGAACATACGAATTAAGGTTCCGGAGTGATCCGACCTCCCCTCCCGACTGGTTCCCTTTCTCCCAAGTGCAATGCTCATCGTCTTGAATCTTAGTATATTGTAGAATATTCGATCCTGCATTCTTGTCGACCTTACTTTCTGTTTCCTGGCGCTAGTTCCGCCAACATCCCCCTAACGCCGGGAACCCACATAAGTGCCACGAAGAAATTTTCCTCAGGCCTCCCTCCTGCTAAGACTCGTTTCCCGCCTCTTATGACAAGACTTCCTATCTTCGAATCGCGCCCTTGTTCTTGTGCAGGAGATCCCCCCTTCCCAGATAGTTACCAGATTCCTCCTTCTAAGAAGTTTGTCTAAAGTCTCCTCCCCCGCTTTTTCTCCCTCTCTCCTGGGCCGAGATACGTCGAAAATTATAAGGAAGGTTTCTACTTTTACCCGTTTTCTTTTTTTCCGAGACAGTGAACCCCTTTTTTCCGTCAGATCCATAGACAGTCCCTTTTTTTCTTCGGCCGTCGTTTATCTTGGTACTTGCACCCCCCTTTCCTACCAATAAGAGTTATCTGAGTAACAAAATACGGCCTCTTTTTTTGGCAGCAGAACCCACTCCTTCTGCCCCCCGTTTTGAATTCTTGAACCTTTGCGTGTGGAGCGTATCCCTCCTTTGCCTAGCTCGAACAGTATTCATCCTTCGCCCGTGAGAGACCGCTAGCGCTGCTCGAAAGGAGAGCTTGATAATGTTTCTGTTTTGATTTCACCCTTTCCCTTTCCACTATCAACAATTTATGCTCAGAAATACCTCTCTGCTTTATACCTTTTCGTAACCTAGTTCCCTCCCCCCTGCATGGGAATAAGTTCCCAGTAGTACTAACAAGTCCCCTTTCCCCCCCCCTTATCGGGTGACCCCCTACAATTGAGACTCCCCTTCCTTTTCCTATTCCTGACTGAAGTGAGCATCCCCAAACCCCCCTCCGAACCCCCCCGCCGAGTTTAAATAAGAAGTAGATTTATGTTTCCCTTTTCTTTTCCCCGTTCCCTCAGCTTTGAAATTGCGCATAGTGTTTTTGCCCCCAAACTTCCTTCTATTTTTGACCGCTTCAAGGACCGAACCCCTTTCCACTCCCCCGGCAAGTCAGGAGAGTAGAAACTCGGTCCTTTGTTTTACCAGTCCTTTCTTCTCCTCCCTCGTGCCGACGCCGCGGGCACCGGATTTTTCTGATTCGAACCCTTTCCCTTCTCTTTTAGACTGCTCCTCGCCAACCGAATTTGCTCTCATCGTCTTCCGGCAGAAAATTCTTTTCCCTCCTCTTCCCGTGCGAAGATTTTTTTCCGCTTAGTCCGGAAATGCCCGGTTGTGTTCGTCCAGATTTTCCCTCCTTCCTCTCCTTTACCTACTGTGACTGCGGGTTCGGTCCGATGACTGCTTCTTCAATGATTTTCCCCAAGCTTTTTGAGTCCGCCGCTGCTTTCTTTTTTTTCCCTTTTTCTTGCGGGAACTTCCGAGGCTTTGCGACACCTTATTTTCGTCTATTTTGGTCCCAATTAGGTCGAGCGACATATCCCCCGCGCGGCGTATTCAAGCTTGACAGGAGTTTCCAGCGTTACCCTCCCCTCCTTTTTCTTCTTTCATCTCACGACAGCTTTGAGATTTGACTCCTCAATTCTTTTTTCTTTCCCTTTTCGCTTACTGATGTCCCCCCTGCCTTTTTATATTGCGCTTTTTCCCTCCCCTATGATAGATTGATTCATTATTTCTTTCCCTCGGATAAATGTTCTTCCTGGCGGCGGTTTCCCTTAACTGAAGAACTTTCGTTTCTTCTTCTCCCTTTCTACATTCGGAAGATAGAGGAACCTTATACCCCTAGGTTCAATGTTTTTCTTATCATCTCCCTTGCCCATCGGAGTGTCGCCAGAGATTTAATTACTATCTTATTATTTTTTTTCTCATTCGGTACAAAGAAATCTCAAGGGTTTTGTGGTTTCCTCCCTCGTAGGTCTGAGCCTGGCACTTCTGTGGTCAATTTACTTATTCCTTATCTTCTCTTGTTTAACACTGCCCGATCTGTGTTTCGATTCCCTTCTACAATAAGGTGTTGTCGGTTTCTCTTCACAGGGCTCAATGATGTCGATCCTTTCAAGGTATTTCAGTAGTTTAGAGCATTCATTTTTTTTTAGACACCCCAAACCCAAGTTTTTTACTTTCGGCTCCTCTTGACTTCCTCACAGTCGGAGTTTGCCCCAACTTCTCGTCCTGTCGAAACGTCTCGTCCTGAAGGTATCAATGGACCTTTCACTTTTCCTTAGGGTATTCCAGTTTCGTTTGCAGGCTTTCTTTACGGGCTTAGTCCCCCGAGTCTTCTTTTTTTCTTGTTCGCCTTGAAAGAAGTAGGGATGGTGTTCTGGTATCTTCTCGCAGCGACCTTTTTCCTTATATTCCCTGCCCGGACGACTCGAGAATTTTCTTTCACGCCGCAGCGTCTTCCCTCGAGCCTGATAAGCCCCTCGACTCACTGCCTCCCCCCGTCCTTTGCATGTGAGGCGTTAATTTTGTTGTTCTTTTCGGTTGTGGGCGTGTCCGTTACTCACCCCCGACCAGGTGTGTTTCCCAATTCTCAAAGCTCGACTCCTCCCCTCTCCCGCACGGCGAGTGTGTTAAGTCCTTTCCTTTCCTCCTTATGTCGCCAGTTCCCTCATTTTTCAGCTTCCCGGCACAAAACTACAAGTCCGATTTTGGTCATTTTACCATGAACATATCCCCCTCTTCTTTTCCCTATCCTGCGTGAGAGTGTTTTCCAGAGTTCAGACCCCACGCCTTGGTATCTTTCTCTTTGCCAAAATAGTACCCCCATCTTCTTTTTGCTCCTCCGTCCTTTTCCCCCCCCCGTGCATGTCCTACGTTGTAATGGGTTCCTACTTCTTCAGCACACCTGTTCCAGTCCCGGTTGTATCCGGTGCAACTCTTTTTTCTCGTGGACCATTTTTCCTCTTTTCACTTCGGGTCTCTGTTTGGTACTGTTTTTCCCTTCATGTGCAAGAACCGTTTCTTTAGTCGGATCCTCATGAAGCCTCGTCTGTTCATTGATGTGTCTACGGATTTACCATTGCCCCCTAATGATTTTCGCAGGTTCAATGCTCTCCCCCCCTTTTCTCGTGGCGCGTGAAATTTTTTGTTCCTACACAAGATTCGATATTCTTGGTCGTCATGGCTAAGATCCCCCCCTGTCAGGGTTAAGTCTTTTCCCCCCTTCAATTCTATCCCCGCCATGAGAAATTTTGTTTTTTCCGTTTCTCCCCTCATAAGAGAGCAGGCTCCCCCTGTAGACGGTTCGGTTGTCCTTTTTTTTTTTTTATCCGTAGCGGTGTCGCTCGGATACCTTTGTCGAGCACCTTCTCACCTTCGTGTGACGGAGTTGATCACCCTTCCCGGCGTTTTAAAGATACACCTGCTCCCTCAGAAGTTCTATGAGCGTTAGAATGTCCGGAACCTTACGGATCGTTTATTGAGCCTCGAGCTCCTCTGTTTCCCTTCGTCCCCCCCTTTCCCCTCTCATACTTGTTGAGAATGAAGTTTCTTTCTTTCGTTTTTGAATCCTTCTCATTTCTCTTTCCTTACGTTTTTTTTTGTCGATGGTTGCGGTGAGGGTTCCCCTTTAACCTTTCTTTCCTGGATTTTTCCACTCCTGAGGAGTTTTTTTTTTTTTTTTTCTTCTAGTATCGCTTAGTTCCCCCCTTCGAGCCTTTCCCGTCCGGAAGTCCTTCTATTTTCTCACTAATCTCTTTTCTCTCCTGCGATTTTCGGTGAGCTGTTTTCTTTTTGATACCCAGTCCCTTGTCCCTCCTTCTCCTGTTCGACGTGCGCCTAGATTGTTTTTGACTTCAAATGCCCCCCCAAACCAAAGCATGAGCCCCCCCCCCCCCCCCCCCCCTTCCCGCCATTGTTGAGCTTTTCTAGGCGACCGGCCAAAGACAGTCCTGTTCTCTAGCCTTTTTTGATTTTTTCCTTCTTTTTTTTCCTTGGTTCCTAGATACACCTTACCGTATTTCTACGACCCCCCCCCATCTCGCTTTTGTTTGAGAACCCCTCCTGATCTCACGCACGCCCACGCTGAGAGGAATCTTTTCTTGATGGACAAGCCCCCGCATCTTTGGTTGACCAGGCGAAGTGTCCTCCCCATCCTCGAACGACTTTTTTTTTTCGGATCTTATATTCAGTCTGACGGGCCAGGCGTCCCCCGTGCTCTCCCCCCCTTTCCATATCGTGATCAAGAAAGTCTGTTTTTGCTCCATCCCTCTCCCCATTGGGTCCTCCAAAATTTCCCTTTCGGACCCCAAAACGGCTTGATGACAGAAACCATTTTCTTTTCCAGACACAATTTTTAGGTCTCCTTCCCGGACCAAGGACACGATCTCATCCCCCCTATCCTTTGCGTCACACGAGTTTCGATTTCTTGACGCCATCTTCGTATCCCATGAAGCCTCTCTCTACCTCAGGTGAACCTTCATTCCCGAGGGGCTTTCCCTTTTTACCCAATGCCGATCGTCTGTATTGAGTACGTCCTGTCCCGCCCAGCCTGGGCCCGCAGCATTTTATGTGGAGAAAAAGAGCGTTTACGCCCTGGTGCGGCCCTAGGATGCTTTTTTCGAGTGTACCACCCGTAAGGCCCTCTGACCCCCATACCCCTACTACGCTTTGCCCTTCCTCCGGACCGATACCCATTTTTTTCTTTTTTAGCCTTCCTGAGCGGCTGGAATAGAACTCTATCTTTTCAATGTCCCTTCTATTATAAAGTTCGTTTTTTTCTTTTTCGTCCCTATCCGAATGAGGTCCTCAGTACGACTTCCCTGCTGTAATTACATACCCACCGACTTCCCTTCCCCTGCCTATCACGAAGCCCCCCTATGCTCCCCGCGCTCCCCTACAGAACGGCGTATTTCTTTCTGACTCAATGTCTACTGGCTCCTAGATTTTTATCCGTTTTTCCCTTTCTCGCCTTCATGCGTCCCGTTCCCGTTCCCCGCTTTCCTTCCCCCCCCCTGTCGTTTTGAGGTTATGCTCTCTTTACTCGCCCCTTTGAAAGAGATGAATAACGGTCGCGACCCGTCGCACCCCCCTCCTTGCAGGTGTTATGAATTATGACTTTTAGGGTTTCTAGTATCCTCCCACCCCCTTCGCTGGAGCTTTCTTTAGCATCTCCTCCTGCTCCGTAGTGACTCACATCCCCCCCTCTTTTCCTAGGCCGTTTTTTTCCCTCCTGAGGCGATGATGCGCACCCCTGTACGATGGTTTCTGTTCCCTTTTCTCACCCCCCTGAGCAGTTGTCTTTGTCAGATCGCATCTCTTTTTTCGCCCTTGAACTTTCAAGCAGCTGTAATTCGTCCCTTTTCTCTTTTCTGCCGTGTCCGCTCTCTTCCATGACTTTGTAGAGCGATAGATAAGTTTTTGATTTGATCTGTTCTTCTTCTGTTTTTTCTTTCTTTCCATCTATCGACCATTTTATAGTTCCTCCAGTCTATTCTGATCTCCTCTCCCTCTTTTTTTCCAATCTGTGTGTCAAGTCACCCCTTCTTTCTCTTCCGTAGAAGAGAAATCTCTCCCCAAGACCCGTAGCGGTTCTTCCAGGCTCGCTCCGCTTCTCCCTTCCTTTCTTATCTCTCTTATGATCTTCTTACACAACCCCCGTAATTTCTTCTCCCCTTCTGACTTCTTCCTTTGTCTCGACTGAAGCTTGAAAAATTTCTCCCTTTTTTCCCTCACCACGTGAGAAAAGAGAGAAGCCGTTAGCGTAATCCGTCTCCCCCCGACCGGACTTTCTGTTCTGCGCCCTCATGACCCCCCGATTCTCATTCAGGCCGCCTTTTTTTTCCTCGTCTAAGAAGACCGGGCAAGGTAACTCGATTTTTTCTTTCCCTTCCTCCCCCACCATCCGGTATGAGTCTCAGGTCATCCCCAACGAATTTTAATCCTTTTTGGTTCTCGATTTTTTTTTTCCTTCCGGCTTCTTCTTGGGTCGCCTTCCTCCTCCTCTCTGCGCCGTTGCCGCAATATAACGAACTTTGCCCGTCTTGCTTCGTCCCTCTTAACCTGTTTCGCTGCATGCCTTCCCAAATCCTTCTTCTTTTTTCCTCCTCGCCGGCCTGCGTTCGTGCCGCTTTTTGAGACTCCTTCCCCAGTTTTTCGGACCATATTCGTTTCTTCCCCCCTACTCGCGAGGAAGACACCTCCTCCCCCCCTCCCTCCGCTGGGACGGAAGTTGAAACGCGGCGGCGTGTTTTTTGTGTTTAATCTTCTTTTCTCTTCCTCATCCAAATAAGCCGTTAGAGTTTTTCTCTTTGATCTACTTGTCTATGATAAGGCAGGTCCCCTGAAGGTGGATTTGATTGTCGAAAATGTGATAGACCCCTCTCTTTTCTTTCTGCTTTTCGAGGACTGTGTCGATCTATGCGGCCTCTCCTCCTCCCTGACCACTACGGAGACGTTCCTGTTCTCTCTCGGCACTTCCTTGCCTCCAAATTTTTAGTTCTACTATTTTTTCAGCGGAGGCTCCCCATTATCTGCCTATTCAGGCATTAGTACCCTCTCCAGCGACTTCCCGTTGAACCCTCCTCCTCTTTCGTCGGAGCAGGTTGTCCTTTATTGACAGAGAATACGCATGTCTTTTTTGAGCCCCACTTACTTATTCCTTTTCCTCTTCCTTTACCCATCGCTGGTTGTTTTTGAAGCCCATACTGCCTCTGCTAGGGATTTTTCTTGTCCTTTTCCTTTCTGAGAGAGAGGATAGCCTTCCCCCTGTATGTTTTTGATCCTGTCCTCTACGTCTTCTGTCGAGTCTATCAAACGGAAGAGAGTGGCCGGTTATGCCTGCAAGTCCGAGCCTCGAAGGAGATTCGCGTCACGGATACATAGTCTGAGGAACTGACCGGTCTCCTTTTTGAGCCGCATCGGTGGAATTTTCCTTTTTTCCCTTGGGCTTGCCCCCTTCCCGGTGCCCGATTATTGGCTGCGCTGTAAGGCGACGTCCTAACCTCCCCCCATGAGGTAGGAACTTAGGCAGGATCCACCCCTCCCTCTGATTGCTTCCCTTTAAGATTCTTCTTCGATTCCTCTTTAAGTCACTGTTAAAATTCCTTTCAGTCGCCAAGAGTGCCTTCTCTTGGCGAGTTGTTTCTTTTGTGGGCTGCTCTTTTTATCCCGGGGTTTTTTGATTTTTACCGCCTAGCAGCCTCCCCCTCGTTCGTCCCTTTATGAGAGGTCTCGAAGGTTGAGACGACCCTTTCATTCCTTCTTAGGCCAATTCTGTCTCGCATAAGATTGACAGTCCCCTCCCCCTCCCTCCGAGGTCGGACTTCCCACTAACATCCTCTCCTTCTTTTTCCCCTTTGAAGGCGATAGTGAGTTATTCCCTCTCCGCCATTTGGTTGTTATAAACCAACTGGGAATCCCATCCTCTCGTTTGGGTCTCGCCGTCCTTGGTCCTTGCTCTTTTTTGTCCGGGTCTTGCCTCCTTTTCTTTCAGGTGCACGCGGAATCATTTTTACTGCCCGCTTCCTTTTTATTTTCTGGTGACATAATTTTTTTATCACGATTCTTTTGGGCATCTCATGTAGTTTTCTTTCAAATTACATGTCCCTCTTACCTAGAGAAGACCCCTGCCGCGTGGTTCTTCTTCTTTTTTCTTCCCCCGTTTTTTTCGTTGTCACATTTTGATTTTTTTCGTAGCTCCCCTCTTCCCTCGTTTTCTTTAGAGTGACAAGATCCTCGCTGTCGTCATGGCATCAATCTCCCCCTCAACATGCCTTTCTTACCCTTCCCTTTCTTCCCTCCACCCTTCCTCCATATCGAGCCATTCGTGCGGTGGCCGATGCGACCACTAGAAGTTCTTCCCCTTCTTTCCCCGGTTTCTGTTTGGGGATGATAGCTGCCGTAGTCCGCTGTCGTTCTCCACAGTTCCTCCCTGAGTGGAATTTTTTAGTTTTGATCCCCCCCTTCGCCTCTTCAGGCTCGTACTGAAGAGATGCGGCTTCAGTCTTTCCAGACCACTCCCCTCCTGGCCGGCGAAAAGTCCGAGAAGAGAGTCTTTTTTTTTCCTTCTCTCTACACTCGTTTTTGTCTCCAAAACCCCATCAAAGTTTTTGCGCTGGAATCTTTCCTCTTTCTTCCGTCCACTATCTCTCGTTTTTGTTTTTTCTCGATAGGTTGATGCTCCATTTAACACAAACTACAACCTTATCACTGAGTAAAGTTTATGTCTTTTTTTGGAAGGATTAGCCATTTGACTCCAGCACTCTCTCTTCTCTCGGCTGGTGCGCAGGAAGGATGTCTAGGTTCCATTGCTTTTGCTGAAAGAACAGCCCCCTTCGTCTTCCCGAGGGCTCAGTTGTTCCCCCTCTTTTCCCGTTTTATTCACAGACACGGCACCTGAATTGAGACTTTTCCCACTTCCCCCCGTCTTCCTTATCTATCCAATATCAACCCCCATACCCCCGCCCCTCGCTTTTTCTTGCCTCAAGGATGAGTATTTCCTTAAGATCCCCTTTGCCTCCCCCTCTTCGCTCTGCGGTCGGGTTTATAGAGATCTTTGGTTTACTAACCTTCCCTTCTTTTTTCATCTTATTCCCCAATTTTAACGAGAGATTTTTTCCCTGATCTCATCCCTCTCGGGACTACTCTGTGTATTCCCGCTGCTCTTTCTTTTTTTTTTTTTTTTTTGTTGCTTGCTGTTCCCTTCCCGCGTTGACGACCCCCCCTTCTCTTCCCCGCCTTTTTCGCAGGGTTTCTAGTTCCCGTATTCTTTTTTCAATTCTCTTGACCCACCCACCCAAACGATGGAATATAACTAGATGATTTTCCCTCCCTCTCAGCTGTTTCTCACCTCCCGATACACCGCCTTTTTAAACGCGAGACCATCCCTTTTTTTCCCCCCCTTCTTTCTGCTTGTGACCTTAGCAGAAACAGTCCTGCCTTCGTGCACCCGGGCTTCCTCCCCTTCAAAGACCGTCTAGCCCGTATTGGGTTAACTTCTAATTTTTCTTCTCCACGCACAGAGGATTTATGGCCCTCTTTTCTTTTATGTTCCAGAAGCGCATTTTCCCCCTTACTGGATAGTAGGGTTTTTTTACATGTACACTTCCTCGTCTCTGTTTCTTCTTGAGTCCTTTACTCCTTCGCAAGGAGTAAGAAGGTACTGTTTTCTGTCGCCAACCTTCTCCACGACCTCTCTAAGAGTGAGATGAGGTCGGAGTCTATTCCTTCGATTTTCACAACATGGTTTACCTTACCTCTCACTCCCCCCCAAAAATTCAACCAACCTCCTCCCTTTCGCGTCACCCGCTGTGATCCTTGCCTTTGATGGTACCTCGGTGGCTTCTCGTTTTTACCCCTATCTGACTACCTACTTTTTCCAAGGTCAAGAGCTTTACTTTCTCCTAGGCGGTCTGAGACGTCCTCTGGATGCACGCTTTATGATCCCTCTAGTTATCCCCTTTTTCCAACCTCCAATCCCTGCTATATATTCCCCCCTCATCCACATAGTCTTACCCTTTCCGACCTTCGGCTGGGATTCTTCCTCTTGAGAGAGATAGACCCCTGATTTCCACAAGATTTCTCCTCCAGGCAGGCTTATCACTTTCAACTCTTCCTCCTTTCGCGTATCCTTTGTGCTTCTCGCAAGAGGTACTACCTCCCCCTCGAGCTTCGTCGTCAGTGACCCCCCTGCCGTGCGTCTTTAGAGAATTTTCCTTTTCCTTTTACGTCCGAACCAATGCCCCCCACCCCTCTCTGGTTTGCCGATCTTCCTCCAAGCATCATAAGCGCAGTTTTCCTCCCCCCCCTCCCCCTCTACATGTATATGGTAAAAATACGACGGCCCTTCTCTACCTCGGAGTTTTACTCGCCCACTTGGAAGTTATCTTTCATGCTTTTCAAAAACATGAGCTACGTTGTCTCCTGGAAAGTTCGACTTTTCTTCCCCCTTCCTTTCCCTCATTCTTATTAACAGGGCTGCCTTTCCGATATCGTCACTGACTTATGTAGAGAGGCGCCCTATACCCTTCTCAGATGTGCATCATGTTCTTTTTTCATCCTTTCCCTTCCTCGACCGAACATTCCTTTAATGTCAGTAAATCTCTCTTTGCCTCCCCGATCACTCCGCCAAATCGTCCTCAAAATGAAGGTTTTCTCAGTCCCCCCCCTTTGACATAATCCAGACCAATGCTCGATAATGTTTCTCCCCCTTCCCCTTTGTGAGGAACACATATTCACAAACCCCCACTTCGATTTTTTTTACTTAAGTTGGAGTTATGTTCTTCTTTCTTCTTGACTTTTTCTGTAATTCTGACTTGTGTCTCCCCCCCCACTCTCTCCTCCTTTCACTTGGCCTCCCAAGAAAAATTTATGCCAGTTCTCGTGCGACTGCCCTTCACTGAGTGTTTTGTCATGGCAGACCATCACGTTCCTCTCCTTTTTTCACCTAGATGGCACTTTTTCGCGCGGTAATGACGTCTCCCCCCCCATCCTGTCTTGTCCCCCGTACCTACAGTCCTTACTATTTTCCTCCTTTTGATGGCGGTATGTCGTTGGAAGGATTGAGACGGTAAGTACCCCCCCCTTTTTTTCTCTTCTCCCTTCCGCTCTCCGTAGGGTTGCCGGGCCGTCCGTTTTTCTTTTCCCCTTTCTCCTTTCAATCTAAAAACAGATGCCTTAGGCGGCTGTGTCCCTTCTCCTTCCTTCCTTTTTCTTCGGTCTGATCAGGGTCCAATTAGTCTCTGGGTGGTTCCCTTCCTGGGAACCTTTCAAAGAATCCAAAAAATCCGCCCTTCCCCCCCCTCCTCCTTTTCGGCCCGTTGACACCCTCTTGGGTTTTTAGATCTCTCACTACGGGGCTTCCTAGGCTCTCCTGATGTGATAAAGACGGATCCCCGCTTTCCTGACCTTTTCTTTCCCCTTGTTTTATTTGCCGTGTGACTGTGCGATATATCCTCTTACTTTTCTAGACCTTGGTATATCGTTTGAGGACATTCCGTTGACATCCTGCTTCCTTATCGATCTCTCCCCTACTTTCCTCTCTAACCCCCCCCCCCCACCCCCCACTCTTCCTCCTTCCTCTTTCATACTCATGCCGTTTAGATGATGCCCTTCCGAGTCCACCTTCTCTCCTTTAGTTTTATTTAATTACCGCGCAAAGTTTCTTCATCGCCTAGTCTTCCCCTTTCTGGACTCTTGCGGGAAAGCGAATCCCCTGTCTTTTCGTCCTTTCCATCCACCCTTCTCCGGGTCTTCTCGATTCTCCCCAGCAGGGGTTTGGTTAAGCTAGCCGAAAAATGCTACTCTGCAGAGACAAATTCGGCATCAGGTTGAGACGTTTGCGCACTTCTTTTCCTCACTCGGGCTTGACTGCACGTCGGCGCAATATCTCCTTCTTTTTTTTTCTTTCTTCGCCCTGCAGGCGAGACGAGTTTAAGACTTGTCTATCCTCTTTTCAGGTCGTGTAGTAGGGAAGTCCCCAGCAGGTAGGTGACGCGGCCGCTATCTTTGGTCTTCCCTTTGCGTTTTCTTTGGCAGGGGCGGTGATTATCGCGCGTCTTTCCGTACTTATGGCAGCCAGTTCTAACTAGTTCCCCCTTCGCACGCCGTATCGACGACTGCTTGATTTCAGTTTCCTCCCCCGAAGGTCGTCTAGGCTCCTCCCTTATCCTTCTCTACTCATTCCCCATTTGCTACTTGTTCCTTCTCCTTTTTGAGCGGTTTGGCGGTGTGGGCTTAGCTTTTCACTTGTACAAGTTCTTTTTTTTTTTCCCCTCGACCGCCGCTCCTCAATTGAGTCAAGGGTCTCGAGGACGGATTTCCTACTCACCTTCCCCTTCTGCTGTAGGGTGAGTTAACCGTCATCCCCGACCTCTTTCCTTAAAGTAATTCCTCCTTTTTCCTTTCACCTGTGGTTTTATTCCTTCCCTAGACGGAAGTCTACGCCTCTAGTCGGTTGAGATTCCCCTCCCCCTTTGGAAGCCCTCGCCTTGGGTTTTCCGGGTCCTTCCTTCAGTGGCCCCTTTGTAATACTTCTCCTTTCGCCGTCATTTTTGTTTTGTATGCCCCCCCCCCCAACTTCCCCCCCCTTTCCTCATGCGGGTTCAGATTTTTCCGGTTTGAACCGACTTTTTTCTTGATCAGTTTTTACTAAATTTCCCTTTTCTTCTTTTGATCCCTCTCGAGTTTGCCGTTTTTTTTCCCTCTCCCTTTCAGCCCTTCATTCGACGTATTTCTTTTCGTTCGTACACGTTCGGGATAGGACTGATTTTTTTTTACGGCTTCCGGCTTGAACCATTTTCACATCAGCTTCTCTTCTTTCCTTCGCGCCACAGCTTCGCGTTGGTAGTTGGCGTTTTCCTCCCCCATCTCTCGTCTAGTTCCAGACCTTACTCAACTGTATTTTTCCTTCTCTATTCCCAACGTAAGTTCTAACAACTGACGCCATATCGATCCTCCTTTTTTTTTGTTTTTTTTTCTTTCTCACAGGTAGGTACCCTTTTCTTCCTTGGTAGGTGTTGGTTCGAGGATGTCAGTTTTCTCTTTTTCCGTCAGCCGTTTTTCTCTTCTAGCCCCTTCGAAGGCTTTTGCATTTTGTCCTTTTATCCCGTCCCCCCCCTTTGGTTCACCGAGCCCGGTCTGGACTCCTTCTCGTTATTTACCGAACCTCCCCCTCCCCCTTTCCTGAACGAGATATCATCTGATTCCTTCCCCTTCGCTATCCTCGATCTAAAAACAGAAACCATAAGACCAATCAAGGACCGATGCTTTTTTTTCTTCTTCCGTTCCGAACTACCCGAGTCTACCTATATTTTCTCCTCCTTTGTGGTTTATCTATCTCTCCTTCTTGGTATATGAACGTCCCCCTCAAGTAAACCTCTTCCTGCGAAACCAGAATTCGGCTATTGGAGGGGGCTCTTTTTTCTCCTGCTGCATAGCCATTTCTTGCGTTTTCTTTTCCTTCCTTCTGTGTTAGTTTAGTCTGGATCTTTTCTGCGCCTCATATAGGACGTTCACTTCTCTTTATATTTGACGACTTTTAATGATCAACTATTTCCTCCTTTTCCTCCTGGACCGCGGCCCTTCCTTTGGAAGGTATAATTAACCTTCTTCCACCCTGACCCCTCCTCGAGCGTTCGACACTGCTTGGGACCTGATCCCCCGTCTTTCGCTCTTCCCGTTTAGGTTTCCGTTTACCATACTTAAACATAGAGTCCCCTTCCTCACCCCCCCCACCCGATTTTTTTGGCTGACCTTCTCTCGCCACGCGAGCTTTTTTTTTCATCTGGACCCCTCTATCAAGATATGTGTTGCAATGGTTTACACGTTCCCTTTCTTGGCCCCCCCTCCCTGGCCTATCCTTTATGGGTTGTCTTCCTTTTCCTTGAATGTCAAGGAAGGCAAGTTAGCAAACTCTTCCACTCGATTTTCAGACCGTGAAGCTGTTTTTCACCACATCCCCTTTCTTTTTCCCTTCGGCCAAAGCCTTCTCGGCGTGATGACTTCGAGGCAGGACCCTTACCTTTACCCTTTTTACCCCGGACCGCATGGACCTTTACCGCGAGACACCTGCTCCATTGTGGATTACATTATTTTCCTTTGACCACCTACCAGATTCGGCCTGTTTTTCTCGTTGCACTCTTCCTTACATTTGAATTGAGTCCTATTGTCAACCGAGCTCTTTGATTTTCTTTTACCTGTTTAATCCGCGCCCTTCCCCGGGAAGGTCGTCGCCTCTCTAATAGTTTACCTTTTTTTGCCTCTCTATGATTTTTCCTTGGCTGTCGATGTAAAAACAAATGGGCTTTGCGTAGACGCAACCCCCATCCCCACAGAACGATCTGTTCAGGGGACTTGCCTTTTTTTTTTATCCCTGATGTTGCTGGCTAGACTCCCTCCGCCGGCGTTATTACCTTAAAAGGCATCGTCGAAGCTTGTTCTCTTTCCCCTCTCCCCTATCCTTCCTTTCTTTTTTTATTAGCGTCCCCCTTTCCCTCTACCCATAAAAGAAGTGTTCATACTATTTACTCAGTCCACTACTGATGTCCCTCGAACCATTAAGTGAAGGTATTTTCTTCTTACTCCTTTTTTCTCTCCGGCTTTCATCTTCTTTCGCGTTAGTACATTTAATCTTTCGCTCCTCCGACGTTGATTAAGAGAGACCCTCCCGGATCCTCGACCGCAATCCGTCTGCTCGATTTCCCAGTTATCCGGCAGGTTTCGCTCTCATAGTGTCCTGTCGTCTACCCCTTTTCCCCCCCCCCTTGTACGCTCCGCCTCCAGTTAATAACTGCTGACGGGACCGCGATTCACCTTTCTCCTCTTGTCCAAGCCCGCTTATTTTCTAGGCCCTTCTTCTGAGAACCCGTGAATTCCTGGATGGTTCAGACTGATCTCCAACAAATGAGTCTCCTGGTTCCGCTGCGTCACATATTTTAAGATCATTTTTTTCCGTCCCTCTGGCTGATTTTCCTCTCGAAAAGGTGAGTTCATGGTGTCTTGCTCGGCACTCTAGTCTCTTCCTAGCTCCATTATTTTCCGAATGGATATGTCGTCTGTTTTCCCCTTCCCCTTCTCTCCCATGCGCCTCTTAACTACACTGATACGCTTCCCTTTCTTTCCCGCTGAAACTGCCCATTTTCAATCTTTAGTAAGCGCCCGTCGAATTACGTACCAAAGGATCCCCCCTGTTTTGGTAGCCAGCTTTAAACCTAGTTTGCTGAGAACTCTCCTCTTTCTCTCTTAAAACACCTTCCTCCTAACTCTTTTGTGTTTTCTTTTTTTCCTACGTCAGTCTGAAATTCCTTTGATACCCCAATGTCGGCAGCTCTTTAAGGAATTTTTCCGGCCCAGTACTACACAACTGCAGGCGGCGCCCCGTCTCCTGCGCTTTGTGGCCCATCGTTCTCCTTTTTCCTTTTTTTGCTTTTCTGATGCCTTTTAGAGAGCTTGACTTCGCCACCCCAAAGCCTGGTTCTTTTCACGTTTAGGTCAGCCTCTTCTTTTCCTCCCGTTTTTTGAGAGATCTCTCTTCCTCCTTTCGAATGTGGTCCGCTTTCTTCCCCCTACGAATCTCTTCCGGCATATCCCTGTCCTTTCGGCGTCTTTTCAAGATGACGTTTTCCTGATGCACGCTTCAGGTCGTCGGTTCTCGCGCCGCTCCGTTTTTATGTCCTTTGACATTTGACCGGTTTCTCCTTTTCCCCTTCTAGAGAATTTTCGTAGAGAATCCACGAAGACATACATTTTATCTCGTTCGTCCTTTCCCCTCTTGAGGTGACTTTTTTTCTCTTCATCTTCTTCTTTCTCGTCCTCCGGGGTTCTCTTCTTTACAGCCGCTCTTATAGACCCTTTTTTCTTTCTTTCCTGACTTTATTCACCTCGTCTGAGCTGTCATCGTTTATTCGATCAATCTCCCTCTTCGGAATGATGTCCTAGTTAGAGCATGGTTAGTCTCGTCCCTTTCTTTCTGCCAATCCTCTCCATAGCTTGTCGCCAAATCTTTTTTCCTCTTTTTCACGATACATCTAACCTGGTTTGATGTCTAAGGCGCGCCATTTTTTTCTCCTCAGATAATTTGTAAGGCCGAGCCCCCCCCCTTAGCTCATTATTTGACTAGCCCCTCTTCCCCCTTTTCCCATTGTCGTTTCATTCCCACCGCACAGGCTAAGGTCCTTTGTGGACAACTATTTCTTAGAGAGGGCAGACCTTCTTATTCTCAGGCGCTAGCACCCTGTTTCCGCGTACTTTTTTTCCCTAACTAACACTTTCCTGAACTGCTTTCACCGCCGGCTTTGGTAGCCTTCGCGCGGCCGTCGGTAGATGCGGCATAACTTGTTAGTCTGTATTCCCCGTGTTATTCTCTCTTAATTCCCCAGATGTGGAAGGTGCTAGCCACTTCGCGATACCTGTCCTTCTATCTTATGTTCCCAGTTGTCTAGTCGATTCCTCCTTATTTTTCCCTTCCCTCGCGATCTTCTAGGTGGTCGTTGTTTCTCCGGATGTCAAGCGCGGTGAGGGCTGATTTCACTTGCGGCAGTGTTTCTGCATGCACAATTCTTCTCTGCCTCAGCTTCCAGAATTGGACTACGATGCGAGTGAAACTTTCGACCCTATTCTTCTCTGGCCTTCTTCCTCCCTGGGTGCTTTTTTCATCACACCCAATTTTTTTTTTTTCGTTCTGTTGTAGGTTTTTTCCGGTGCCCGACTGTTTTTTGAACTCTCGCCACCCCTCACGTTTGTTTGATCCTCTCAAGGTGGCGATCCTTCCTGGATTTGGCCTCCTGCCTGTCCGAACATAAGCTTGTTTCCCATCGCTCACGTCCTAAAATGCCAGAGTCTTATAGTTCCTTCCAGGCCCCCGTCCCTCTTGGTCTTCATCCTCTGTTCCTGCTCCGGTTTCCTTCTTTCTCCTTTGTACAAGGAAGCTACTTTTTTAATTTTCTTTGCCGTCCTTTTTTTTTCTCCTGCATTTTCAGCAAGGTGTGCTCACGTCTTGTGGTGGACCTTTTCCGGTGTCGGTGTCGGTTTCAGTTACGTCGTCTTCTCAACTAGCGGGTAGCTTTGCATCGTGTTGATCTCCTTTCCTAAGGTCAATGCTCCCATCTCTAGCCGCCTTCCCTTTTTTTCTTGAATTTGGCGTGCGAGTTCCCCCCATCACATAAGCTTACCCCACACTTTTCTGAGCACAGCTCTCGCTGGGATCGTATAAGGCGTTGTCCTCCCGCTCGCGATCGTTTTGTTTTTCCTGTGCGCCCCTTTATTTAAGTACTTCTCTTCCCACAATCTCTCTAGATCATAAATTTTTTTTTTTTTGGCCGGTCGCCGAAGAAGATAATCAGGTCGGCACAGCCCGAGATTTTGTTTTTTTCATTTTTGTGGTAGGTTGATCGATCTTCCCTTCTTTTACCGCTTTCTCTCCGTTCCCCAGGAGGCCTTTTAGTTTTTTTTTTTTTCCCTCCCCGGAATAAGATGAACTTTTATTTCCTGTGACGCGAGAGTGCGCAGCGTAGAAGTCCTTAAGCCCTCACCGTCCTTCCCCCGGCTTCGTCGCTTTCTTTCTCTCTCTCTCCAATACCCCGTCCCCCCCTCCTCCCCCTTATTGTTGCGAATAGTCTCTGTGCTTTTTGCCCACGATGACTCGCCTCTATTTTATGCTACAGGTGCGAGCAGTGTTTTCTGCTTTCCCTTCCCCTCCCCCCCCAGAAAATATCAATCTCTTTTTCTGTGTGTTGAGCTTTCTCCCACACTCATCCAATCAGCTCCCTTCTCCGGTCTGGCTGAGCGGAATGATGTTTTTTTCCTCTGCCTTCCTGGCCAATATTGCGGCTTCTACGCCGTTTTGGATTTTTGTCAACCCCAGGACGTCCCTGGTGTTTAGGAAAGACTGCCTGGCTTAATGAGCTTTTTTTTAAAGCCCTCAGAACACAACCACTCCATTCTCAGCTGCTCTTCTTACTCAGATTTGGCCACACTCCGAATGGAGATTCTTTCCTTCGGTGGACTCTCTGCTTTTTTAAGAGATACTTTAACTTACCTTTTATAGTATTATTCCCTTCCCCCCAAGATTGGTCTCCCTCCCCTTCTCCTTCGCCCCAACGTCTAGACTGCGCTGCTTTACCGTGAGGCAGTCCTATTTTGATGGTTGACTTGTTCCCCTTTCCTGCCACTAGTTTGACTCACCCTTCCTCGACCGAGTCAAGGTCCCTTCTTTTCCCCTCTCCCGTCGCCTGACTAGGCCCTTAGGTATGACCCCCCCGTTTTACCTCTAGGTGATCAAGACAAGAGAATTGTTGAATCCATCCCACCTCCTCCTTTGCCTTGACCTCGACTGCGTGCTGAAGGGAACCCATTGGCAAATAAAATGTAACCGGCAAGGGAGTTCCTTCCCAGTCTTTTCCCTTTTTACAGAAGATGGTCTTCACCGTTTTTTATTTCTGTCGAAAAAGATGGCGAGCTTTTTTCCTCTCTCTACGGATGCTTTCCATTTCGTTTTTCTGGTGAACACCAATGAGCATAGTCTCTTTTTCTTTCCTGTCTGCTTAATGGGAAAGAGGGAAGTCTGTCTTTACATTTTCCTCTTATCCACCTTCTCTCTCTCTCCTACCTTTTTAGGTCGGGTCCTCTTCTGGTCAGGAGGTTCAAGTTTTGGTCCTTTACAGTCTGATCCCACCATCCCTCCACGCCCATGCTCTTTTTTCGCAGGATCTGACACAGTGGAATTGCCTTTTTTTGGGTCTGTGTTGATAGTAGCGTCCTCCTTTTTTTTCCCGGCCATATCCTTTTCCTTCAGTTTTGAGGACCTGCCGAGTAGAGAAGACGTGAATCTGAAATTTTAGACATGACCGCCGCTGCCCCTCGACCAACATCCCCCTCTCCGCTCATTTCCCCCCCTACCGAATCATAATTCACCTTTCCGCGCCAGTTGTAAGAACTTCTTTTTCGTGGCCAGAAGAAGTTCCCTTTTTGTTTCACCGCCCTATAGTCACCTTTCCACAGTTCGGTGATACCATTTCCTTGAGATTCTCGCTTCAGCGCGCCCCTTTCACGACCTTGACGCCGTCGAGACGTCTCCCCCCCCCTCCTCTTGCGTTCTTTCACTTTTACAGAGGAGACCCCCGTTTCCCCACCTTTTAGTAATTTGCGATCCTAAAGCCCCCATCTCCCCGTTTTTCCCGCGCCTCTAACGCTTCGTGTTCCTCTGTCCACAGTCCTTCCGATTCGTTTTCCCGGCCCAAAATGACGGTTTTTTCGCGCAGAAACCGAATTTTATGCTAAAGTTTGTCTATTCCTTCAGGATTTTCATCTCCTTTTTTCCTTGCTTTCTCCGTTTTTACTCAGCTAGTGACTGAGAACCCTTTCTTATCTTGTTCCTGCCCGACGCTCAGTTAGTATCAGCGTAATTGCGTGTCGGTGTCATCCTTTCTTTTCCCTCTAGACCAATGTCTCCTCCCCCTGTCCGGCTACATTCCTTAGTTCTCCTGTCCCATAGCAACTTTTAGACTTACCTGACCCTTTCGTCACCTCCCCAGTTTTCTGTGCGCCCAGTCGATCGCTCCCGCGTTTTTTTTTCCCTTCCTTGCAAAAACCTTCTCGCCCGAGTTTTTTCTTCCAGGAATTCTGTATTCTTTTGCTTATCCTCGACTTCTTTGAGCCAGACAATCCGGGTATACTCCTTTTCTCCCTCATTTCCTGCGACCCTCAACTCCTTCCCTTCTGCGAGGCCACTCAACTTTGAATCTCATGGCATTCCTCCCTCTTTCCCTTCTCCCCCTGGCGTTTTCGGAGTGCCATTTTTTTTGTCGCCTGCGACTCGTCTCTTTTGTTCTGCCGTCATTCCCCTTGTTTTGTTGAGATTTCCGACTTCCCCCGTACGTCTTTGTGGTCTACTTCCCTTCTCCTAGTTGCGCGCTTTGCCTGCATCTGTCCACTTGCGGCCCTATGCTTTTCCTTCTTCTTTACAACACCGCTGCACTGTTTTTCTGGCGTTTGATGGCCGGGAACCTTCGAGTGGCTCCGATCACTCTGTCGCTCCCTTCCCCCCCGCCTTCGTCGAAAGCAAACCTCCGTGACAATCCCTGCGTCGGTCCCTGTGAACCTTTTTTTGTACTTGTATTTCCCTGCCATGCTTCCCTCTGTCCTTCACCCTCTTTTTGGCCGCTTATCGATTTTTTTTCCCGATCGTGGTATTGTCGAATTTGACCTTTCCTGTGCTTCCCTTTGGACCCTCATGTTTTCTTCCGTATTTTCGAGTTTCTTAACCCTTTTCCCTCCCCCGATTAGATGTACTGTTTCTTCTTGTCGTGCTTTTTGTCCTCGAATTGATTTTCCTGTTTGGCTTTTCGGTCGCCACATGCACCAGACTATGATAGATCCTCTTCATTGGCTATTTTCCCCTCCCGGCTCCCCTTGTGACTCCCTGTCTCTGTTTTCCTCCTGTCACTTTTCATGGCGAGCTGCTCTGTTCCCCCAACGTGGTAGGGTTCTTTCCTGCCTTTTCT
>Ga0179591_1351804_pt1 | contig 22448 bp, 24 predicted proteins | sample CZOMad2_1_08_16f_FD_182891 | JGI IMG/M metagenome (GOLD analysis project Ga0179591, IMG submission 182891) | Vadose zone soil fungal communities from Angelo Coast Range Reserve, California, USA - CZOMad2_1_08_16fungal (PacBio error correction) | ecosystem: Environmental > Terrestrial > Soil >... | reverse complement strand
TTTCTCGTGTTGTTCGTTTGAATTCTGACTTCGAAGGACCCTTTCCCCCTTCCCCCCTACTGTTTTGAACCCTCAAAGTTTTTTTTTTTTCGGTCGAGCATCTTTGTTCCAGTTTGAAGATTCACCCCCCTCCCCCCCCCCGTTTTTTCGGTTTTGAGGGAAAAAACCTCTTTCCGCCCCATTTTTGCTCTTTATTGGCGATTGCAGTACCTCTACATCCCGAGCCCGAGCCTTTTCCCATGTTTTTTTCTTTTTTTTTGCGATACGAGTTACCCAGCTCGTCTGCAAGCAGCGCTTCGACTTCAATACGTGCCCCAGCCTCGGTTTTACCCAACATCCAAGTTCATCTGTCGTGCAGATAGTTTTCGTTGGTACCTGCCTGGGCCTTTGCTTTTTTTCTCTTTTTGAATGCACATGGGATGTCCCAACCCCTCGCCTTTTTTTTAGAGGGAAAAAATTCTTGCTCTGCCACGCGGTTCACCTTTTTCCCCCCCCCCTTTCGCCCCAACCCCTTCTTTGGCCAGGCGACCACTACAAGGTTGGTCTTTCCCTTCAGAGGTTTGTTTTTCACGGATATGATCTTGACTTTTTTTTCTTTTTGTCGTCGCCCGTGATGCAGTACCTGCACTACTTTTTCTTCGTCTTTGAACAAGTTTCCCCGATGGGTGGAAGGGCCAGTTTGAGTTTTTTTTTTTTTTCCCAGTTCCCCCTCCTTTGTTTTCATGAGACACCCCCGCTTCCTTTTGCATCTGCCTCTTTTTGGGCTTTTTTTTCACCGGGCGGGAGTGAGTGCGTTGACGTTTTCATTTTGGCCGCCTGGTTCCAGCTTTTTCCCCCCCCCCCTGGTGACTGCGGGTCTGAACTGACCCAAATTCCAAGAGTGATAGTAAACTCCCTTGTGCTTTTTTTTTTTGAAGTCCGCTTCCCCTCCCTCCCGTCCAACCCGCCATGCCGACTCCCTGTGCGTTCAATATACATCCGAATTCCCCACTTTAGTTCCCTGTCCTCCTCCTCTTCTCTTTTTTTTTTTTGTCCCCCTCTTGTTGTTGTTGATCCCCATCGATCGCTGCTTCACCCCCTCCCCCTCTTATGTTGCGTTGGTCCAGGCGGTAAACTTTTTCCCCCAGAACAGTCACTCCGTCGGGTTTTTTTTTCCTTTTAATTGAACGCTTTTCTCCATTCCCGGGGGCCGGATTTTCTTTTTACTTTTTCTTTTTTTTGGGTCGTGGGCAATTTTTTTGACCCCTCGTAAAGGCAGGTGTTCAATTCCGGGACCCCCCCTCCCTGTCAAATCTTTCGCTCATTTACGACCCCTTGCGATGGTGGAGAAGACCCTCTCGTCAAATTGGCTGCTGGTTGTTCCTGACCCCCATTCCGGCTTTCCGACACCCATCCCGCATTCCCCCCGTTTCAAGTTCGCGCGGTGACAGTTTCGCCCCCAATTTTGATCGGCCGACGACGGGTTCCCCACCTTTCGATATTATGGTTCCTCTTCTCGGGATTTTGGTGTTTTTTTTCCCAGGACCCACCTGGGAAACCCTTTTTTCGCGTTCATGCTAGCCCTTTTAATTTCCTGGCAAATCTTTTCGTGCCTATTCAACTGCTTTGCCCTATGTTTTTCTCACCAAGGACGCGGTTTTGCCGGACGGTTCATTCAGGCTGCACCAACGTTTTTCCCCCTGCCCAAAAACGAATTCTTTTTCCCGTTGGTCCCCCCCTTGGCTGGATTATTGGTCTTTTTTCCACCCCCGAGCGGAACAGACCTGGTTTTCTATGATTGGAAGCCGATCGTATTTTTCTGTCTTCCACAGCCACGCCTTGTTCTCCTCTCTGTGATTTTTAGACTTCCCCCGCCTTGTAATCTTTTTTTTTTCCTCCCTCCTCCGCAGGTTTTGCCAACTTTCCCGACCCCCCAAGATTTGTTTTGGCAAACTGGAGGTGAAACTTAGTATTTTCCCCCCTCCCCTGAAAAACCCTTCTTGGACCCTTTTTACCCCCCTGTAGACACCACGTGTGCCGGCCGCGGCTCCCCGGTCGAAAATCCCCCTCTTAGTTCCCTATTCCCTTTTTCGCCCCAAGGATTGACTTTTTTTGATGACACTGAAAACGGTTTTCTTTTTCCCCCATTTGGCCCATGTTTCCCTGTAGGACGCCGTGTTCCCCTGCCTGTCGGGGTTTTTTGGAGGTTTCCCCGATCCCCCGTCCCCCCGGCCCTTCCTAGGATCTCATGATGGTTGCCCCCCGATTGTTTTTCGGGAGCAGTTTTTTTGAATTCGGTGACACACCCTTCGTTGTTTTTTCTTGCAGGTGCAGTCAGCTTTTGTTAGTGTCCCGGTTATCCCTCTTCTAGGCCCGTTTAAACCCCACTCCTCACTTTTTTTCTGTCCGTCACCATTCGCCCCCCCGGCGGCCTCTTCCAGCATTTTGCACGAAACCCCCTGATTTTTTCTGCTAGGTCCCTCTTCTTGCCTCGGATTTCCTCTCCTCAATTCGGCCTCCCAAGTTGGGCACATCGAGTTCCATCTATTTTTTCTTTTCGTTAGATCCGAGACCGGTGAACACAACAATTGTGCACGCGCCAGCGAACCCCCCTTTCTGCTGTCCGCAGGGGACAAAAGTCTTGCCGCACGCAGATTATGCAAACCGGAGAATCGTCCCCAGACCTCCATGTCTTGTTCCCCTTTTCAACTTTTCATATTTCGCTTCCTTTTTACGGCCCCCCCCTCCCCCAATGGAAGTCCCTGGCAAAGTTTTTCAAATCCGGTTCTAGTGGATATGGTGTGAAATTGATTGGCCCCCCCACTAACCTTTCAGAAGATCTAGTTAGGCATGTTGATGACTTTCCCCTTCCTCTCCCAATCTGGGCATGTCTGAGTATTTCTTTTCAGACCTCCGTGTCTGGTTCCTGGAGAGGGGTTTGATTTTTTCCTATCCCATGTGGTATTTTTGCATTTTTAGGCCAATTTTGTCCCTTCTTGGGGGCCCCGTTCCCCGCGTAAGGCCTAGCTGGTCCCTGTTCCGTTTCCCTCTCCTTGGGCCCCCCGCAACCGCTTTTTTTTCCCGGTCCAAACGCCCCTTCCCTCCCAACCCATTAGTTCGCCCCCCGACCACCCGTCTGGTCGAACCCCCATAGTGACTCTCTCCCATTTTCTTTGGGAAGCTAGAAGGCTATATTCGATTTGGGCCCTGCCTGATCCGGTAGCCGGGGGGTCGGGCCTGGCACGACGCTTGTGACCCGAAAGCACGTATTTTTCTTGTTCTTTTTGTTTCGACACCCAGTGTCGATCAAGACATCGCGTTGGTTTATGTCTCTTTCCCGAACCCACTTCTCGTGGACGACCTTATCTTCGCTCCAACTGGCCTTGCGGGGTCCCCCCACTCCTTCCGTTGGCCAAGCTCGAGGCGGGGACTTCCTTTTTTATAAAACCCCGGCAGAAACTCCCTTTTCGGCGGTTTCACCAGGTATGAAAATGTTAACTTTTTTTCTTCCCCCGAACGCCAAGGTTTGACTTTTTCCGCACATCTGGATTTTTTTTTTCCACAGCCTTTTTCCGATCCCCCTGTGCAATGATACTGCCGCCGAGCGCAAAAGATAGGAACAACCTTTCAGGTTCCTCTAGAAAGCATCCAGACAACAAAGGACGGTTTCGTCAAGGGAGGATTCTTTTTTGGGCTTGAGACCCCCCCCAAACAGTCCCCCACATTAGGGTTTTCACTTTCCCACACCAAAAAAGGACATTGGCCTTTTTTTTTTTAGGAAAAAAACCTCAATGACCATCCCCTTCGGTCCCCCCAACCGATCCCCCCCGTTTAGCCTGTAGAGGCCTTGATTTCAGGCCAATTCCCCTGGAGCTGTTTTTTTTAAACCCTCCCGCCTTTTCCCACCGATGGTTACGTTTCATTTCAGCCGCCTTAAGTGTTGGCTCCCTGGACCCCGATTGCGGGGAACACGAACCCCCCAATTTCCATGTTGCTTTGCTGTAAGTTTTTTCCCCCCCGTTTTTCGGTGCTGGGCCCTGGTCGACCCGCGATCTCTGAAATCTCTTTTCTCCCGCAAGGGGAAACTGCTTCCAGCCCCAGCCGGATTCCCCTTGTTCCCTGAGAAAGTTACCGGTCATTCCTCCCGAAACACCCCGTTACTTTCCCCTGGACCAATCCCCCTTTCCACAGGCTTTTCTTTTCATTTCTTTTAATTAATTTTTCTTTTTTCCGCACATGAATGCTCCCTTTACAGGGAATCTTTCCGAACATCACCGAAAAAAGAGACCTAAAACCCTTGGGCCCCCGGCGGGAACCTGGGTTTTTCCCCCCTTGCGTTTCCAGGCTTGTATTCTGGCTTTTCTTTGATCACCTTACTCGGTGGTTCCAGGTTGCTCTTACTTGAGCTGTTATTCCTGCGTTTATTTGGCGAAACCCATGAAGATTCCGTCTTTTTTTTTTTTTAAGAACGCCTGGCCCCCAAACTCGGCTGGTAACCCCCGTCCTCCCATTGTGGGCGCAGACGGACTCCCTTTCTTTTCGGGGCTTCCTCCGAGCCGAGGTTTTCCCCTTTCCCCCCCTTTACTTCAGGGACCGTGACGGCTCCTCATGTCGAATTGCGGCCCCAAGTTTCTCCCGGTCCCCATGTCCTCACCCACATGTTCCCGTTACCGTACCCGTTTTTTTCTTTAGTGACTTCTCGATGGATTCTTTATTCGGCCGTCAATCTTGGAGCCGCCCCAGGGGCTTTGATGACCCCCAGCTTTCCCGGCCGCCCCAGTTCCCCTTTCTCCAGGAGGAGGCCCATTGCAAGCGCGGAGTAATCCCCAACCAATTCCCCCCCCCAACGCCCCCCTCCAGTTTTTAACCCGCTTTTTTGGTTTTTCCCCGTTGATGCGCTTAAGTCTCCCCGCCATCACTGTTTCCCCCTTTTTTCCAGCGCCATTCACGTTTGGGTTTTTCACCCCCTCCCAACGTCACCCCCTGGTTTTTTTCCCCTTGCATTCCTCTTCTTTTCCTCCATCTCCCCCCTGTGAGATCTGTGCAAATTCTGCTCAAATCGTCCCCGTGTGTTGCCGCCCCACGGTTTGGAATTTTTTCCCTGTTCTAGGTTTTTTTCTTCCCCCGCGACAAAACGTGCCGGCCTCTCTTTCCCCAAACTTATTGGTTGCCTTATTAGTCTTTAAGTCCTTTTGGCTTCTTCCTTTTGCCTGGCTTAGATTGAAAGGCCGGTTTTCATAACCCCCCCCCCCCCTTGGCGGCGCACTCCGGTTTTTTTTTTGGGACGTATCGATTTATCCCCCTTCTTTTAATTTCTTTTTCCCTAATGGGTGCTTTTGGATCCTCTGGATCCGTCGCAATTTTTTCTATTCAGCCGCGGTCATGAAGTCGTTGCCCCTTCATGGGTGCAGAGGAGGGGATTTGCAGATTCATTGGGGGCCCCCCGGTTTTTCCGAATGTTAGAAACATGCTTTTTTCGGTTCCCCTGTTTTTGGCGGTGTTGCTTGCGCGGGATCCCCTTAGTTTCGCCCGAAATGCTCGCTACCTTTTTTTTTTCCGCCCTCGGGAATCTGGTTTCCCCCTCCCCCCTTATATCCCCTTGACCCCCCCCTCCCCCCGCTGTTTCCAGCTCCCCCGCCGAATAACCATTTTTTTTTCTCTTTTTCATGTGTATAAGATGTTTCTGTGGTTCTTCATTTGCTTTTTTCCTTTCACCCTTTTTGATGAATAGTACCTGGTTCCGCATTTTTTCCCCTTCCCGGCGGTTTTTTTTTCACCCCCCCGGCCTCCTGGGTTGGACCTCCTTTTTTTTCTTTCTGGTTAAGTGTTTTTTTTTTATTTCTGCCTTGCTGTGATTTTTTCACCTCCCCCGGTGGGTCTTTTGGTGTCACTGCTGATTTATGCATTCGCTGCAGAATTCATGCGGTAGCCCTTTAAACATTCCCCCCCCCCCCCCTACACACGGGTCCACCCTGGAACACTTCCATGTTCCATCCGTTAATCAGGGTTTTACCTTCCTACTGACTCCCTAGCACCGTTTAACTGAGTACGGTGTTTCTTCAACTCGTTTGCAAATTATTCGTTGCTGATGGGGGGAGAAGCCCTGGCGGATTAACGCAGCCTTTTCCTTCATTTGAAGCGGCCCTGTTCGAATTGATTCCCTTTCGTTTATCCTTTCGTTCACCTGAGTTTTTTAGCTTAGTTTCCCCCTCAAAATGTGTTTTCTTTTTGCCTGGTTTTTCCCGACATCTCCTTTTTAAAACGCTGTTGCTGCGTTGCCCTTTCCTTCCTGTGTCGCCGATCGGCTTTTTTCTTTTTTTTACGAAGGGGTAATGCTGCCTCCCAGACCCCCCCTTCCCGTTGGAGGGGACTTGGTCCCTGTTCTCATCTTTCCTTTTTGCGTTTTGGGCGTCCGGGTTTGCGGCACGGTGACCTTCCTCTTTGGTCGTTGGGCTTCCTTTCCCCGAATGTGTGCTTTTTTGCCCCCCCCTGTCCCGCGAGATCGCCTCCCTTTTCTTTCCCGTGACCCCCCCAAGGTGATACGGCCGTCCTCTCGTTTCTTTTGTGTCGGTTCCGTTCGGCTTCCACACCCTTCCTTTTTTGATCAAGACTTTGTAACCCCTTCTGATCGTTGTCCCTTTTTTCGGGAGCATTTTTTAGTTTGCTTTCCCCCACAGTCGAATAGGGATTTTTTCCCTGGTCTCAAGCCCGTTTTTTTCTCCTCCCCTCATCGTCTTGCCACCCCTACACCGCACATACCTCTTTTTCCTCCTTGCTCTCAATTGTAATTATGCCATTTCTTTGCTGAGGTTTATGTCTTCGTCAGCCAACCGTTCACCCTTCCCCCTCGCTCCCCCTTTCCGCTGCGGCCCCTGCCCTTCTGCTGCCAATTTTTCCCTGTTTGCGTTGATTCTCTGCCGGGTCAGCTTATAGCATTTGCGGGGTCGTGCAAATAGCCCATCGACGTGCCCCGCCCTTTTCCTCGTTTTTGCAACGGGGGTACATGGCGCCGCCGGGACCCCCCCCAAGCGGCTGTCTTCCTTTTTGTTCCCCCCTTTCTATGCAAATCCCTTTTCCCCCCTTACAGATTCTCAAAAACTTCTATCCTTTCTTTGTGTGGCGTTTTCCGTGGGGACTTTTGCGGAAGATCGTTTGTTTTCCCCCCGGTCATCAGGTTTCGAATGGTGTCCAGTTGATCTTCGGTGTCGTTCATCGAGTTGCCTTTTGTTTTTTTTTTTTTTTTCACCCTGTCGGCGGCAAGCCTCGGTTGGTGGCCTTTTCCCCCCGTTGCGTTTCTAGACTCTTCTTCCTTTTCCTACCGAAACCCCCTGTCCTGACTCCCTGCTTGGACCAACTGGGTTTTTTAGTACGCGCTGGTTTCGCGCTCCAGCATCGCGCCCCCCTTCCCCCTCGGTTTTCAGTTGAACCTGATCTGGAAGAGGCGTTGGAATCCTGGTTCTTCCCCCCCGACTGTTTTTGTATGGACGTGACGTTTTTCCATCTTTTTATGACGGTTTTTGGCACGCCTTTACCCTCCCCCACCGGGGGGCTGGGCCCAAACCTCCCTGTTCGGACGATTTCTTTGTCCACCCCCGCCACCTCGGGGGACGAACCCCCGCGTGATTCCTTCTGTTTGGCGCAGTCTCATCCCTCGAAACACCTCAGTAGGGGGGGACAGTTTCTCTACGGCTGGACACTTTTTTTACGGGAAAGCTTTACCGTAGAACCTGTTTATCGGTGAACCGTGCATTCTTAGGTTTTTTGGGACCGGAGGGAGAAGGGGCCGGCGAACCTATGTTGTGTTCGTTCCGCTTCAGACGTGCCAGGTCCTTCCCCCACTCAAGTGCCCCTTTCGGTGGTTTCTCCACCCTTTTTGTCCATCGGCGCTTAGATTTGGTCGTCAGATTTTTTTTTTTTCCCCTTGCGGGGCGGGGATGTCTAACTATATTCGAGCCTCGCCAGTACCTTTTTTTTTTTTTGTGTTAGAGCTTTCTACATCTTTATGTTGCAACCCAATCATACTTTTAGTCAATAAGGCGCCCCCTCCGTTTTTTTTAAAAATAATCCCCCGTCTTTCGTGTACCGATAGTGGGCTTTTTAACACTCGCAGTTTTTTTTTTGTTCCTTTTTTGCCACTAGGTCCTTTGACCCCTTCCCCTATTCGGAAAAAAACCGGACCTGCTTTTCTTTCTCTTTCCCCCTTGGAGACACCCCCACCTTGGCGAGAATGGCCGCGTCCCCCCCCCCCCCTGTCCAAGTTTTTTTATGGGCCACCCCCCTTCGCGCGGTTTCTGATTGAAAAGGCCGGTGGTTCGTTCGGGTTCTTTTGGCAGACGGAAGCTTTTTTCGCTGAAGGTAAAAACCCCTTGACCTTTTTTAACCGGTTTTTGATGTTTTGTGCCTTCCGTTTTTGATTCAGCGACCAACGGCTCGGCAAATCCGACTCCGGTGCTGGACCTTTTTTTTCGTAGTGTCCCGGTTCCTTATTGTTTACCCTCGGGTAGGGTGTCAACCTCATCTCCGTCTTGCCACGTTCCCACCCCAAAGCGGAAAAGGATCCCTTCCTGGGGGGAGAAGGCGTCCGCGGGGTACCAATACACAGTTCCGGTCCCCCCCACGCCCGAGTGAGGGTCCCCCCCTGTCTGGTTCACCTTCTCTTTTCTTCCCGGGCCCCATATTAGCTGGCGAATGTTCGCGATTCTCTTCTTTTTTTTTTGGTGTTGCTTCGAGATCTCTGGCCTTCGCAGTTCCTTGTTGATTCTGGTTGCGGGGTTAGTTCAGTTTTCCTTGGCACCACATTGTCCGCCCCTTTTTTTTGGCCGTTTTTGGGTCTGTTTTCTTTCCCAGCTTGGAACTTTAAGGAAGCTTGAGTGCTTCGAATTGTTCAGGAGCTCCCCCCCTTCGGTGTTCCTCACGGGAACCTTGTTTTAATTATATTGTTCCCTCTCAACCCTGAGTCAACCGGGGGACGATTGTTCTGACCTTCCATCGTTCCACAATTGCACGAGTTTTTATTTTTAGCTTCTTAAGTAGTGATGTTTCCAGACCACCACATCCGGACTTCACCACTCCTCCCCTGTTTCATTGACCTGCCCTTCCCCCGGTCTTTCGTGATGTTCCCACTAGAACTGCTGGCAGAACCCCCGACCTCCTCTACTCGATCATATCTTTCTCCCGTTGCTCCCTGTTTTTCCCTTCCACCAAATTTGTTTGTAACACGTGCTGGTCCCCTTTTAGTCACTTTTCGCCCTTTCATTGGCGGCGTTCCCCCCTTTTTTCCGCCTTTAAGTTTTTCCGGCCCCCGGATGTTTTTTCCCGTCCTGGCCCCTCTTTTTCGCATCGCTTCCCCGACGGTTGCATCACACCCTGCAAAATCGGGTTTCTTTCCGAACCCCCCAACTATGCACGACCCGCTTGGCTGATTAATTTGGCTTTTTTGACACGAAAGGCTTGTACGCCTGTTAGGTGCATTCTGTTTGCGCCGACTGATTTCTCCTCATGTTCTTTGCTCACCCGAATTTCCGACTGATTAGACCTTTCCCCATCTTTCCCTCCGTCCAGCCGCCCCCCCCCTCCGCGTTTGAAAAAATTTTTGCGACCCCGATTGTTTTCACCCAGAGTCACGTGAAACTTGTCTGCAACTGTCCCCCCCAACCCCAACGTCCACACCCCCCCCCCCCCCCCCCCCTGCTCGACTCCTTTCTTTTTCAAATTGTTTTTTCCGCGCCGGCGCTACGTCTTCCCCCCCCTCATCGAAAGGATGATTTCACCCCCCCCCGAGAACTGTTTTTTTTCGACGTCGAAAAGGCATTTCCCCCCTTTTTTGCATGCAGGAAGAAGGTTTGTTCCCGGAGGTTCGATTCCTTCCGAAAGGGCCTTTAGAGCCTTACCTTCGCTCTGCCGTCCCCGGATGGAGTTTTTCGGCGGAAGACTCACAAACTCCGACCAAAAATTTGAGTTTTTATCGGTTTCTGATTTCGTCGTGCTTTTCCAGTTCCTCTCGATCAAGTCAGACCCACCCGGGACGAATGTTCCGGTCCCGTAAATCTTCAACTGATCCCTTAATCTTTTGGATAATTTAAAACCGAGGTTTCTGCCTTGATCCATTTTGGTGGTTTTGAGCCCGGCTTCGATCCGCCCATATCGGCCGACCATATTTTTTTTGCAGATCTCTAGTTTCCCCGGGTAGCCTTTCCCGCCCGAAAGGCAGACTGAAAACAAACACTGTGCACGGCGTTTCGCAACTTTTTTGCTTCCCCCCCGACTTTCCCGTGGCGGAACTCCCCCCCCCTCCCTTTTAAAACCCCCTTCCCGTCGAGCGCACTTCATGTCTTTAAAAGTCTTTTTATCCTTATTTACACTTGTCCCGACACCCTGCCAGGCCCCAACTTTTTCGAATCCGGGTTTTATGTGGGGCCGTCCCCTCGTATTGGAAACACCCCTGACCTTCTGCAGTTTTCAGGTTCTTCTTGGTGGTCATTCCCCTTCCCCGTGTCCACCTCCAATGGCCGCTTAGCTTTGCTTATTTCGCCCCGTGGCTGTAGAAGGGTTTGACCAGTACAGAGCAAATGTGGTTGCCCGCAGGGCCGTCTTGCTTACCAGCAGAGTCCCTTGCCCGGCGTTCAGGAGTTTTGCATTTCCTTCCTGCCCCCGCAGGGAACTAGGTGCAAACGCTTCCCTCCCATTCGTAGAATTTGAGTCCCCCCCCTTCTTGGAGGGTCGGTGGCACCCCCCTCCTGGATTGCCTTCCCCTTCTCTCTTTTGGCATGATGAAAATCATTTCAAGGCTTGGGTTGGCTCTTTCTGCGCGTGACCCCAATTCACGCTCTCTTATGCGAAAACATCTGGGGACAGTTCAGCGCGGTTTGGGGAGCGCCGGGCTAAGACCTTCACTCAATCGCCGATAGTCCCGCTGTTTCACCCCCCTTTGGGCAATGGCTTGGAAACTTAATAGTCTTTTTTGACCCAAGTTCTCGCGGGACTTTTCCCCCCCATGTTTTGCAGCCCTTCCTTTGCGTTCCTATCACCGGCAAAATGCCAGGGACTTGTCCCCCCGTTCCCCCCCCCCCCCCCCCCCCGGAATCAGTCCAAACGCGCCGCACATTGCGAAGCATCCCCGCATCTTGTAGGATCATGCTTTATTTCCCTTTCCTACCTTTACGACGCCTGAAGCCCGTCCCCAAGAAAAACAACACCGTTTTTTTATTTTTTTTAAGAGTTTTCGTTTTTTTCCAGCCCAGCAGCACCTTTTCTTTTAGACTTTGTTGTCTCTGTTGACAAATTCCCCCCAACAAAACAACCCACCCCGGCACACACCTTTAGGGAACGCTGTTCACCCCCAGACTGTGGGGGCACCACTCTTTTTCTGGCCCCCCCCCTTCAACGGACATACATTCGTCCAAGTTTTTTTGCTGCAGGAACTCGCGAAGGTTCTGTTAAGTTTTTTCTCATTCGCCAGGGGAGTCAGTTTAATCCCCTTCGACCCCAGATGGGCGCGTTCCTTAAGTTCTTTCCTTCAGGCTCTTTTGATTTTTTCGAAGCTCGGAACCGCATTAATTTTTCAATTTTCCCTCAATGGTGACCGTTGGTCCGGTTTTTCCAAGTTTTACGTTTGTTTTTTTTTGGACGTGCGCCCTCGCGTTTATTTTTTCTTCTGTCATCCGATCCCCCTTTATGTTTGTCACCAGCGGTTTACACCCCCGCGGCGCCCTTACAGAAGGACACCAGCAGACCCTCCGTAAAATCCGAATTAGAGTGAACGGCCCTTTCCGGGCCCAAAATGCCGGCAGTGTCACCCCCTTTCAACCCCTCTCTTGGACGGTAATTTTTTTCACCCCTTAGATTGCACGACAATGGAAGATCCTGGTGGGCCCGGTACCTTTACCTTCTTTCCCAGGAAGTTTTGACCCCCCCACCCCACCCGTCCCCAATGCGCTCCCCCGCATTCCCGCCAACTGTTTTGGCTTCGGCGTCTTTCCTGGGTAACCTCTAGTTGTTCCTTTTCTTTTTGTTTTCTTCCCCTCCTTTTTTTTTTCTGGGGGCAGGTGATCCCCTAGGGCGGACATTTTTTTCACCTCTGGCAGTTTTTCCTTTTTTTGGCGGTACCAAAGAAGTTTTTTCGTACTGCCAAGCACGCCTGCCCCACCACCCAGTTTGCTGTTCCTGGGTCTTCTCAAGCATGGTGCGCAAGTTACCTTTTTGTGCCCATATGCGCTGCCCCCCCCTCTTTTGCCCTGTCCACTTCGATTCACCTTTTCTATTTCCATCCGTCCATCTTTAGGATTTTCCCCCTAAACCCCATCGAAAATTCCCACCCCCTTTCTCCACCTTTCCGCCCCCCTTTTATTTTGTTTTCTCAGATTGTTTTCCGCCCGGCCGTTCTTCCGACTGGTCCTTTTCAACCGCTTTAAGGGAATTTCTCCTTCCCGCCCCCCCCCGGGCGCGCAGGGCTAGCCCGTCAAGAATCAATTAAGGTCCCTCCATCAGTTTCTGACCTTGGTTTTGCCGCCAAGTTGGTTTCGTCCCTTCCCCCCATCAAGAAAAAGACCCCATCATCGCCATCACTTTGGGAAACCTCCCCCTCCCCCCCCGTATGAGTTTGCAGTTCCTTTTTAATCCTTTCTGTTTTTTTTTTTTTATGATTTCCAAATTCTACCCCCTCCCCCGTTGCCCCCTTTCGGTTGACTGTGCCCCCCCCCAAGGTTGATGCGGCTCTTTAGTTTTTCCGTGTTTCCGGATTTCCTACGCTCAAACCAAAAAGTTCCCCGGCCCCTTCCATCTTCCTTGAACAAACACACCTTTGGGTTGTGTTTCCCCTTTCCCTGATCCCGGCTAGGAGAGAGGTCTGGTCCTGGCTCTTCGGGTAATGGGTTTCATCTTTAACCACCCAGGGGCTTTCGGCTGCGACGCCCCCCCCTCGATCAAATGAAGGAGACTGTTTTTTTCATCGCCTTTGTGTGGCGAGGTTCTTTTCTTTTTTCCCCCCATTCATGATGCCGCTTTTCCTGAGCTATTCTCCCGCTAGTATGGCGGATAATTCGGTCGGCGCTGCTGACACTTTTTGCTGCTTCTTCTTTACCCTTCCTTCGGTTCCTTTTTTTTTCCTTTGCGAGCCGCTATTTTCTTCTTGAAACTGGATCGGCTAGTTTCGCCCCTCCCCTCCCTTTTTCCCTTCTGCCCAGCCGCTTTTTGACAATACCACCTTTCCAGCAATAACCTCTTGCACTCCCCCCTCGGTCCTATGGGGTGTATCGTTTTTTCCGGTTGATGTTCTTCATCTTTTCCTTTCCTTGCCCAAATAGTAATGGTCTTTTCAGCTACGTTACCATTACTTTTTGACTTTCTTTCCGGGTAATTCCGCGGGTGTCCCGATGCGGTAATCTGCCATTCTTTTTTCGGCGTTGACTTTATCCTGATCCGAAAGGCCGTTGTGGGTTCTTTTTTTTTGATTGCTCTGCTATTTCAGCCGACGACCCGGTATTTTTCCCCCCCTCCACCGATGCCACTTTAACCTCGACCAACTTCCTTGGTAGCCACCTTTGCCAATCATTCGCCCGGCTTGCCCCCCCAAAGGTGCTTCTTCTTAGGCACCGACTATTTCTTTCTTTTTTGGCTTGCTTTTTTCCCCCCTTGCTAGAATGTTGACCTGCTTTAGCTTTTGGCAGGGTGCCTCTTGATAGACCTTTTTAGTTGATGTTTCCTCCTTTGTGAAAGGCTGGTTCGTAGTTTGCCCCCCCTCCATTCTTTTTTTTGGGTGGTTCCAGATTAAGATATACTACAGATGGCTTCCGCTTTTGCTCACCCTTCCCTTTCTTGGCATCTCTGGTTCTTCTTTACGATAAGACCCCCTGTTGATGATCCCGACACCGATTCAGAGGACTCTCTTAGGTCTCTACCTTTTTCTTACAACGACGTCCCATTTTTTCCAATTCGTGTCTTTTTTCCTTTGGAGCGGTTTTTTCTCCGCCTGTTGCTTTCTTTTATCGCAAGTCTGTCCGAGCCTCCTCCCCTCATGATTATCCTCTTTCCTTGTAACGGTTCCTCCTATCCAAATCTTCTTGGTTGGACCAGTGTTGATTCCCACCGAGCTCCTTTCTCTTTCCAGACACCCTTTTTTTGTTAGCCCCCCCGTTGCTCTGTTGTTCTGTTCTCCTCCCTCGTCATTCCCCCCCCTTAGATAGGATCATGTTTCATTTGTCAACAAGCCGGTCGGAGAGGAGAGAAGGGCATGTTCTTACGCACCTCCACCTCAATAGAAGGGTATCTTGATCAGAATTGTTTCGTCCACAAGACTTCTTACGCGGTTCTCTGGCCGGTCCATTCTTAAATTACCCTTCCCCTTCCCCTGGGGTGAAACTGCACGCCTTGATGGGGCACCCTACGGACCCCCACATTGTTCTCAGACCCTCCCCCCTTCCTCCGACCCTCCCCTGCAAATTACCGCATTCGCCCGGTCCCCTTCCTTGTCTTTTCAAACCGTTTTCATCACCTGGGAAAAAAAAACCTTTTCCTCAGTTGTTCCCCCCCTCCTATAATCTTAACCACCTCCCCTGTATTATCCACACTTGCCTTTGACTGGGTGTTGGCCTTTTTTCCGGTTTTCTTCTTACTGAAATTTTTACTCCGGGCGGATCGACCTTTTAATTTTCAATTCGCGGGGCGGTCCCCTGTCGCTTCTTCGGCGTTGCACACGCCCTTTTCTCTGCGTTTGGGTTATGATTCTTTCTTATCAGAACTGATACCATCCCCTAGTTTTAATGCGTGGCCAGATATGCTTGTATTTCTCTCTTTAGCGAAGCTCCAGGTCCTTCTCCTCTCTTTCACCCTCGGGTTTACTTACCACGATCGGTAAGTATGGCTTTTCTTTTCCCCTTCCTGCTTCGATGCGGAGGGACTGACCCGTGTCACGCCCGACGTTCCTCCTTTCCTTTTTTGCCGACACAAAGCTTTTTCTTCTCTTTTCGTCTCCCCCTCCCTCCCCTCACGTTTGGACTCCCCCTGGGTCTTGGGTTTTCGGGGTTCCCCTCCATTCTGAAAACCTTCCCCTCTTTTACCCTTAGTCTCAGCTGTCCAATTCTTCGGCCGGTCTCGTGCCGAAAATTTCTGCGTGTTGACTTCCCCTCTTTTATTTCCGACGGTCTCCCCCTTGGCCGCGGCCCAGACCTTGTGTTCCCTCCCCTTGCCGTAGGTCGGACTTGTTTTTCACCACCAAGTTCACTTGGCTTTGGTTTTTGGAGCACTTGTAAAGCACGTTCCTGCGATTTTTTCCCCCCGGTTGGTTTTGGGACGGGCTGGCTGTCTAATCAGCTCGTTGAATCCCCCCCCTCGCCGTCTTTTTTTTTTTTTTCGTACATAGCGGACTCCAGTTTTTGCAAGCCCTAACCAATCGGATCGGGTACTCCCCTATACATCAAACTTGTTCCCGGATAGTTTTCAGTACACACCCTTTGCAGTGCTTTTTTGTCATTCACATTTTGGTTCATAACGGCGACCCCTGGTCGTCCTTCAATCCCTTTTGGGCGTCAGAATCATAGGCCCTTTTCCTTGTATTCATTCCCCGGGCGGGGACACATTTCGGTGTCCCTTTGCACCCTATTGCGGAAAGTTTGATATGAGGGTGTGGTCTTCTTGAAGTGGAGTTTAATGGCATCCATCCCCCCCAAGAGTTCTCCTTGGCCCTTCGTTTCATCCTTGGTGTGAGCGTCTTTTTAGTCTTGGCTCCCTCGTAGTTTAGGAAACCCCCCTTCGTTTGAATCCCTCTCCTAGGGGCCGCACGTCGTTTACTGCTCCGACCGATATTGGACGCTTTCTCGGAAAACACCGGCCTTTATTTTCCTCCCTTTTCTGCCCCCCCCCTCCACAAACTTCCACACCAAAGGGGTTAGGCTTCAATAGGCCGGAAGGTTTCCCCTGTTTTACCCCGGACAACTTGACCCCTACTCCCCTCTGACATGTGCTTTTTCCACTTAACCTTTTCCCGCCATATTAATCTTGCCTCCTGCCCTGACGCTATCTATTTATTTTCCTCTCCCCCCTTTTGGTTTGAGACATCTTATCGCTGTTGCCCGATTACACGTGGGCCGGGTCTTCCTGCTTCAGTGGTTACTTTTAAACCCTTGTTTTTTCCTCGTTCTGTTTTGGTTGGGACTTTCCTTGAATTAAGGCGCTCTTTCCTTCTGAGTTACCTCTATTTGATTTTTTTTGTTAAGCAGCGATACGTTCTTTTAATGTTTACTACTTCGTTCATCTTTTTCGTCTCGGCCCTAAGACCAGTTCCCTGTTTTTTCCCTAAACCTTATTCTGAGACTATGAGTTGGAGTTGGTGTTGTATGAAAATATTCTGCATTCCGGACAAAACCATACCCGCTTTTCCCCAAGTCTTACCGTGTTTATGTGTTGACTCACCACCAATTTTTACAGTAATTCTTCACCCTGCGAAATAAATTCCTCTCTTTTTTTTCTTGCGGCTTTCTTGGTGGGCCCAATCCAAACCATGGGGGAAAACCAACGTTTTTTCATCGTCTGATAGGACCTTTTTTTTTTTCCATTTGCTCTCGGTCAGGGAGGACCTCGTTTCCCCCCCCCTCCCCTCCAAAGGGTTTCGTCCGTATTCCCTCGGCCTCTTTGTCTCACCCGCCCCAACTTCCTGGTAACTCAAAAAAACATCTCCAGATTTTTTTGGGGCTGGATTATTTCATGGGGTTCCCCTCTGGCTTGGTATGGTCCTTTGGTATGCTGGATGTCATTCCCTCAATGTATCACGCTCTGTCCGCCCAATCCAAAACCACAATTTTTATTTTTTTGACGATGGGTAAGACATCTTCCCCCAATTTTTCGCACAATTTTCTCCCTCCTTGTCCGCAACGTTTGCGACCAACTGCCTCCCAAAGACGATGAACTCTTTCAAGACCCCCCCTTTGGACAAAAAGTTCTTCTTCTCTTTTCAAATGCTCCCCCGTTCTTGGTTGTCGCGTTTGGAAGGCGTGCAGTAGAACGATAGATCTTTGCCTGTTCCCCCCCCAGATAAAACAACCCCCAAAGTTGTTTCGCGGAGCCTATGCACCCGGCCGTCCCCTTTTCCCCCCCATCCCTCGGACGTGCCCGCGGAGTGGTTGTTTACCTATCAGCCCCCCCGCTTCCTCTTTTTCCCCAGGATTGTTCTCCCACTGGATGAGGGTGGCTATTGGTGCCCTCCGTTCCCGTTCAATACTGGAGTACCACATTAGTTGGGCAGCCGGTTAAGGGACCGAGTGCGTGTTGAAGGTATGTGATTCTGCCGCCCCCCTTCAACGCATTAACCGGACGTCCCTGGCGTGGTTCCTCCACTTTATCGAAGTCGGTCCTTCCCCATTTTCGTTGTTTTCCCAGTAAAACCGAAGGTTTTTGTGATGTCGAGGCGTCTTTTCGCTGTCTTTCTAGAGTATATATCGGCACGCCCCATTTTTTTTTCTTTCGCGCTTCGATACGGTCGTCGTTCGTCATAGTCAACTGACCCCAGGGCTCGCCCCCCCCAAAAACCGTTGCATTCCGCCCAGGTTCAAAACCCGCTCTTCTTTCCTTCCCTTTGTGGAACTTTAGTGTCCTCCAAGAGCCGATTGCTTCCCCACCCCCCCCCTGAGAGATGAAGGGTCCTGGAGATGCCGGGTCCTTGCGTGACCCCTTGAGCCTGATTCCCCCTTTTTATAATCAATTTCCCAGTTTAACTTGCAACGACGCAATCCTGGCCCCCAAAACGTTTCCATTCTTTAGGTCCTTTGGGGCCTTTTCATTTGGTTGAACAACCATATCCCGCCCTCCGTACCTTGATTTGCTTCCTTTGTGGCCAAACCCCTCCCTTCCCCCTAACCTCATCTGAAGGCCCGGTCGATGGAGTATTTCTTTCCGATTTTTCGGGTTTGATCCTATTCCTTTAGGAGCGCGCGGACCCCCTTTTTTCGCCATTGGAGGGGGTCACGCCTTCCCCAATATGTTGTTTTTATCGTTCTTGGCAGGGACCGTCTTGTGTGAACTGCCCACTGGCGTCACCCCGCCGCACCCTTTCAACTCAAAACTCCTGTGGGAACTTTCCTTTGTGGGCTGTTTTTTTGGGGAAGTACTCTTCCAGGTTTCCCTTCATGGCGTATCTAGGCATTGCCTTAGGTAGCAGGGTTTTTTGGACTACGCGGCCTCTTTTTTGCACTAAAAGCTTTTTTAATCATGACAGATGATGGGGCGAACAACCCCCCACCCCAATCCCCCAGAGAAAAAGGATTAAGGGTTTTGCAGCGCCTTGAAACCCCCATTCCCTTCGATCCGTCACGGCGTGATTTCCCCCCCCCTTGGAACTTTCTTGGGCCCTCAGGATGGATTGTTCGGAATTTTCCGGTTTTGGGGACCGGGGCGGTTTTTCTACACCCCAGTAACAGCCGGCGGTTGCACCAAGCATGTGCGTTTCCCCATTGTTCAACCGTGGGCGCCCACCCCCTTCAAACGCCAAGGAAGCGGCCGTTTTGCCCCCGAGCGCGCATTAATCCAAGTACTCATCTGAGGCATGGTCCACCCGGTCCGTCCGGCCAGCCCGAGTCCCCTTGCACCCCGAGCCCGTGGAGGTAGCGAGCAGTCCCCCTCCCCTCACTCTTTTTTTTTTTCGATCCTCCCCCCCTTCGTTGCGGAACCCACCCAACCCACGGCTTTAGGCCGCCCCCTGGGCACCCAGTCCCCTTTTTGCACCACATCACGACACAACATCCTTTTTCACATCCCTGCCACGTGCACACCTCCCCCGAGCGGGTTTCGGTTTCTAGGTAGCCCTTGCCAGGTTCCGCCCTTTTTAACCATCAGGGTCCACGTTTTCGCTTTTTGCCTTGAATCAGACGCCAAGGCCCCCAGTTTTTTTAAAGTTTTGTTCCTGACGCCCGAGCGGCTGCATTTCTTTTCTACTGGCGAACATGGGATTTAAGGGTTTCCATTTTTTGTTGGCCTTTGTGTTTGTGAAGTCCCTCCCCACCGTTTCTTCTTTTGCAGCTGCTGCATAAAGTCTTGTCCAGCGGCAGACCCACCCCCTCTAGCAAGGTCTCGCTTGCCCGGATGCACAAGACCGTTAACGCTCCATCGGTCCCCCCGTTTCTTTGTGAACCGCCTTTCCGTCAATGTTCCACCTTCGCCTGACGTTTGTTGTCCAGTGCCCAAGCTTTCTTCCACCCTCCAACAGGATACACCCATTGTCCCCCGCCCCTTTGTCTTTCTTCGGTTTGACAGCTGGTATTCTTCCGGTTTGCCATCCCCCAAAAAGCGGCCTTTCCGAGTGACCTTTTTTTTTCTGCCGCCCCTTCATCTGCATTTCGGCCTTGTCCCCCTGCCCCACGAACCTTAGCGTCCACCTCCGGGCCAACCACCGCGAAGTGGTTTTCCTCCCAGTTTCCCTGTTTGCTGCATCGTTTCTCTCCCCTTCTGTCTTACCCTCTCCCGGATTTTCCCTACTTTTTGTTTTCCCTCGGCTTTTTTATTCTCCGTTTGCTCCACTTCCCCGCTTCATTTTTCACGGGGTGGTCTTTGTGTATTTTTTCTTTTGATGTTCCGTTCCTCCCCCCACACAGATTCACCCAACCATCACTGTTGTACACCCCCATCCCACACCACAACAACGACACCACCCTCCGAAGCAGACACACCAACGACATCCGCACACCTTTTCATTGCCCCACCCCACACACAGGCACCCATGTACACAACCACCATTCCGAGCGCCCGAAGATAGTGTTGTGTGTGGTGACGTCAGTTTTCCCGCTAGAGAGACGCATCCAACAATGAAATACTCCCAGGCACACACCGACAGAGATTCAGGTCGGAGATCCTAGATGCCACTCTGTTTTTCAAACTACACTACCGGCACACCTTTGGTTTGGATAGAGGAGCCTGAGTCAGTGTCCCGTGTGTCCATTGGGACACCATATTGTTTTTTCCCCCCCCCTTTTTTTTTTTTTGACCACAACACGCGACGAGGCACTCCAGAGTCCCCCACTGCTCGCATTACGTTTTTCCCCCGGTGTCCTGCCCGCCACTGGCGTTTGATGTCTTTTTCGTTTTTCTTGATTTGTCGTGTCCTTCGGCGAAACCAATGGGGCCGACTTTCTTAACAAACCAACCTACGCTTTCTTGTCATTTCTATTATGCCCATGCAGTGGTCTCCTTTGGGATTCTGGGAATGAATTCCCGGCGCCGCTTTTCTCCTTCAAGGCCGGGTTATCCAACCCCCCCCCCCCCCGGTTCTTTTTCCATCCTGGCGGTGCTCATTCTCATTCTCTCCCGAACTGCGTACCGTGAACCCTTCGCTGGTTTCTGGGCCGCCGTGCGAGGGCTTACTTTCTCACTTTTTCCCCTCCCGCGTTTGAGGTCCGAGGATCGCCCCTCCTCTGACCCCCCTTGCTGCAGCTTCTGTTTTCGGGGGCCTGCGACCCCCTTTTTCTTCCGGATTTCCTTCCTTTTCTGTGGTTGCCCTTCGCGCGCCCTATCTTTCCCCTTTTCGCACTCATTTCTTTCGTTGGCCCCTTTTCCCCTTGGGTCCCAAGTCCCCTTTCCCTCATATTGTGATTCCACCTGACTCACCCATCTTTTCTAACCCTCTTACTCCCCCGGGGGTATTTCTGCGGTTTTCTCTCTTTGGCCTGTGATTTTTCCTTTTGTCTGTAAAACAGTGCACCTTGGGCCTTTTCCATCCCGTTTTAAAGTACTTTCAAGTGCGTAGCTGGTTTGACTCTTGTTCGTTCTTCTACCTTGCTGTTCGTTTTCTTACCTGATGTACTCATCCCGCGGTGGGTTGATTCCGTCTGCTATGTCACGTCCCCCTTCCCCCCAGAATGTTTTTGGTTGCCCACAGCCCCTGAAAAAAAGTTGGACCCCCTGGTGAAACACCCTTCCCAAGTTGTTCTGCTCAACCCTTCCATTTATGCGGTCCGGTCTGGAGATCCCTTCCCCCCCCCCCCCAAGGCCGCTGCTTTTTCCTTAGGGCCCGTAACCCGACCATCGGTTGGTAGTTTGGCCTTTTTGCTCCTGGATGTTATACCCTCCTTTTCGTTTTGCTGATTTTTCCGCGCAGCGTTTTTCCTTGCCTATTTGTCTTGAGTTTTCCGTGTCCTTTCTGTGCAATTTTTTTTTTACTCCGTTCTGGCTAATGTTGGCGTGGGGTTTTATTTCCATCCTCTTTGACCCGCTTCTTCTCTCCACCCTCCCCTGGGCCCTGCCCTTGCTTTTTTTCCCCCGTTAATTTGCCGTTAATCTTCAAAAGCCCCTCCCCCCCTGAGTCTGGCTTTGTTCCGCGGCAAGTCTGCTGTGGTTCCTTGAGGTCGGGGTATTTTGGGTGCTCAAACTGTGCACCAAAATCTGTTGTTTCCCCGGGTCTTTCTATCGAATGGCTGGCTTTTATAAGACTTCCCCTCTGATTCTTGGGGCGCCCCTTTTGGGCTGACTTGGTGGGACCCGCTTCCAAATTTGTTCTTGGCCCTTTTTACGTGGTTCGGGGGGGTCACTCCTTCTTCACCCTACGAAACCTCGTCTTCCCCATCCACTTTGTGGTGCCCCATGTTTTGTTGCTTGTCCCTCTCTGTAATCGGCCCCCCCCCCTCTGGGCCCAACCACTGTCTCCGATGTCCGTTCATTAAAGAGTTCTCCCCCCCTTTTTTTTCGAAGCGCCCTCCTTTTTTTTTCCGAAACCCCCCCTCCACATCGTCCCCTTCCCCCTTCAACATCCATTGGACAGCGCTGGTGTCTGGGAGTCCTGCTTTTCCCCTTCCTCCCTTCGATCCCCTTTCTTCCAAAAGGTTCGTTCCCCAGCCTTCCCCAACACATTTTGGATTTCTTTTATGTCGGACTCCTTCTGATCCAATTGCCTATCCTGGGTGAACCCGCAACAGCCGTCCGTCTAAAGGTGGGATGTGGCCGGGTTGCCAAAAAACTGAGTGGTCCCATCCCCCCTTCCGCGCGACATCCCTTTCCTGTTACTGGGTTCGTTTTTCCCCTTCCCCCATGCAATTTCTTTGGTCCAGGTGAACAAACCAGTTTTCCTATTGGTGGTTTCCCTGTCGTGTTTGACTTTTTTGAGATCGTTTTCAAATTCTCATGCTGGCTAGACCTTGGCTCTTTTCGCTTTTTTTCTTTTTCTTCCTTGCGTGCCGGAGTGCAACCCCGCGGACTTCACAGATGCCCCCCCCAGGAGGTTCTTGGAGGGGATGGATTGTGTTGTTTGATAGACCTTTTTTTTTCTAATTAGACGCTACCTCCCATCATCTAACCCCTGCGTTGCCTTTTTATGAGAGTTGATTTGCCCCCCCCCCCCCTCGCCAGTTCCCACTTTCCCCACACTTTTCAGTTCTGAACCCCCAAAAGAGAGGGTTCCCCTTTTTTCGCCCCAGGATTTGTGTAGGGTCCCGGATCGGTTTGTGTTTTTTTTTTTTTTTTCCGGGGGCTTTTCCGTGAATAACGACCCTCCAATCCCT
>Ga0179591_1284241_pt1 | contig 22449 bp, 44 predicted proteins | sample CZOMad2_1_08_16f_FD_182891 | JGI IMG/M metagenome (GOLD analysis project Ga0179591, IMG submission 182891) | Vadose zone soil fungal communities from Angelo Coast Range Reserve, California, USA - CZOMad2_1_08_16fungal (PacBio error correction) | ecosystem: Environmental > Terrestrial > Soil >... | reverse complement strand
TCCCTGCTTTCGGAGCTGTTCCGTGTTAATTCGGCCAAAAAGTGGGGATGATTTTTTTTTTTTTTTTTTCCCCAGAAGAACACGATGTGAACGTCGTCCCCTTTCTTCTAGCGTTATTTTTCTTTTTTCCCCCCGGAAAGTTAATTTTCCCCTTATGAGTCTATAGGAGGTTCTGGGACGTTGATTTCAAGATACGTGACTTAGCCCCCCCCCCCCCCTTGCTTTGATCTGCCTTACCCCCCCCCCCCCTTCTTCTCAGAATTTTTGTAGAGTTTATGGACTTTTTCCCAATGTCGTATCCACGCTCCTCTTCTTCTTTTTCTAACGTTTCCCTTTCTTTGTCCTCCATGTCCTGGGCACGTTGAGTGGTTTTTGTGAAGAGGTAAACGTCTCTTTTTTTTTCTTTTAATTGGGCCTTTATCCCCCAAGGATTTCCTTTCTTCTTCTGTGGCGCTCTTGGTGGGTTCACCACACTGCAGTTAAACTTTGTCGTTTTCGAAGTCTTTTGATTCCCCCTGGTCTTCTTTCACCTCCACCCCCCCCTTCTCTTTTTGGGTCTAGGGTTTTTTTTTATGTCTGGCGGGACTCCTCCTTGTACTAATACTTCCTTTTTTTTTGAGCTAGATATAAGTTTTCCCAAGGTTTTCCTTTTCCCCTCACTCTATTTTCTTTGTCCCCTTTGCCCAAAGGCTGGACAAGCAACACCCCCAGCCCTCGGGTTCCTCCCACCAAGCCTGTACTCCCCAAAGGCTTTCCCTCCCCCCCCCAATTTGTCCCCCTCCTATGTCTCCTTCTGCCAATCCCACGGCTCAAAGGAATGTTCCCTTTCCCTTTCTTTTCCTAAAGTAACCTCCTGGAAAGCTCGTTGCTTCCCTTTTCGACCCCTTTGTAACAACACCAACTCTTAACTTCCCCCACCCAACCCCCGAGTTAGAGGTTCAGCAGATAATTCATCCTTGCATTGTTTCCTTTGCCTTACCCCGTCCCAGTCACACGTCCCTCCACTTTCCTCGGTTTCTGCGCCCTTTTTCCCTTTCCGGGTGACTTTTGAACAGGGGTTTCTCCCTTTTTTAATATTGAATCTTTTCCTTCTCCCGACATCTCATCCTTCCCTTTCCCTCCTACCAAACACCCTCCTTTTCTTTGACAATGGGTCCTTGCATGGTGTTCCCCTCCCCAGTGGAGGGGAAATAACCCTTGGGCCCCACCTTAAAAACCCCCCCCCCCCCTCTCCGAAGAAGCCCTTTTGCCCTTTCCCAGTTCACAATTCACCGAACTTTGCCCTCATGACTTACAATTCTCTTAACACTCAAACCCTGTCAGTCATTTAGCCGCGTTTCTCTTTCTTTGAGTGTTTTTGCACTTCATGGGCTTTTGCTTGTCGAACACCCTCACTTTGTGATTTTCGAAGGCTTCGGACAGTTTTTTCTCCGCCATTTATGTTTTTTATTTTGCTTTTGTTGAACAATGATATGTTCTTTCTCTTCTCCCCCCCAAAAGTGTTCCAAGTAGTTCTTTCCTCCGTCCTTCCCCATGTCCTCCCCCCTTTATTTTTTGTCCTTTGCCTTTTTTATTGGAAAGTTGTCCCTTTTTTTTTTTTTCCCCTTTTGGTTGAAAGACGGACTTCCCTCGGCCGGCATTTCCCCCCTTTGTTTTTGGACCCACCCCCTTTTTTTGCTAAAATGGGCTTTTTCTCCCTTTACCTAAACCTGTCCATGCCTCTTCAAGTGTACCTCAAAACAAGTTTTCCCCTTCCCCTTTCCAAAATTCCAAGTCTTCCTCCTGTCTAATACTTGGCCTCTTCCCACGAGTTTTTTGTTGTCCTCGCTTGGAGATCTTTCCACTTTTTTTCCGTAAATACCCCCCTACCCATACCGCACCTGCCTTTTTTTTTCAATTTTGGGTTTTTGTCTCGGCATCTTTTTCCCATCAAAGCATCTTTCCCCTGCTTAGGTTATAGAAATGTACTTTTTCCGTTACGTTAGTCTTCGTTGAAACCCCCCTCTTTTTGCCCACCCCCATCCCTTCAGTGTTTTCTTGTCCTTTCGGCTTTTTCCCTAACCGCTCCATTTCCTACAGGATTTCTTGTCTAAATCCCCCCAGATTTTTTTTCTTTTTCCCCCCTCCCTGAGTTCCCCTCCATTTTCCTTCTCCCCACAGGAAGGACCCGGTATTCGCCCACCCCTGAAAGGAACAGCCTACTGGTCTGGCAAAGCGTGAAATGGCCCTTTACGAGTGCCGGTGTACAAAAACACCAGGTAAAAAAAAGTTCCCCCTTTTCTTCCGAACCAATCCCCTGGTGCCAGACCCGCCTTCCCCCCCCCCCCCCGCTCCAATTTTCCCTTCTTCTTATTCTAAATTTTCCAATTTCTTTCTTTCCCCGACTCCCCCCCAGGCGACGAGTCTTAGTTTTTTTTTTCCTGTGGACATTCCTTCATTACCCCCCCCCCCTTTTTTCCCTCCCCTGTTGATCTTCATGTTCCCCATTCATTTCCCCTAGAATGTTTAAAATCATCGTTTTCAAAAATATTTGAATGGTTCCCCCCCCCCCCCTCCTTCTCTCCCGGACTCCTTTTTTTCTCTTCTTTTTCATTCTCCCTTTACTCCCCCTTTAGTTATTTACCCCCTTGATTTCTGACTGGGGTTTACGTTGTTGCGAGTGGAGGGTTTAATCTTTTTTTCCCCCGCTCTCCTGCCACCCCCATTTCTTCTGCGTCTTGGGGGTGGTAGTTTCTTGAAGGTTTTCCCCTCATTTGCCAATCCTTTATACAAAGTGTGCTTTTTTCCTTTCTTTGATCCGTTCTAATTCGCCCCCGTAGCCCCATGTGGCCGTCGAGTTCCGTTGAACGCAATCCGTCCCCAGGTGGCACAGTTCCCCCTTTCCCCGCCTATATTTCTTTTTGGACATGGTTTTTCAACTGGCTGGCCCCCCCGCGAGGTCCTTTTTTTTTTTCCCCCATGTGCCTTTTTTTTCTCTCTGATTTTCCTTTTTTTGGTAGACTGGCTAAGGGTCTTTTTGAGAATTGGATCGCTGTTGAGGAATCTCTCGCTGGACCTATAGTTCTAGTTTTTTTTTTAGATTTTTTTTTCCCGGTTTCCGTTACCCATTCCCCTCCTCTTTGAGTTTTGGGAAGCTTCTTTTGGAAGGTTTCCCCCATAATTTAGTTTTTTGTATGAATTTTTTTTTCCTTATCACCCCACGTTTCCCCCCCTGGTTCGCCCTTCCTTCCCCCATGTTCAGAGTAGAAGTACTTTTTTTTTTTTCTGATAAAGTCCCCCCTGTCCCTCTCTCCCTTTCTTTGCTTCGTTCCTTCATCCTCACGCGTCTTCCAAGGTGTGATAATTTTTTCTCCCTGAAGAAAAAGTCCCACTTTGACCCCAACCCTGTTTCCCTCCCCTGATTCCTGTGCGAGCCACTGTGGAAATTGCCCTTTTCCCCCTCCCCAACCATCGCTCCACCCATTCAAGGAAAAGGGAAATATCCCCCCCCCTTTCAGTTTGTATTGTTTCAAAAGGTTTCTTTCCCCCTCTTATCTGAATCCCAATTTTTTTCCTTCTGCCCTTTCGATGGTTTGAGGGAATCTGTTCCCTTTGAGGAGGGAAACCCTTCGAAGTATCAACTCCCCCCCCTTTCCTCCTCCCTCTTGTTTAGGTGGGCCCATTTTTTTTTTTTGTTCTCTTTTTCTGAATGATGCAAATCTAGGATAGTTACATTGCCCTTTTGGCCTTTTTCTTTCTCCCTGTCATTATTTTCTCTCTTTCCCAGTTTCCTTGAGGGACCTTTTCTGCTGGAGTGTCACGTAGACCTCCCCTGTTCTTCCCTCTTCCAGTCCCCCCTTTTTTTTTTTCCCATTTATGTTGTGAGTTGCTAGAAGTTTCTCGTTGACAAACCAAATTTTCCCCCCTGGCCCCCCTTTTTGTATCGTTGGGCACGATTTTGTTTTCCTTTATTTTTCCCCTGAATTCTTTGCATTCAAACCGCTTAGTTGTGAAGAGGAACTCTTGTTCAGATGTCTTGAAGTTTTCTTTTCTCAAGTCGGTCCCTAAGGTTTTGCTTTTTGGATGCTTTTCCGGCCCAGGAGGTTGTTGCTTTTTTGGTTTTTGAGTGTGATTTTTTTCACCCCTCCCTCGTGGTTTTTTTTGTTGGCTGGAGATTACAATCACACCACACCAGATTTTTGGTCCCTCCAGTAAATTGACCCTTTTTTTTCTCCCCCCCCCTAGCCTTTGAAGTCTTGGCCCCTTTTTTTCCTCGTCCAGCTTCCGCCTTTTTTTCCCCAAAGCGCCACCACTTTTTCTCTTCAAACTCACCTACCCCCCCCCTTTTTTTTGAATGCGGCCCTCCTTTCCCTCTGAACCCCTTCTCGCCCCCTCCCCCCATGGCAATCGTGTTCTTTAATTGGGTTTGAAAACTTTCTGAGTCCCCCTCCCACCACCGATTTCTTTAACCCCATGGGACCACCACTGATCTGTGACGATTTGGGCCCTCCCTGTGCTCCATCCTTAACCTCTTGCTCTGATCCGGTTCTGAAAAATTTTTGGGTTGTCCTTTTCCCTTTCTTTTTTAGCACTTCTCACCCCTTTGTAAATCCCCCTTCTGCATCCATTTCCTCGTTTTTTTTTTTTCCCAAACAAACCAACTCAAAGTACCCCACCCCCCCTCCCCACTTGCCCAATAATGAATCTACTTCTTAAGGACAACCTTGGGTTTCTCTCCTTTCGGGCATGACCCTTTTCCTGTCAAAATTCCCCCTCAGGCGGGAAGGCCCAAAGAATTTAACCCCCCCTTTTTTTTTCCCAATAGTAAACTCCCCCTTGTCTTCAAGGACCCCCTCTTATGGCCCTGTTTTTTTCTTCTCTTTTGATTGTTGGTGAGTTTCTGCTGTGTCCCCCAGCGTTTTTTTTCCCTCCTCATTTTTTTTGATAGCTTTCCCCTTTTTCCAATTTTTTTTTTTTTCATTCCCCCCCCTTCCACTTTTCTATTACTTTTCTTCCACTTCCCACTTATCACAAACTCTGGAGGTCGCTGCTGAACACCCTGACCACACTTTTTCTTGGCCTAGCTAGCACCTTTCTCTGGAGGTTGTTGGGGATTTTCCCCATGGAGGCTAAGAAGAAATTTTTTTACCGCGTAAACTCATCTGTTCCCCCGTACCCTTCCCTTTGTGTCACCCTCCCATTCATCATTCCCTCCCCCGTTTCTCTTTTTTGGTAAAAGGAAAACTTTTTTTTTCCCAAAATCCCCCCAGAGTGGTGTCCTTTTTCTTTTCCCTTTTCATTTCGGCGTTTCCTCTCTTGCGCGAAACTCTTTTCTAGTGAGAAATGGAGTTAGTCTTTTTTCCCTCGAACCTCCCCAAAATTCCTTTTCGTCTCCAAACCCTCTCCCCCCATGGCTGCTGCTCAGCGTCTCCCTCCCCCCACATGGCTTCGGTAGGGCATTTTCCCTAATTGTCCCTTTCATCTTCCCCCTTCCCACCTTGGCCCTGTTTTCCGAACGCGCTGTCTTGTCAAGAAACCCCTTAGACCCCCTTTTTCCCCCCCCTTACAGGACTTTTTTATTGGCTGGGTTCCGATTCTCCTTCCCCCCCCTCGGGCCTCCTCCCACTTTTTTTGTCTATTGCCTTGATAAAGTGTACCCCCCCTTTTCCCCGGCCAAACACTACCCCCCCCCCCCCTTTTCCCGCACAAGCATTTTTCCCCCCGAACACCTTGTTTTTTTTTCGGGCTGTTGTCGCTGAGAGGGAGAAACCCCTTAGCAAAAAGGCGGCTGGGTCCCCCTTGCCCCTCTCGTCTCCCAATTTTTCCCTCAAGAGAAGTATTCTTTTCTGAGACCTTTTCCCCCTTCGGGTTTGACTAAGCCACACTCCCTTTTTCCTTTTTATTGCAAAGACTTCAAAATATTGGGACTTCTCCTCAACCCAAGTGCTGTCTTTTGTTTGCATGGCAGAGACCAGTGGGGACTCTTTCTTTTTCGGCGGGCATGGAGGGTTTAGGTCTCATGCAGGACAACGTAGAGACCCCCCCCCCCCCCCCCCATGCTAGATTCACCTCTTTTCCCGTTGCAGGGAAAAGTTCGGGGTTTGACCTTGGAGAAAAGAAACTTATTTTCTTGTGCTGAGGGCAAAGCGCGCTTATACTCTCCCGTTTTTTTTCTTTCCAGGGTTTAAGCGGAAATTTTGAATTTTTTTTTTTTCGCTCTTGGCCATGTTCCTTTCATCTGCTTTTCTTTTTCCTCGGCGTTTTTCCTAGAAATACCGTTTTTCTTTTACAAAGTTTTCCTTCTTGTGATCCCCCTTTTTCACCCTGTGACTTTGCTTCTGCGTTTGGGACCCTTCGACATCCTTTATATTGAGACCCTACCTTTCCCCTATGTCGGAGGTTTTTTCTCTTTCACTCAGTTCCCCCCTCATTAATTGTGCGTTTTTCCTCCCCTCGACTCTTTCCTTGGTTACTCGCCCTCCGACTTAAGGCGAGCCTTCCCACATGCGTTTTTGTGAGGACCTAATCCTTATGCTTTTGTCTTTTTTCAAGTTCCCTGTCCTCCGGCGCATTCCCCCCTAGGCCTGAAAAAAATTTATGGCGTTCTTTTTTTTTTTTCCGGAGGATTTTTTTCTTTTTCCCCCCCCAACCTTGGGATCTCCCCTGCCCCCCGCTATGACCTCCTGGCCAATACTGCCGAGATACTGTGTCCCCTCGCTCTGGGAAACCCTTTATTTTTTCATTCCTCTTCTACTTGGTTCGTCCGTTTGCAGAACTTTCCCTTAATCAAGGTTTTCTATTCTCCGTCATGAGCTGCAGCCTCTTTTTTCCCTGATTTTTCCTCCCCTCTGGTCCTCTTGTCCCTGCACCCGAGGAAACAAATTCCCATCAAAACCTGGCAAAGTCTCCTTTTCAACCGGAACCGGTCTACTAATAGTCCGTAAGAATACTTCTGGTACCCCAACACTGTTGATGCTTCAACTCCTCTTTCCTTTGTAGCTGATCCCGCAAAAGTTTTTTTCCCCCCCACCCCCCCTCTCCAACGTTTCATGGGTCCCTTTCTCAGAAGGATCCTCCCCTCAAACAATCTTCGTGTTGTTGACCAAGCTTGAGGGACCGTCGAAATTTTTTCCCACCCTTTTTCCAACCCCCCTGGTTTTTTTTTTCTTTCACCAACAAATAGTTAAGTGTTGAATGTCGGAAATTTCACAAAAGGTTTTTATCGCGTTCTCACTAGTTACTTCCTTTTTTGTTGATGCCAATTTCAGTGTTTGTGTCTTTCTATTCGTTTTTCCTGGTGTTCTCGCCTCATTTCGGTCCCCCCCCCAAAAATTCCTTTTCCAATGTCCCACCAAATTTGGGAGATTTGTCTTTTTTAGGTTCTTTTTCCTTTCTTTTTATTTTCCCCCACGGGTTTCCTTTTAAAAGTGATCCTGTTGCAAACTTTTCCTTGTCCCTCTCTCCCCCTTTCCGGTCAACCACCCTGGTCCCCCCTTGGATGAGTTTGCCCCCCCCTGAATTTTTTCCAACCCTTCTTCTTTGTGGTATTTCTTACTTTTTCACCACTAGAACGGGAGTTTCAGATTCCGGGGGACCCCCCCCTTTTTTCAAAGCGATCTCTTTTTTCTCCTTGTCCCCCCTGCTATGGCCATGTCTTTTTTAAAAGGACTTTGATGGGACTTGTCCTTGTAGTATACCCCTTTCTCGAGCTTTACTTTCTTGATAATTTACTTTTTTTTCTTTTTTCCTTGCCCCTTGGCCCGTGGAGGCTTTGTTTGACTTTCCGCTGTCAAAAAGTCGCCCTTTTTTTTTGTCCTGTCAAATGGTTCTGGACCCCCCCCCCCACCCCCCCCTTCTGCGTCTTTTCTTCTGTGATGTTGGGTGGGGCTTTTCAAGTCACGTTTATTTTTTTGATTTAGACTTTGTCTCCTTTCCCTTTCTCTTTGCAACACCTTCTAATAACCACATTCTAGGGTTGGAAGTCTTCCTGTTTATTTACTTCTACTCTCTTTTTCTTTTTTTCCCTCCTGGTTCGTGACTTTTCCCTACTCGTTTTCAGGAATCCCACAAACGGTGTTTCCATATTAAGACACCTCAGCTTTCTTGGCCACTGTTGAATCGAAAATCCCCCCCCCCCCCCCCTTACTTCCACCCCCCCCTTTTTTTTTTCCCCTGGAAGCAACCTCCTTTCCTCGTGGCGTTGTTTTCCCAAGGAATTAAGCACTTTCCCCCCTTTCCCCTTTTTACAAGCGGCCACAACGTCCCCCCCCTTTTTACCCTGGTCCCCTTTTCCCACCTCATCCCTTGCAATTTTTCAAGGAAAGTCTCTGTCCCAGTGGATAAAGAACACTTTTCCCCCAAGGAATCTCCCAGCCCCCTTTTCCCGCCCCTTTTCGAGGTTCCTCCCGCCCCTATTAATCGGACTTTTTCCCCCAGGGATCTCCCCCAGTAAAGTTTAAAACGTTTTTCCAGGACGCATAAGTTGCCTGGACGGTGCCCTCACTTTTTTCCCGCCAGGGGTTTTCCCTCCCCCCTTTTTTCCCCTTTAAGATTCCCCCCCCCTTTCTTTTTATCCGCCAGGACCCCCCCCCCAAGTTGATCATCCGTCTTTTTAAAACTTCAGTTCCCCTCCCTCCAAACAGCTCCCTGATCCCCTTTCCCGGTATTTCCCTTGGATTTTTTCAAGGAGCGCTAAACATCATGCCCACACCCCCCCCCCAAGACAACACCCAATTTTCACAACACCCCTTTCCCAATAATTTTCCCCCAAAACCGACCCCACCTCTCTGAATTAAAATGTAGTCTTTCCCCACAATCACCTGATTTCCGTTCCTCCCCATGATGCAATGTTTCGCAAAAGTTCTTCAAATGCCCTCTGGAGATGTAGAAGATTGTCTTACCCAAATACGTTTTTTATGGTGACTTTTTTTTCTTCGAGTCCTACTCCTTCCCCTGACCAGGTTTTTCTTCCCCCCCCCGGGATGTCTAAACTTTGCCCCCCAGGAGCAACTCCCCTTTTGAGTTCGAGCCAGTGTGGTCCTCCCCTTTTTTCGGATTCCCTTGATTAAGGCTCTCTTTTAGGACCTGTTTTTTGCAGTTTTGATTTCCAGTGTTTTTGAGGAGGTTTTCACAAAGCCTCTTTTTGGTAAACCCCCCCCATTTATTGTTGAAACCCCCCTTTCAAAGGGCGCTCTTCGAGAGACCTCCCCTCCCTCTTTATAAAACCATCTTTTCCCCACCCCCCGGCCTCCCTCCCCCAATACATTTCTTTCCGCCCCCCCTAGCGTTTGAAAACCTCCCTTTCTTGGTCCCCGGATAGGAGGCGTTTGGTCCCCCCCGATGCAGGAGCCCTGGTTGAAAGACGTAAAATTTCCCCCCCTTTCCTCACGGACGCCCCCCCAGGCTCCAGTTCGCCCTCGGTTAGGCGCTTCCCCCTGGGCCCCCTTTAACATCCCCCCCCCCGATTTTTCGTTCCCCTCTCCATGTATTTTGAATTAGGCTGTTCCCCTTAGAGTAAAAACATTAGGTCCCACCAAACACCAGAGTCTCCTTCAACCCACTTCCTTTGTTATGGCTTATTTCCCATTAAAATAACCCCCTCAAGAAGAAATTAATTCTCTTTTTTTAGGTCTCTTCCCCCTCCAGCTTCAGGGCCCACGAATGGCCTGCAGTCAACCCCCCAACCCCCCCCGGCATTTGACTATCCCCGGTATTCGGGAATTTCCCGAAAAGAGTCCCTTTGACAGCGGAAGCTTTTTCTCCCCACCCAGATCTTCCCCTCACCACGACAACCCCCCCTCGCCAGAAAAACCCTGGAAAGAAAAAGAAAGATCCCCCATCATTCCAGCTTCCTTATACCTCCCCCTCCATGTTAGTTTACCCCCCCCCCTTTTAAAATTTCCCATTGAGGTACTTGAGGCGCGTGAGATAATGTGACCGTGCCTCATTTAAAACCCCCAAGATAAACCCCTTTTTTTTTCTTTTTTCTTACCAATGATCCTCCAGTCCCCCTCTTCAACTAAAATTAGTTTCAATCCCCCCTCTTTCTCCTAGAAGAAAAACGTCTTTCTTGCAGGTTAGGCTCCCCCCTTTTAGTCCCTTCTCTTTTTGTCCCCCCCGTTCCCCACAATTGGACTCCCTTTTGTCTCAGTGACTCCCCCCTAGGCGGATTCCGAGCAAATCAGCTTTTTTTTTTCTTTTTCAAAAAAAAGGTTTTGTGTCTTTTTTTCTTTTTTGCTTCCCCCCCCGTGTTGTCCCTTATCTTTCCCCAAATTCAGTTTATCCTGGGGATTATCTTCTTCTCCCATAGAAAAGCTACCCCCCCACCGTAATGCTTTTGTTTGGCATGTCCTATGGTTCCCCCCTGTACTGTTCTTAAAATCCCTTCCGGGGCAGGGTTTCTCGAGAGATCGGGAGGGTTCCCCCCATTGAGCACTTCACCCTTTTCTGTTCCCTTTCGGACAATCTTTCTTTGAGAAAGCATGGCCCTAGGATTTTTTTTTTTTTTCTTTTTTTTTTTCCTTCAAGTTTGCCTCTTTCCCTAGTCTTATCGATTGTCTTTCTGTCATCTACTCCCTTTTATAGTCTAGTTTCGTTGATTGAAAAGGGCTTTAATTCGTTACAGGTCGTTAAGATTTTTGTCCCTCCTGGAACCTTTTGTTAAACCCAAATTTCCCCTCCCCCTCAAGTCTTTTTTTTTTTTATAATAGTACCCCCGGGAAAATGGGTCCCCCCCGGTCCTACAGTTATCCCTTTCAATTCTCCAACCCCTACCAACCCGACCCCCCCTTCCTTTTTCGATAGTTTCATGGCGTTTCTATGGTCATATCATCAGCTGCAGTTTAGTCGATTTTTTTTTTTCCCAAAGGTGTGACTTTGTTCAAGTGAAGTTGAACTCCCAGTGGGTGATAGTGAAATGTTTCCCCCCCCCCCCCCCCCACAGTGGTCGGTTTTCTTTCACAGGCTCTGCTTTCCCTTTCCCCTACGTTTTTGCCCCCCCAACCCCATCCCCCTACAGTCAAGTTTCTCAGAAGGGCCGAAATACCCCCTTTTTTCACAAGCCAAGTTTCTCCAAACCTTTTCTTGCTCGCTCTGTTACTCCTTTGGCCCTTTTTTTTTTTTCCTTTGAAACTGTTTTAAGTAGTCCTTTTGGTGGCCGGGTTTTTTTCCCCCCCAAAAAGACCCTTTTTTTTTTTTTGTTTCAATTGCGTTTTTTCGGTCATGATTGCCTTCTTCAATCTCGGATTCCTTTTCTTTCGTTATCTGAGCACTCTTTTTTTTTTCCTTTTTTCCGAGTGAGGTTCCCTCTTCCCCCCCCTGCTTGCTTGTTTTTTTTTCCCCTTTTGCTCAATGGCGGCGTCTTCGGCATTCGTACAGCCTTTTTTTCCCATTTACCTTTCCTTTTGAGGCTTAGTTCTTTCTTCCCTTTTTTTTTTCTTTCCGAAACCATTTTGTCCCCCTTCCCACCGTACGTGCATGTTTGCTGATTGTAAGACCGCCTCCCCTTGTCAAACAACTCTTTTGAATTTTCCCCCCCCCACTTTTTGAGTTTTTCCCGAGTATTTTTTTAGATGTTTCCTGTCGGATAGTGTGTGTTGGCCGTATCTCAGATCGTCTTCTAAGTTTTTTTTGTTGTCCCAGGTATGTATTTTTTTTTTTCCCCGCGTCGGTGCTTGTTTTCATTTCCTCCTCTATTTTTAATCTTCCTGTTTTGGTGTTTTTCCTAACACCCATTTTGTCCCCCCCCCCCCCAGTGCTGGGGTCAGGTCAATGACCCCGCTCCCCACTATACACACAACTTCGTCTTCTCAGTAAGTTTCCCTCTTGTCACCCTGCTTTCCCCCCCCTATTTTTTTTCTTTTTTTAAAGGACAAGCCTTTTTGAAAAAGGAAAAGTGGCACGACCGTTTTCTCACTAGACCATGTCTCTCCCCCTTACCCTCCCCCTGGCAGCTTTTTTTTCAATTGTCCTGTTTGGTCCTCGAGCCCCATTGGCATGTAGCCTCCCCCCGCCCCACCCCCCCCCAGTGCCCCTTTCTGCCATAATGGGACCTTGCTGTACGGTATTGTCCGTCTTTCTCCCGCCCCCTCCTCCCCCCTTTTCTTTTTTTTTAACTGTCCTTTTTTTTTTTTTCCCTTCTTCGGCAGTCCAATCTTGCTCTCAAGAATTTCTTTTTTCAAACCCCCTGTCCCCCTCAATCTTTCCCATCCAGCCCTTGGACCTCATTGCCCCAGAAAAACAAAAAACAACCCCCACGCAATCCCCCCGAGCCCTCCCCTACTTATGCTTTTTCAGACAACAAACTCCTACTTCTCAAGTTTTTAAGGGGTTTCATCGTGTCCCCCCCCCGGCGAAGCTTATCGGAGGTCCCCCCCCCCAGACGTCGGCAGTCTTTTTCAAGAAATTTTCTGCCACGGGAACCAGAACTTGAATTCTTTCAATCTTCGGCCCTTCCCCCCCCCTGACGTACCTCTCGTGGACTTTTTATTGTTTTGGAATGTTGGATTTCCGTCAAAGTGGGTCCCCCCGTGGCTAGAACCTCTGTTGAGGGGCATTTCTAAACCTGACCCCCCCTTTCCCCTTTACCAACCCATTACTTTCTTTTCACTTCCCCTTTTCCCCCTATCACACCTTTTATTCTGAAGAAGGCGTTTTCGGAGATGACCGCTTTCCCCTCCTTCCTCTCCTTGTTTTTGTATTCTCCATGTTTTTTCCGCCCCGCTTATGGCTCCCCTTTTTCCCCCTTTCCTGCACCTCTTTTCCGTGTACCTGTTGTCTATTCCCCCCCATGTCAAAAGCCTTTGTTCGAACTTTCCCCATCACCCCCCCCACCCAAAACTCCCACTCAGAGGGGTCTTGGTAACGTATCGGCGTCTCCTCCGCGACCCTTTTACTCGCCCCTCCGAATTTCAGTAGGAAGCCCCCCCATTGTTTACGCTCCCCCCTTATCCCTCGACACCTCCCCATGGCCTGATCAAGTAGTGAGCACTCCCCAAGTCACATTTTTTTTCCCCCTTCCCCGCGGTTTTTTGTGCGGCCCACTTAGCAATTGGCGCTCAGGTTCCCCTTTTCCAGCGATACACTTTTCATGTTACCCCCCTTCCGCTTAGAAAAACCTTTTCTGCTTTTTGCCACCGTCTTCCCGACCCCATTAACCCCCCCAGTTACGGTTCCTTGTTAGCCTTGATTATCGATACCTCGCCTCCTTCGGATACCTCTGCCTGTTCCAACTTTTTTTTTCCTTTTTGCTGTTCCCCCACTTGCAAGCACTACCCCCCCCCCCCCAGAAAAAAATACTTCCCGCAGAAACCTTCAGTAGGCCTTCTTGTGCCGCTGTACAAACGCTTTTTTTTCGAGCTCCTTTTCCTTCAGCACTAATGGTCAAATTCCAAGTAAATCCGCGAACCGATCTTTCTTTCTTGACCGTCCCCCCTGCCCGGCTTTTTCACAACTGCTCCTCTGGGATTTGTTGTTCCTTCCCGAAAATAACCTTGCCCCCCCCTGTTTTTTTTTTGTTAGTTACCCCCCAACAAGGGCTAGTTCCCTTTTGCATGGTTCTGAAATTTTGAATACTTTTTGACTCCTTTTTTTCTTAGTTTTGTCCCATGTTGCGTTTCCTTTCCCTGGCACGGCCATCGCACGCGAAGTGTCCCAGAGAAGCGGCTCAAGTTTCTTTTCCCCCCCCCCAATACCCCCCTTTTTTTGTAAAACGAGGTTTCCCTCCTTTTGTCCCAAATGCAATTTTGCTTATGTCCCTTACTTTTCAAGTTTGTTTTTTTTAGGTCCCTTTTTTTTTGTCGGGCGAGGCCCTTTTGAATTTGGATTTTTCTTTGACATGTGAAAGCTTCTATTTTAGGGGCGTTTTTCCCCTTTCTGCCAATTAACCTTTTTTCCTTCAAAGTTTAATTCGGAGATGCCCCTTCCATTGATGCGGGTCTCGGAGTCACATGTGCCTCCTTGGGATGCTTTGCCTAAAGAGGAAGGACAAGGGAGATTGTTCTTTCGTTTTGTTCCATCTCTTTTAATAGGTTGCCCCTCATAAAATACCCCACCGGATGTGGTTCATGTTTTTTTCACTCGGCTTCTTTTTACTACTGTTTTTTACTTCGCCCCCCCCCCTAATGCGCTCCTTAACATGAGACCCCTCCAGAAGTTTCTTCTTTTTCTCTCTGGTTTCCTGTAATTCGTGGAGAGGAGGACTCCCTGAGGTTCCTATGGCTTGACTGGCCTCTCTCTTTAGATTGGGAGGTTTAGCATCTTGGCTTTTTTCTTTGTGACTGGGCAAATGGACCTTTCTAATATGCCCCCTGAAATTTGACATATCACCGGTCATTTCGAGGAAGGGGTCCCCTGGCTTCTCCAACCCCCCCCCCCCTCCAGTTTTTTATATTGGGACATTTTTTTATTGAAGATTCTCCCTCGGGAAATCATGATACTTTATTCCCTTGTTGCAGATCTCTATAGAGAGGCTTCCCCCCCCTCCCCCTCCCCTGAGCGAATGGTTTCAATGACTGATTTTTCTCAAATGCGGCTTTGATCAATGTCTTGTCCCCCCTCCAAACACACTACCTTTCTTGCCAACACCCCCCCCCTTCAAAGGGCAAGCATCCACAAAACCCTTCCCTCTTTGCATGATACCCCTGAAACTCCAAGACTTTTTGTCCCCCACCCCCTTTCGCTCCCCCCATGCATGTGTTCGCCAACTGCACCTGAACCAGTTTGCACTTTCCATGTCCCGTCATGGGGATTCTAGATCCCTCTTCGAAAATTCCCCACCTTTTTTCTGTTTTTTTTTTTGCCCAAGGACAACAGCCCTGCGTGCACCTTTGAACCCCCCATGTCCACAAGTTCCCCCCTAGAGCCTCTTTGAAAGGGTCCTCCCCTTAAAATATTTAAAACTTTTGCATAATTAATTTTCATCCTTTTTTTTTCCCGTCCAGTTAGTTGTTCCCTTAGTGAAGTTTTTTTTGGTTTATTTATACTTCACGTGGCTTTTATGTTTTTCCGGTTTCCCTTGAGGGCTCCCTGTTCTCCCCCCCCAATGGGTCATTTTTGTAAAAGCTTCCTTTGAATTTGTTTTAGTGTATTCCCTTTAAGTTGTACCAACCACCTCCCTCAAACTTTTTCTCCTTGCGGAGTGTGAAGACAAACCTTGTCCCCCAAATTCGTTTCTCCATGCCTTTAAGGCTGAGGGAACACTTCTCGCCAGACCCATTTCTTTTTTCGACTTGTCGGGTTTTTTCTTTTTTGCTCCAGATCCGGTGTGTCCAAAGCCAAAATGCTTTTCGTGTCTGCTGACCTCCTTTTTTCAGACTGTTCTTTCTTTATTCCCCCCCCTTTTTTTTGGGATTCCCCTTTTGGACAAATGCTACAATGTTCGAAGCTCTTTCTGATCTGCCCCCCTGTAGTGACTCCCCCCCTGAAGGTCCCCCCCCCCCTTTTTCTTTTTGCCAGTTGACCCTTTTTGTTTTTTTTGTCTCTTTGTTTAAACCCATGGTCTTCTTGTCATTCTTTACTTGCACCAATTATCGGACCCTATTCTTTTTAAGATGTTTTAGTTGGGGTGAGTACTATCCTTTTTTTCTTTTTTTCGAGCGTTTGGATTCCCTTTTTATGCAACACTCCCCTAGGCGTTCTGGTTTTTTTGTTTTTTTTTTCCGACCCTTTTTTTGATTTTCCCCTTGCGTTTCCAACTATTATCACCCTTCAATATAATAAGTTTTTTTTTTCTCGAGTTGTGTCCGATTCCCCCCCCCAGTCAATCCAATTTCACCAACAATAGTCCCCCCCCTCCATTTTTTCTTGCCACTTGAATTCACCTTTTGCCTCCCCCACCGGCTCCCTGGAAGTGTTCTTCCCCCCTCACCTCTTGTGCTCACCCCAAAGGAGTCAGAGGTTTTTCTTTTGACCAGTCACCCCCCTTTTCTTCTACTTTCATTGCTTCCCCGCGTTCAAACAAAACTTCTCCAACCCCCCCCCCCCCCCCCCCCCCCACCCCCCCCACGTCCCTTTTTCGAATGATTTCCCCCCTATTTCTTTGAAGATAATCCGTCTTTTCCATCTCGGAGGACCCTGAAATTTTTTCCCCTCATTCACCCCCCCCCTTCCCCGAACTTTTCCTGCAGAATATATATATTGTGGGCTTGATTCACCCTGTCTTTCCCCGTCAACCTCCCCCTTCATGTTTGCTGCTCCTTCCCTGTTTTTTTGGATTTTGTTTTTAAAAGGTTTTCTCCATATTGCCTTTGGTATCCCTTCCTCCCACGGTTGATCCTCTCCAAAAATCCCTTCAGTTTTCCCCCCCTCCCGCTCCCGAGCTTCCCCTGGTAGATTGACACTTTCTATGGGTCCAGGAGTTCCCCTTTCCTACCACTTCAACGCCCCCCCAGAACGAATCCCCCCCAAACAAAAACGTCTTCGACCCCACTCCCCCCCCCCCTCTTTACCTTTTATTGACACCCCCTTTTACGTGGGTACATATCCGGAGACTTCCAAAACTCTCCCTTTCGTTTGAGTCCCGTCACCTTTTTCACTTCCCGAAATTTTTGCAGGGCTTTTTCAGGCCCATAAGCCCCCTCCCTTTTCGACTTTCTTCTTGCCCTTAATTCACCTCCTTTTTTTTTGATAAATGGTCTTTTTGTATTTTTTTTTTTTCCCAACCCCGCGGCGCGACATCCTTGTTGTAGTTCGCTCCCAAACATTTGTGTACCCCCCCCCCTTGACCAGGTATTTTTTTGCGGTTTCTTTATCAGGTCTTTTGGCACTGCCATTGTGACTTCCCTTCTTCCCTTTTCTTCCTTGCACGTGGGTTAGGGTTTTTGGGTTCCCGGACCTTTTTTTGCTTGCTGGCGCCCCCTGAGAAAAATTTCGCTGCTAACGTTGCTTCTTAGCGTTTCCCCTCAACTTTTCTTCCCCCAAACAGTTCCTCACCAAAAGTGAGAAACCCTCCTTCCCTTCTGTTTTTTCCCGTTCTCTTCCCAGTAGTTCCCCTGTGACAGTTATTGTGCGTTGTTTAGTGCTGGAGCTATTCCAACTTTTGCAATGTTTTTTTCTCCCACAAACTTTTTCCCCCTATGCCCTAAGTCCACCTTACGCATACCTCGGCGTGTTAGTTCTTTTTTTTTCGCGTTACGGCCTCCCCCCCCCCATCTCGCTGCCTTCTGTCTTTTTTTAATATTTTTCTCGTTTTCGTCCCCCCCCATCGGTTCCCCAAAGAGTTAGAGCTGTACCCCAGAACCATTTTGGCTTCACCTCCCCTAAGTCTTCCCTTTGACATTCCTTTCCTTTTTCTAAATCCCCCAGTTTTTTCTCAAGATGTAGAATGGTTCCCCTCCGAAAGCTTTTTCCACCCCTACTTAAATGCGGCCATTCGTTCTTAAAGGTCCCCCGAGGACCACCTCCGAGCGCTTGTTCCACATGTTCCCTTCTCGAAAGTCCCCCCCCTCGGTCCAAACCGTTTTGAACCCTACCCTCCAAGCCAGATCCCTATCATTTACAGCGTTTCATTTCTTCACTCCCCACTCTAACTTTCTTTTCTTCTCTTCTCCTATCGCAAGAGTTTCTCTACTCGTGCAGCTTTCCTTTTCCTGCATTAAAACCCTCCGCCAGCAAGACCAACAAGTTCCTGGTTCTCGGAATTTTTTTCCCCTACGGTGCTTGTTTCCCCCATTTGTAACACAATCTTTTTTCCTGTTTCGTTTTTTTTCCCCCCCCCCTTTCTCGTGTGCTAGTCAGTTTCCCCCCCAAGGAAAATGCTCTTTTTGTTCCTTGCAATTTTCGTCTTATTGTGACTTACCCCCGTCTCATGAATGTGGTTCCGTTGCGTTGTTCCGGAGGCGGAGAGTTTTTTATCAGGCCAGATGATCCTTGAACTTTTTCTTATGCGACCTCTTTTTGTTGGTGGTAGTCTTGCTTTGAAAGTGTTTTTTTTTTTCCCTTTTCCTTTCAGCCATTTTCCATTCCCGGATCTTCCCCTTTTTTGCTTCTCTCATAATAGACCCCCCCCCCAAGTTTTCCTTTGTAACCGTGAAGTAGAGCTTCACCTGACCCCCTTCTCCCAAGTCGGGACTTTCCTTTAACTGGTTTGATATTTATCTGTTAAAGTCTCTCCCCCTTGCGCACTGGCCTTGCCCTAGGTTCAGGACGGGAAATCTTTTTTTTTTTTCGTTCATCCTTTTCCTCCCTTCCTTGCCAATGTGTCGATCCTTCCCCCCCTTTTTTGGCTAGCTGTTTGTCTTCGGGTGAATATAAACTCCCCTCTCGGACGTATAGTATAGTTCGTCCACAGGCCTTTTTTTTCTCCCGACCCTCTCTTTGGTCTGCTTTTGAGTTATTTTCCTTGTTGTTCACCCCCCATTTCGAACTCCAGGACTTGACTCCCCCCCAAGGTACCTCTTTTCTTTTTTCTCGGTCCATTCTGTTTTTTCCTTTGTCCCACCTTTCTTCTCCTTCCCACCTCGTTGATAGCTACTTTTTTTCGCTCTGGTGTATTGTTCCCTTCGACCCCCCCTTTTTCAATTTGACCACGTTCCCCGCTACCCTTTCCTTTTTGACCTTTTTTGAAATGACAAAACCCGTTGTCGGGGTACCACTTTCCTTCCCCCCCCTGGATCTCCCCCCTTCGGAGCCCTTTGTTCCCCCTGCTGTTTTTTCCCCTAAAACCCATTCAAGAATCCCCCCCCCCTACTGAATTCCCCCCCCCATTCCCTCATACGAGTATCTTTCCCCCGGTTCTCCAATCCCTTTTTCTTTCCTTTATTCATCAACCCCTTGGATTGATCCTCTCTCTTCCTTTTTTGTCTCCCAGAGATATGTTTTTTTCTTCCTTTCGGGTGGTTACCCCTAGTTGGCGTTGGTTTGCTTTAATCAACCCTTCGAGCCTTGTGGTTTGTTGGTTTTTTTTTTCCCCTGGAAGTTTTTCATGATGGCTTCGTTCAAATCGCTTCTCCTGGGGATTCTTTTTTTATTTTTGATGATCCACGCTGATTTTTCTGGTAAGAGGCTTCCCCCCTTCCTGCTGCTGGATTTCCTAGTCCCATGGAGGTCTTAAAGCGGTACCCTCTTGTAAAATTTCCCTTTTCGTTTTATGGTTGACTTTTCTTCCGATTGCTCTCCTCCAAAATGGTTCCCCCCCCCTTTCCAGATGCCAATTTAAGTTGCAATGTTGAGTCTGATTGTCATCCCCCCCCTGCACTTAACTTTCTTTTCCACATTCTTTTTGCATTCAAACTGGCCCTTGAGTGTGGACTCTTTTCACGGGTATTAGCTTTGGAGTCTGGAGGTTAAGGTTTCCCCTTGGAGAGTCATTTTTCTTAGTGCAAAGAAAGAATTTTTGGTTTAAGCGTTTTTTCCCTGCTGCGTAAATCTTTTCTTGCTATGGATTCTTGACTTATATTTTTCCAAGAAGTTTGTTGTTCCCCGATGCCCCCAACACTCCCCCCCCACCGCATCCTGTACAAGGCCTCCGACCCCCTTTTTCCCCCCCCCCCTAGCAAACCTTTTTGTCTGCACCTCTTGCTTTCCTCTTCCGCTATCTTTTCTTTAACCGTTTCCCCTACCTTTTTCCCCCCTTCAAGACAAGCCTGTCTTGTCCAAACGAGTGTTCCCCGACTTTTTTTCGACAATCTCTGCCCCCCCCTCCTTAACTCAGCCCTGGCAAAATTGTTTTTGGTACTCTCCCTTCTTTTCCACTAATTCCCCCCCATACGATGTTTTTTCCCGAAATGGTTTTCCTCTGTTACGATTCCCCCCCCCCGCTCAAACGCCCTCCATGGCTAGTCATTCCCTTGGATCTGAATATCTTCGTCAGGCCCTCGTCCCCTTTAATCTAACACCTTTTCGAGCTTTTTTTTTTTCACCCCCCCTACTTTTGACCTCATGCATCATGTCCCTTTCCCCTCCCCCCCCAACCACCACCCCGCCCCCGGTCCCACACTAACTTCGATATATATGATGTGATTTTAGACCACCCCCCTTGCACTAATTCTTTTTCCCTTGTTTCATCGTGCCCTCCCCGGTAACTTCGTCAAAAACCCACATGGCATCTGCTCTTCCCCCCTCTGCATAAGGGTTCCCCCCTTTTTTTTTTAGTGCTTTTTAGAACCTTTTTCCTCGGCAGTCCCTTCTCAAGACAAAAACTTTCTCTATGTCCCCTTTTTTCGGGGGAGGCTTTTCGTGTGTGTGTTTCCCCCTTTTCCTTCAAGTTTTTCCCCCAGCTGGAGCACCCAATTTTCCCCTCCCCCCTTTTTTTTCCTCAACCCTTTCTTCCTTTCACTGGTCCTCAAATTTCCCCCCCCCTTTTATCGCCCTTTTTGAGGACTATGAAAAACACACCATCTGGTGCAAGCCTTCTGCAAACCTTTCGTGTGGGGATCTCTTTTCAATGTTCCCCCAGTCCTTCTTTCACAAGGCATGTCCTCTGTAACAGTCCAAGTGTACTTTTCCCCTATTCACTTCTTTTCCCCGCCCCTGAGTTCCGACAATTTTTCACCCCCCCCCCTTCGCCCAAATCTACTCCCCTCACAAGGAGGGTCGAGTACCTATGCGTTGTCCCTTTTAAGCTTTTTTTCGAACATCCTCCTTTTTTGCAATGCTCCCCTTTCCTTACGCATCTTTTCAAACCCTCCCTTCGAGCCATATTTTTTACCCAATGGGGCCTTTTTCTGTCTCCCCTTACTCCCCCCCCCTTTTGAAAGAACATGTCCGCCTGAACATAATCTTTGCACCCCTCTCATGGCCCTTACGCTCCCCCCCCTGTGCCCTTTTCCTGACCGTAGCGCTTTCGAAACTTTTTTCGCTTCTAGGGACGGTCCCTCCCACTTATTTCTTGGGTTTTTTTCTTTTCTGGTTATAGCTTTCTCTACCTTAGCCTCCTTTTCCCCCCCTTTGCTTTTCACCAAAATGAAATTCTACCCTCCCCCCTATACCTGGACAACCCCCCCGAAAAACACCACCCCACCAGACACACCCCCCGTAAGTCCCTACAAAAACTTGTTTTTTCCCCCCCATCGTGTGTTCGTCTTTTTTCACAGCTCTCTTTCTTTTTCACCCTTTCAGCCCCCCTTTCAAGAACCCACTGAGTTTTTCCCCGTCCCTCCTCTTTTAAAAAACATTCCCGTTTTTTTAGAATCCCCTGCAAGTTCGAGTCCTGTCCCACAGAGGAAGGATGGTTTCTTCAAACCCCCCCCAGGTTTCACCCCCCCGGCAAAATATTGGGATTTTCCCTGAATTTCGAAATGGGCAGGGGGGGCATTTTAATGGAACATGTCCCCTTGCTTTCCCTCTCCTTGGGGGCAACAATGGGAGTGTCTCACCTATGCCCCATTTTATTTTTTCCATTAAGGAGCCCCGCCCTTTTCCCCCCCCCCCTAGCAGATTTTGAAATTTCTTCCAAAAAGATCCCACATGAAAAATTCTTTGAGGGGAAGTTTTCTCCCCTTGAACAGAGCGGGGCTTTTTGGGGCGTTCGACTGGCGTTTGTGGGTTTTTGGGGACGATTCTTTTTTACAAAAGTGGGACTTTTTTCCTTTTATTAGTAATTTCCCTGGGCCCCCGCGCGCTGTTTTTCCTTTTCTTATGCCTTTCCTTTCCTTTTTTTTTTCAACCGAATAGTCAAAGGTTTTTCTCTTTTTTCTCTGCAGTGGACTTTGTTCTTTTTTCTGTTTGCTGACAGGCGACCTCGATGTTGGCGTTTGAGTGGAAGACCTACCCTCGGCAGGGTCTTTTTTCGCTTGCTTTTTTAGGGACTCGGTGCTTCCTCAAAAACTTTCCCTTTGTTGAATGTTTTGTGTTTAACGACTTTCCCCTTCGGCATTAATTTTTCAGGCTCAGTTACATGGCGAGCCCGAGCTTTATGCTTTGATTGTTTTTTTCTTTTAAGGGTAGGCCTTTCCCACGGGACACTTGCGCCGTCCCCCCCTCCCGTCTTTGGAACTTTATGGCTCCCCTGCGTTTCGTCGGTCTTTGATTGACTTTTGTCACATTCTTGACAACTTGGAAAGATTCTGCCTGCCTCACAACGCCCCTTCTGCCACCCTTTACAGCTTACTTGTCAATCGTATTTTTCCTGGAAACCCCCCCCAAATCAAAACTTCCTGTTTGGGAAAGGAAACGAAGAATTATTGCACCTTTTTTTCCCCCCCAATGTTTTTTTTCCGAAACCAGGGAACCTGTGTGGTTCTCTCTTCGTTTTTGATGCGACCCATTTTTTCTGAGCGGTGGTCACTGTTTATTTTTTCTCCAACCTTCACCTTCCGCATGGTCAACCCCCTTTGACACACTTTCCCCCACAAAAACCCCTTCCAACCTTCCCTTGGTTTTTTCTCAAACAATCAAGTAATGAGCTCCCCCTTTTCCCCCCCAATAGGAAACCTGTCCGTTCCCCCCCCCCTTCCTTTTTCCCCCACTTTTTTGTGGCTCGAACTCCCCCTCCTCTTCCCGCCCCCCCAGCCGCACCCCCGCCCTGGACGGGGC
>Ga0179591_1417686_pt1 | contig 22462 bp, 32 predicted proteins | sample CZOMad2_1_08_16f_FD_182891 | JGI IMG/M metagenome (GOLD analysis project Ga0179591, IMG submission 182891) | Vadose zone soil fungal communities from Angelo Coast Range Reserve, California, USA - CZOMad2_1_08_16fungal (PacBio error correction) | ecosystem: Environmental > Terrestrial > Soil >... | reverse complement strand
GTTGAATCTCTTTTTCTCCTAGCTTTTTCCTTCCCGGTTTAGAATCTAATCGTGACTTCTTCCCCTTTCTATCCTTCTCCCCTCCTCGGATGACAAGGATCGCAGAGTGGGCGTCCCTACGAACTTTTCCACTCAGTAGGTAGAGACCTCTGTGATCTTTCCCCCGGGACCAAGTTTTTCCCTCTTTAATGAGGAGCAATCTCAGATGGAAGCTTTCTCGAAGAAGAGACGTCCCCCTTTGAACACCCTCCCCTCTGTTTTTCCCTAGAATCCCCTTTCTCTCCTTAAAGAACAGGGAAAGGCAGGCGTTTCATGAAGGCCTACCCCTAGGGAGAAGGAAAAGCGGTAAAGACTCTCCCTTTTATTTTTCTTTCTTTTTTTCTACATTCTTTAGTAGAGAAGTTAATGCACTTCCGCGAGGAAGAAGCCTCCCCCGGAACAATGCCCCCTCTGCATCGTCTCCTGAAAAGGAAAAAAGTTTCCTCCTTTTAGACCCCTCTTCCCCGTTCTGTGTGTCTTTCTTCTCCTTCGGGATTTTCCTAGCTTCCGCCTTTCGCCTATGGATGAGGCAGAAGAAACCTCCCTGGCTTCCCCTTTCTGGTGTCCCCCGCGTGACTTTGCCCCTTAAGGTTATCTCTCCCCGCAAAAGAAGTTCCTCCCGTTCTGGAACCGTTCGGTCTTTTTACAGCGGTCTTTTCCCTTTCTAATCCCTCTTGGCCGAACGTGCTTCACTCAGAGGCTCTTTTTTCGGAGCCTTCCAAACTTTTTTATGACGCCCTTTTTCGGAATCTCTTCCTGCATCCTCCCTCGATAAAGCGCAAAGGAGGAGGGATGGGCCTTTTCTTTCCTTAGAGGAAAGGCTGATGGCCTTTTTTTCTTCCCCTAATTGTCCCCCCCTTTTGGGGATAGATTTCTTCCCCGATTTTTTTGCTCTTTCTCTTTCCGGCCGCCGACAGGAAAGCTTGCCCTTCCGGCTCTCCCTTTTCTTCTTTTTTGCGTAGTTGACTTCTTTCCCCCCCCTCCAGAATAACTTTCTCCCAGCTCTTCCTGGTGGTAGATTTCCCTTGACTCTGTCCTTTGATTCCACGGTCAGATAGATTTTTTCGATAACCCACGAGATAGTCCTTCTCCCGTCCCCCAGGAGTTCCCTGCGTTACTTCTTCCCCCCCCGAGTAAGAGATTTTTAGCCTGAATTGGTCTTTTTTTTTTTAGGAGAATATCCCCCCGGAGACTTTTGTTTTTTTTTTTTTTTTTTTTTTTTTTTTTTTTCTCTTTCTTTTTTTTTTTTTTTTTTTTTTCTATTTTGGGCGACGTAAAAGGTTTCTCAGTGCCGGATTTTTTCCTCGCCGTTCTTCCGCCCCCCCCCTCCCTCTCTCTATTCAATCTCCTCGTGTTTTCCCTATGCATTTCTTAAGGACGGCTCGACGAGATCCACCTCCTTTCTGACCTTTCTCTGGAGACCTTTGGGTCCCCCTTCCGCCCCTGCAGAGCCGTGGTACGCTATCCCCCTACCAATCCTTCCCGTCGGGTGCTGCCAGACGGCGAACCCAGTCGCCCCTTCTCCCTCTTCCAGCAGATCTTACGATCGGGTCTTTCTCTCCTCGAGCGTCGGCCTTTTCCCCCACACTTTTTGAGAATTGCCCCTCCGCACCAACATCCCTTCAGAGCGATCTCTCCTTGTGGAAAGATCATTCCCTTTTAGATGTCCTCCCCTTCACAATGTCGTCAAGATTGAATCGGTCTCCTTCAAAAAGGTGTCTCCTCCTATTCCCATAATTAGTGCCTCTTCTGGATGAGGGAATTCCCCCTTCCTCGCCGACCCCCCCCTCTTCTTTTTCCCCTCGATCACCCTCCTTCCTTTCGTTCTTTCCTCTTAGCGGAGTTTCTGATCTAGTATCTCCTAACGACCCCCTTCTCCTTTTTTTCTCCCCCCCCCCCTTTTTTTGTTTGAAAGGAATTCTCATAGACTCTCTCTTGACTTCGGTATTCGTTTTCCCAGAATAGATAAGCGCGTTCCAAATCCCTCTTTTTTGGTATACTTTCTAAATTTTTTTTCCTCCTGTTTCCGGAATGATTTGCGCTTCCGAGTTCCTCTTCTCCTCTTGTACGAGAACAAGCCCCTTTTTCGATGCCCCTCGATCCTTTTTTCGGTTTTTTCTTCGCGCGCGGCGCTTCTACGAACTTAGAAAAAGCCCCCCGGAAAATGGCCCCCCTTCCTTCTCGTTCTTGCCAATACCTTTTTTTTTTTATAGACGGCGAATATGCGTTTCGTCTTACGCCTTTCTTCCTTCCCTGTCGCTAAGAGAGAAATTAGTGGTCCCTTCTCTTTTTCCTCCCCCCCTTCAGGCTTTTTTTTTGTTTTTTGGCATTATCCCCCCCCTCTTCTTCCCTTTTTGACGGAAATGAGACCTTCATCCCTTTCCCGGGATTGGAGTCCTCTCTGAAGCTGAAAAGAATTCCCCCTTTATGCGAGACCCCCCTGTTCTAGAGCGAAAGCCTCCGAGCTGGCTAAATAGGGATAGAAATTCAAGCTCCTTTGCTTTCTTTTCCTCCTTTGTTCCCTTCTGTTCGTTTTCTTTTAAAAATCCTATTCCGAAGGAATCCTTCTATTTATAGAGATACAAAGGAACCCTTTCTTCCCAGGAAGGTTTGATCCTTTTCCCCCTTTTCTGAGTCCATGGACTTTTCCCCCTTTAAGGCCCAGGCATATTTCAAATGAAGCAAAATCTTCTTTTTTCCCGATAGACCCCCTTTTCAATCCCCTTTTCCCTCGATTAAAGACGGTTTTAAGGAAGTGATTGTTAGATGATGAACCCCTTGACTCCCCCCCCCCCTTTCGGTATTGGAGAACCTCCCCCTTTTTAAAGCTTAAAAAGAAACGCCCGTCAGCTTCTTTCTTCCTTGAAAGAGGATAAGCGGAGGCTCCCCTGAAAAAATCCCTCCCTCCTTTTTCATAGCCCCCCCAGTGAATGATTCCCGACTAGGTCCGAGGCGTCTTTCCTCCCCTTTTTCTACCCTTTTTTTTCACCTGTCCAGCGCGCCTTGCGGTTCCTTGACCACCTCCCTTTCTTGCCCATGTTCAAAGGGGAGTTGATTCCCTCCCCTCTTTTTCCCTTTTTTTTCTGCAAAGTAATTCCCCCCCCCGGCCCCCCCCTTAAAATAATAAGAATATCGAAGCTCCCCTTCTCTAAAAACTAGTTTATTTTTTCTCCCGCCCTGCAAGCTTCCCCCGATGTAAGTGAAAAACCCCTTCTTGGTTTTAATCGTTTCCTCCCCGGAAATGACGTTACCCCTTCCGATGAGAGATCCTTCCACGTTGTTTCTTATCTTTTTTCTCTCTGTTATATCTCTGTGCTCATCCCCCCGGTTTGCCCCCCCGTTTTCGAAAAAAAAACAGGTGGGTTTTTTCCCCTTCCAAAGCATTTTTTTCTTCCCTTTTATTGATGGGTTTCTCGGCCGAAGGGCATCATGCGTGCTTTGGCGATGAGAAGCCCTTTCTGGCCCAATCCCCCCTTCCTTCTCTTCTCCATGACCCGGTTAGAGTCTGCTACGAAGAAACCCTCAGGCTTCACCAATCCCTTTCGAAGGGAAAAGCTTCTTGAGGATCGTTTCTTCCTAACCCTTTGTTTTACTTGTTGTCCCCCTTTTTCCATCCCGGTCCTAGGTTTTCTCATCGGCCAAGGAGACTTTCCCCCCTTTTTTCCCTCTCTTTCTTTTTTCTGCGACCCCGGCCCCCTTGCGGAGGGCGCGACCTTTCCGGGACGGCTCCTCCTCTCGGAAAGGAAGAGCGATCCCCTTTCGCGACATTCGCTCTCCCTCCTTCTCCCCCTCGATGATTTCCCTGTCCCGCTTTTCGACAAGAAGAAGATCTCTTTTTCGCTGCCTCCTCCCCTTTTCATATCTTCCCCTCCTTGACGGCTAGGAACCTTACTCCCTTCCTTTCTTTTCCTTTTTCCGAGACGCGCTCCCTTGATGCTGAAGTTTCCCTCCCCCGACTGCCCATTTTTTCCCTTTTCCGGTCGGGCGAAAAGCCCTGCACTCGCAGGTCTGGGGCCCCCCCCTCCTCGATTTCCCTTTTACGCAGAAGGCGCCCCCTCTCCTTTTATACTTCCGCCCCTTTTACCCTTTGGGAACGAAAATCTTTCCAGTCCTCCTTTCTTTATCACCTGGCATGAGAGAATTGCTTCTCAACCTTCCTCCTTCCGTTTTCTACGGCGCCTCCCCCAAGCAGTAATTCCGCACACAAGTTAATCGGCCCCCCCCCCTTCCTTTTCCCTGAATGGTGAGGAAGAGAGGGTTTTTTTTATTACCATAGCTTTTTTTTCCTGAGAGCAATTCCCTTTTCCCCCAGCGACCTCCGGCGGTCGGGCGTCCGCCTTTCCAAGCGGGCCCTATTCTTCAAACACAGCGAATTTACGGGCTTTTTCTTCCCGCGTCCCCCTTTTCTTCTCTTTTCATGTTCAATCGTTCTATGTCAAGCAGGGGAGATGAACTATATTCCTCCTAGCACTCCCTTCTCCTTTTCCTCCCAGGTCGCGAAAATGAAGGCGACTTCTAACTGGACCCCCCCTCCTTTAACCCCCCCCCCCCCCCCCCCCCCCCCCCCCCCCCCCCCCCCCCCCCCCCCCCACACCCCCCCACCCGATGATCTGCTTCCCCTTCCCAAATCGACATATGAAGAAGAATCGCCCTCTCCGCGAGTGTCAGGCTTTCCCTCTGCAGGCATCCCCTCCCTTCGACGATACCCTACCCCCCCCTCATAGAAGGCAGGGATTAGGGCCTCCTCCCCGTGACCGAGTTTCCCCGTTCCTCCGGTGGCCCTGGACTTCCTTTTTACAGATGTTATGTCGGTGTTCCCTTTCCGGCTCGACTAGCGTCACGAAGAAGGAGGAATTCCTTTCTTTCTATTCTTCCTCTCTTTTTTCTCTTCCGGTCTAAGTTCCCTCCCTTCTTTCTCCTTCGAGCCCTTGGCGCACCGAACCAGGGTTTTCTTCCGATGGTCTTCATCCCTGCCCGCTTTCTGAAAAACGTTGAAATAGGTCACCTCTCCTCCCCCCTGATACGGCAGTCTCTCTGCGACCCTCCGGAATTTCTATTCCTCCCGGGTCCTTTCTGAAAAGAGATTACAGGTGCTTCTTTTTTATAGTTCTCTTTTCCCTTTGAAAGGCCCCTTTCTTTTCCCCTGGAGTTGTCACCTTTTTTCTTTCGCCTTCCCCTGGGCCTTTTTCTCCGTCTCTTTCCTTCCTCCTCTTTTCGAGCAGATAGAGTTTAATGAACTGCTTCCCAAGCCTCCTTTTTTCCATTCCCGCAGGACAAGTGGACGCCTTCCCCGTTCCCCGCCTTTTTTTTTTTTTTTTCGGTTTTTATTCCTCTTGTCTTTTACGACGGACTGTTCGCTGGGGGCGTTCTTTTTTTTTCAGGTCCGATCAGATTGGACAAGGACGCCCCTTTTAATACCGCAATTTTTTCATTCCCCCCTTTTCCCACTCTTATGCTTATACCTCCTCTTTTTTTTTTTCTACGGAATAGATAACCCCTGCAACTGCTTTTGCCCCCCCAAAATATTGAAACGTTTCTTTCCGGCCGGCTAGTATCGTCCTCCGCTGGCGGATGTCCTTCCTATGGGAAAGGGGATCCCCTGTTCCTTTGCCCCCTCTCGTTCACCGGAGATTTGAAAGTTTTCCCCCCGGAGAGGCGGAGAGCTTCCTTCAATGCCGGATGTTCTTTCCCCCCCTTAAGAGGAAAATACTTTCTCTCCCTTTAAGAGTCTCTTCCCCTCCCCTTTGCATTAGAGGATGTTTCTTCTTTTTGGGGGTTTTTCCCCTTTTCAGGAATTTCTCTTCATGAAGAAGGTGCAGATGAAGGTTACTCTCCCCCTTCAGAGGGAGTTTCTAGGACGATGCTTCCCGAGCACGTCTTCCTTTTTCCCCTCCTAGATATTATGCTTCTCCTGGAGTTCCCCCTCTGTCTTTTACATAATCTCGCGAAGGCTTTTTCAAATTCAGCCCTTCTCTCCCGATAGGAATGTAGAGATTCTTTTCTCTTGCCGCATTTGTTCAGCCAGTTTCCCCCCCTCAGACAGATTTCGATAGCTCTCTTCCCGATGAATCCTCCCCCGAGAAACGGCATCCTGATCCGGCTCTCTTCATAGAAGGGATTCTTCCCCCTTCCCCGGACAGCTTCCCTAATAGAGCAGCACCTAAGGCCTTTCCCTTTTAGGTTTCTTCCCGTCTGAAGAAAGGCGTCCTTCTACGATGTCCGTTCCCCGTGTTGCTCTCCCTTAAGAGGAAGTACCTTACTCACCCATTGAAGTTATCTTTTTCCTCCCCCGGACTCCTCCCCCCACTATGAATCTCCTTGAAAACGGTTTTTCGACCTCCTCAAAAGGACTCTTCTTTCCGAGAGAGACACTTTCTTTTCCGATCCCCCCCACAGGTGCCAACCCCCCTTTATGATGGGTCTTCGGTCCTTTCTCTTCCTGAGAGAAGGTACACCCCCCCCCTCCAATTCTTTACCCCCCCTTTCTCAAACTGGCAGCGTTTAAAATGCTTGTTCAATTTTCCTTTTTCTCGAGGTAAGACCGCCCCCCCCCAGTGGTTGACATCCCCCCCCCCCATAGTTCTTTTTCTTTTTCTTTTGCGATGAGTCCCCTAAATTACCCATTCCCCTCTGGGAGGAAAACCCCCTTCCCCCAATCCTTTTTTGGGATGACTTCCCTTTGGTAAGAGCGAATGCTGCCCCCCTATGAAAGGTTTCTTCCGTGAAGTATTTTGACGCTTCCTCCCCCAGATTGCGTTCCCCCCTTTTTAGTCAATGTAGAGTTCGAAGGCTCCTCCTAATAGTTAACGTTTTGGACCATTCCTTGCATGTGCTCCCTTCTGGAACTCCCGCTGGAGGAAAGGCCCCCCTCCTTTGCTGGTCAGCATTGCCTCGTGCGAAGATCCCCTGATCCCCCTCTTTTTTTTCGGTCTTGTTTAGATCGCGTCTTCGGCCTTTTTCCGACCTTCCTGTGGTGGAAAAAGGTTTCGACCCCCCCCTTAACCTCTTCCCCTAACCTTCCCGAGAAGGCCTCCCCCCCCCTCCCCAGGTCTCCCTGTCCGGTGCTCTCTCCATAAATTAGAGCAATCCCCCCTTTCCCAACCCCCTTTATCCTCTCCGGGATGAGAGGCTTTTTTTTCTCCCCCCTAAATTGAACAACGGGAACATTCTCTCGCCAAAAGGCCTGAGCCTCCTATTCCTCTTAGTTAGATCTTCGCTAGCCCTTTAAGTATAGGCTTCGGACCCCCTCCTGTCCTTTGCTTCTCTTTCCTCATGGTCAGCAGGAAGAGCTCTCCCATTCCCCCCCGGAAAGGAAGGCTTTTCGACCTCTGTTTTGAACCTACCTGGTGAAAGTGAGCCTTCCCCTTTCAGAACTTCTCGTTCCTCTCCCATATTTCTTGATTTTTCTCTCTCAGACCAAGAAGGCTTTCACAAGCACCGCATTTCCTCGGATAATTGATCCTTTTGCCAGGTCTCCTCTTTTTGCCCAGTGAGTTCTTCTTCTTGATGTGTTGTTCCTAGACAGGATTCGCTTTCAAGAAGAAGGCGCCTTTCTGAGTCCTCCTCCCCTTACATATGATTCTTTCTTCGCGAGGAGGGTTCTCTTTTCTACGTGAATGCTTCGAGGATTTTTTTTTCCCCCCTTCCTCAACTTTTCTTTTCTTCTTCGGGACCGTTCTCGTTAGGAGGTCTTTACCTCCCCAGACCTCCGAGATGATCGCAACGAAGACCCCTTCTCTCCTCTTTTTCGGAGTGCAGACCTCCTTCCCTTCCTTTTTTTCACTGGTCGGATTCGAAGATTTCCCCCGCAGACCTTTCTTCCCTCCAGGAATGATGGATGGATAGAGAGGCTCCCTCTTTCTTTTTTAAGGTGATTTCCTTTCCCCGAATCGTCCCTGCCCTTTGACAAATGTGAGGGGATAGATTTCTCTCTTTTTTTCTCTTCTCCCCTGCCGAAGGAAAGAGTGCCCTCAATGGTTTAGCGTAAGCGTCCCCTTCCAAACCGGCCGTGTTTTTATGACCCCCCCTTCCTCACCTCGCGCGAAGAGAGAAACTTTTTTCCTTTCTCAGGATCCCTTTGCTCTGCTTTTGCGCCCCAACCGATACCCCTCCCTCCCTAAGCTGCTGGAAAGGAAAGGTCTTTCTGGTTCGAAGCACCTCAATGTAGTGAGCATGATTGGTCCTTTCCCCCGGATATGCTGTTCCGGCGGTACATCGGTCTTTCCTTCTTTCCTCCTAGTGAGAGTCATTCCGCCACGTCCCCTCCCCTCTTTGTTTTTTTCTCTCTCCCCTTGGCGGAAGGAAGGATAGAAGAGGTTCTTCTTGACATTCGACTTGATTTTTTTTATGTAAGGCCCCTCTCCCTTTTTTCCTCTCCCCCTTTTCTCTCCCAAGAAGGGAGAAATAAGAGTTGCAGAGGGTGTCTTTAGTCCCCCTCTCTGAAGTAGAAATGGAAGACCGGCTTTCCTCTGGGGTTTATAGTGGTTTTCTTTCTGAAGATCCGTCATCTTTCTTCTCCCCTTTAGAAGAGGCGCTGCACTCTACCACTTCCGAGGGAGATAATCTTTTCTTTCTCTAATTTTTTATCGCTGAGAACTTTTTTTTCTCCCTATGAGAAATTACGAGCTTTCTTCAAGCTTGCCTTTCTTTTAGATCCCTTCCCCCCCCCGGAGACCATAGATTCTCCTCCCCCTTGTAGAGAATGTCGTCCTATCTTCTACCCACCCTCCCCCATCCCTTTCTAAATGAGCAGAAATCGTCCCTCCGCAGATAACCATCCATTTTGCGGCTTTTCTCTTTTCGAGTTTGATGATGACAGCCCTTGCTTCAAAGTGCCTTAATTGCCGCCGTTCGTTTTCTTTCATGGCCTCCCCTTAAGATGGAAAGGATCCGTTCTGGGAGTTCTTTAATCGGATCCCTCTTCCCTGGACAACTCCCTCGTCCTCAAGGAAAAAGTCCCCCCTGTCTTCTGCTGATTGGAGCCTCCACGACTTCTCCCCGTTCTACAAGACCCCCTCATGGAAGATGAACTTTTGCTGGATATTCTTTTATTCCTCAGAAAGAGAGACGGCTTTTTCGAAGGGATTTTCCCTCCCCCACCAAAACTGAACCTGTCCTGGCAGAGGAAGGAAGCGTCTTTTTTCCATAATCAGGGAACACTCTCGAAGGCTGGTATCCTTGGGAGGGGAACGGGCGGTTGAGGAGGAAGAAGTTTGAGGCCACTTTGAAAGTGACATCCGGGAGAAATAACTTCTTGGCGGGGCGTTCTTTACCCCGATCCCTCTTCCAAGTGAGGCCCTAGGTCATCACTTTTCCGTGCCCTTTGTGGAGTTTCTCCTTTTCTGCCGCTGAACCCCCGGGCACTCGCTTGCGCGACCAAAGCTGCGTGTTTTCCCTTCTTCCGCCAGCTCTCCTTTTCGGTCGCTCCCCTGATAGAAACATTACACTTCTGAGCCCTTCCCCTCCAGGCCTTGCGGAGATGAAACGCCTTGTACACGTTTCTTTTCCCACATTCCGCTAGGCGCCCTTTCAGACGGATCTTTTTGCTTGCTTCTTTGCTCCTTATCGAGATCACCTCCTCCCTTCCTGGCATCAGGGACCAGGTCTAACTTTCCTCCTCCTTCCCGGTGCTCCCTTACGTAGAGGATTACAAAAGGTTCCTTCCCCGAACAGGAATAGGCTTCCCCCTGAAGACCCCTCTACCCCTCTACAAACCTTCTACTTTCCCCACATTTAAGATAGTTACTTTACCCTTTAAGCCCATATGATTCCTCCCAAGCCCCCATGGAAGCTCCCCCTCGAACTTCCTAAATTTACACCCCCCTTCCAAATGATCCCCTTATTTTTCTCGCTAGTGAACGAGGCCTCCGGCGGAGCCTGCGTGCCCCCCTAGAACGTCTCCCTCTCAAATGCTCCTTATCTTTCTCAGATAGGGCGAGTTAGATTCCCATCCCATTTCTCTTACCCAAGGATTTTTTTTCTTCTGCACAGGTAAATCCTTGATTAATGATCGCTTTCCTCCCTGACAATTCCCCCCCCCCTTTTCCCCCGAACATTTTTTTCCTTTTTTGTTACTGTCCCTTCCAGTAATTAAAGAGCCCTCTTCCCATAATAGCTGTCCGCGCTTCGCATTTTCCCCCCTTCGTGTGAGGGTTGTCACTGTCCAACAGGAACTCCAACCAGAGGGCAGTCCCCCCCCCAGTAGCCCCCCTTTTCGGTTTCTTTGTCCCCATGAACCCTCCCTCATGCTCCCTCCCCCCCCCAAATTCCCCCCCTCATAATTGCGAGCTCCAGGTGTATCGGAACTTTCCTTTGATCCGCATGTTCTTTCTCCTGCCATTCTTTGCTTTCCTTTTTCTTCGAAAAAAACCCTCTTCCGGGTCTTTTTTTTTATATGGAGCGGGATTTCTTGTTAGGGCCCCTCCTTCCCTACGGCACTTTCTGTTCGCGCGCGGCCCAATCCCTCCCTATCAGATAATCGATTTGTCCTTTCCCCCCCGCAGGAAGCCTTCCTTTTTTCCATGAAGAAGGACCCCCAAAGTCCCCTTTGCCAGTCTGAGGTGATGCTCTCTCTCTCCCTCCCCCCGCGGTTCTTCCCCTTTCCCGAGTTTGTCCATCCCTTCTGATTCCGTAGGAGAGATAGCCTTTCCAGTAGACGCTCGCAGTTGAAGGAGGCGGCTCTTCCCCGATAAGTGCGCTCTCTCTTCCTCTTTATTGACGCTGATTCTTTTTCTCATTGATGAAAACCGTCAAGGCCTCTCATCTCGAGAGATAGAATCCGAGAGATCCGAACTGCCTCCCATTCGGTCCTTCCGGAAGAATTCGCCGATTATTCCTCTTCCAGAAGGAGGTTCTCTCCCTTGCCTGTCCCCTCAGTTTTTTTTTTCTTCCCCCCTACGAGATGAGCTGCTTCAAAATTTCTTTTCCCATACGAAGAAGCTCCCCCTTTCTAGTCCCCTTCCCCCTTCCATATGCCTGTGTGCTCCTCGCCAAGGGCCCCCGATTTCCCCCACAGCGCGAAGGCAAGGCGTCTTCTTTTCGGCGACACCGCCCTTCCCTTCTTTGGGGTCCTATCCTCTCGGCCTTTTCGCAGCGCTCGCCGCCCGCTTGTGCTCCCTTTCAATCGCCGGGAACCGTCCCTTTTAGTACAGCGTTTTGTTTCCCCAAATGGGGGCGAGACTCCTCCCGCTCCAAGGAAGAGAGAATCCGGCAGTCACTTCCTTCCCCCATAGTCTGGTTTTTTTTTTTTCTTGCCAACTCAGTTTTCACCCGGTATTGATAGATTACTTTCCCCGGCCACCCTTCCCTTTCCTCTTTATCTTCTTTTTTCCAGCTCTTCCAATTACACAGAGGCGTCCCCCCCTCTCCTTCTGCCCAATCTTACATCCCACGACAAAGCAGCACCCTCTTCCCCTTTTTTTTCCTTTTTTCCCCTCCGAAAAAGAGAATTTCTTTCCTTCTTCCGCGGTAAACGTGGTTCGTTCTCTTCCTTTTTGAAAAGCTTTCAATCCTCTTTCAAGCAGGGCGATGAAATAGATCTCATCTTTCCCTTTTTAACAGGTAGAGAAAACTGCAGGCGGTTCCCCCATTGTCCCCCCTCTCCCCAACGCTGATAGGAGGGGAACTCCTTTTTTCCCCCTCTGAAATATGATTTTCCCCCTCCCCTTCGGGTGCACCTCTTCCCCCCTTTTCCAAGATAAACCTCGTCCCCCCGTCGACTTTCTCTTTTTTTTTTATTCGAAGGACGGATCGTTTGCGTACTCTTTTTCTTGCCCGTGTTGTAGTCCTTCTCTTTCGTTGCTGAAGAACCATCCTCTCTTTTCTTGTTCCCTGTTTCGGTGAGAAAAGGAGCTCGATCCTCCCCTTCCAGGGCGGAATACGCCGTTTGTTCCCTCATCAATTTTTTTTCTTTCCCAGCTTGAGCAACGACGGACTTTCTCTCTCTCGCGAATCCGAAGCCCTTGGCTCCCTACTTCCGACAGAAATAGGGTAATGGATGACGACTCTCCCCTCCGTGGGCTGTCACGTCCAGTTTCTCCCCTCAGTAGTTCTTTAACTATAAGTCCTTCTACTTTTTTTCGTATAGTAGAGGTTGAATCTGGGAGTGCGTGAATCCCACCTTCTTCCTTCTTCAGATGGGTGGAGGTGTGTCCCCCTTCCTTGCGGAGTTCCCCTCCCCTTTTTTTTCTCTTGAGGGGGTTTTCCCTTTTCTTGCAGTGCGAGACATGGGCCTTTTTCCTCCCTTACCGCGTTTCTCTCCTGCCCTCCCCCCCCTGATTGACCTAGGAGACCTCGTCTTTCCCGGAACCTCGTTGAAGCGCGCTACCCCTTCCCGCTATTCCCCCTCTCCTCTTTAATAGGCCGCTTGGGCGGCCTGCTCCTTAGGGAGATTTTTCTTCCCTGAGAAGGTCGCTAATATTCCTCCGGCAATGCACTTTCTTTATGTTTCCTCTGTCGCGGATTTCCTTCCTCTTCTTTCTAGGCACAGTGGCCGTTCTTACCGCCCCCTCCCATACCTTGTGTGCGGAAGGATTTTTCCCAAAACCTTCACTCTCTCCCCTTCTCCGATATTCGATGCCTTTCTCCCTCTCGCGCAAGCAGGGATCCTGGACCTTCGCCCTCGTTCAAAGGCGATTTTTTTCTAACTCCCTTCCTCCTTTCTCGCCAAGTCCTCCTTCCCTTCTCTAGTCGGGAAAAAGAACTTCCATAAGGAATTTCTTTTTTCTCTCCAGTTTTTTTTGACAAAGTTGCCTCGTCTCTGATCCTTTATCTTCCCTTGGCGCGGTCTTCCAGAAGTGCCGAGGATGAGGGATTTCTCATGGTAAAAGGAGGGAGGGGTCTTCTTATGCTGGGGAGCATTTTCTCCTCCCCTTCATCAAAAAGAAAGCGAGATTTTTTTCCCTGGGTCCCGCAGCCTTCTGCCGGAATAACCCCTCTTTTCTTTCTCTGACGGGGCACCTTATTCTCGCGTAGGATAGCTCCCGCCTATGTAGAAAGCCTCTTTGTTTAAGAAAGTGAAGAGCTAAGCCGTTCCCCTCCTATTTCGTCTTTTCCTCTTTCTTCCCCTCGGCGAAAGAAGAGAGCCCTCGTCGTCTCCTTTTTCCTAGAGAGCATGAACGGACATCTCTTCTCTCACAAAGAACTCCCCCCCCCCTCTTTTCGGCGCCCTCTCTTTTCTTCGAGATAATCTTTCCTCATCCCTGGTCGTCGCTTTCCCAAAATGTAGGTTGTCTCCTCCCATGCTTTGACACCGGGCGGCTCCCTTCTATGTTAAGTAAAGCGCCGTTGCTGCCGTACCTCTTCTGCAAGCGAGAAAGAGACACTCTCCCCTTGCAGTGGGCCCTCCTTCTGCTTTCAACATATAAAGCTCCTCTGGACGGAAACAGGTCCCTTGGAGGCACCCTTCCTCCTGGAGCTAGATTCTCCTCCACTTTTTTCTTCAAATTCAATAACTTTCTTTACTCCTCTCTCCTTTTGCGTAGGGCCCCCTCCCCCTTTTCAGAGTCTGCATTCCGGTCTCGGAACCCCCTCAACGGAGAATCCCAACTGGCTTGCCTTATTCGCTCCCCTCTGTAAGCCCGACACCTCTCTTTTGGTTGACTTTTTTCCCCCCCCATATGAAAACAGCAGCCTCTTTTCTTTAGCTAGAACGGCCGTTCTCCCCCCTTTCCCCCCCCCCAAATCAGGAGTATGCGGGCTCCAATTTTTCCCTTTCCTTGATGGGGGATTGGCCTCTCGTGGTCCCCCTCCCCTCTTTTTGGCTTTTTTCTGGATCCCCATCCTTCTGGCGACAGCATAGAAGACGCCTCTTTAGTGAAGGGGTTTTCCCTTTCCCCCCCTTCTTTTGAAATGAGAAGGATACTCCGTTCCGGCATTCCTCTCCCCCCCAGTTTTTTTTATGGGAGCTTTCTAGGGGAAGCTTTCATTTCTCCCGACCTTCTGAAATGGACTTAAGACCTCTCTATTCCTCAATAGCGAAGGCCTTCCATATTCCGATCTTCCTTTTGATTGATAGAGTCTCTCTTCCTGGGTGGTCGATTCCTTAGATGGTGCTGCATTTTTTTACGCCTGCCGGGCCTTCGGTTTCGTTTCCTCGAAGGTTTTCCAACTTTCCCTCAGTCTCCTTTTTCTAAAAAATGCCGCTTCCGAGTTTTCCTCTATAGATCAATTAGCGGCATCTTCCCTCTCCGTCAGGCTCCGCCTTCCGTAGGAGGTTGAAACTTCCCCTTAACCCTTTCATGGAGTTGAATATAGACCCCCCCCCCCTGCTCTGATCCAAGACAGGTCTCCCTTCAGTTAGATTTCTTCGGCCTAGAATCGGCTCTCTCTGCCGCATATGTTTTTTTTCTTAGTGAAGAAGATTTGCAGAGCATAGGTCTCCCTCCCGGGCACGGCTTTTTGCTTATGGCCCAATTCCTCCCTTTCCACTGAGTGAAGAGGGAGCCTTCCGCTTAGTTTTTTTTCTTTTTTCCCAGTCGGTTCGACCTCTCGAGGAAGAGCAGGTTTTCCCGCAACAAAGTCTTCCCCTCTATCCGTACAATCCCCTTCTCTGATAATGCATGAACGCCCTTCGACGAGGCTTTTCCCTGTGTGAGGGCATTTTTTCATGTGTCTTTTGCGGAGGTTTGAAAGAGAGGATCTTCTCTGATTCGAGATCATACCTATCTTTGTGGACTCCTTTTTTGAAGCGCCTTCCTTTTTCTCACGCGACTCTTCCTCAAAATCCTTTTTTCTGTCCCTCCGGGCAGTGCTGGGACCCGTTGTATTAACTCTGCCAGAAACTCTCCCCCTATGAATGGTCCGAAGCCCCCTTCCTTTCCCTCCAAATCCCCTCTGCTGTTAGGAGAGGCACTGATGCCGCGTCCCTCCCCCCTGAAATCCTTCTTCATCCCTCCACCCTCCTCGCTCTCTCCCCCCGCCTGCTGGATGGGATTCCTCGCTTCCCCCCTTCTCCAAGGCTGATGGCGGGGGATCCCCCCCCCCTGAATCCTTTTTTTCCCCTTTTCGACGCCTCCCTCTTTTCGATTTAGCTTACGCCCTTTTTGCACTTCTTCCTTCTGGCCGCCGAAGGCCTCCTCCTGGTGATTTTTTCTCTCCGAAACCCCGCTCCTCCTCATTCTCTGCCACCTCCCCTCACTTTTGCAAAGCGCTTTTGGTCTCGCCCCTTCCGGACGCTTCAAATTGGGGCTCTCCCTCTCGAGTTCCTCCTAACCACGAGACCCTTCTTTTTCCCTCGCTGCTTGGGCCCCCGACTTTGCGACTTCCCTTCTGCAGCACCTTCAGAGGACTTTCTGCTTTTTTGACCACACGATGCTCCTTTGGAACGTAAAAGGTCCTTGTATTCGGCCCCCTCCTGCTTTCCTCCGCCAACCGAACTCTCCTTATTCCCCCCTCCCCCCCCTTCTCTTCCTGGTGTCTTCCTTCGTCTAGGAGAGGTCCCCGGACTTCGCCCTTTCGCCCTCCCTTGCTTCCACTTTTCCAGCAGGCAGAGCCGTTTTTCTCCCGACCTCCCCTCTCAGGCGCACTAACGCTTTTCCCTTTTGTCCCCATTCAGTTCGAAAGTTCCCCCCCACTGACGCTAGAAGATATTAAGATCGAGTCTTTTGTTTTTTTTCTCTTCCCGCCTCGGCCGCTCCTGAGCAACCAATTAGCCTCCCCCCGAGACCCCCGTTGCAAGAAAGATTGAGGAGGAGCGCTTTCAGTTTAGCACTTTCTTCGGGTTGGCAAGTCTCCTCGTAAAAATTTTGCTTGCCGGCAGCTTTCCCCTCATCGGCACCAACCTCTTCTCCTCCCTTCCCTCGATTCCCCCTCTCCCTTTTTCGCGCATGGGTAGTCTTTGTTCCCTGATGCTTGGGACTAAAAGCCAGCAAGCTTCTCCTCGACCTCGTAATCCTCCTTCTCCCCCTTCCCTTTTGCGGATTTCTTGTAGAGGAGTTTTTCTTCCTGATGTAGAGATGGTTTCTCGGCAATACTGCCGACCCCTTGTTTGCAGGCCCCTCTTGCACATAGACCCTTCAACCTTCGTTCGGAAAGGAATCGATCAGTCCCTAGTTGGTGCCCCCCCCCTTTCTTCCTTGACCGTTCCCATCCGGCTCCCCAGGCATGCTTTTCCCCTTCCTCCCCGGCCGCGGAGAATTAACTTCCTCCCGCCAGAGATGGCCTCCTTTGGCCGATCTTCGGCTCCCAGGCTCCCCTTTTCCGCACAGAAGAGGTAGACCCCCCAGCACTCCCCCTCCCACCACCAACCGCTCCCTACGAGTAGCCTGCAATCCCTTCCCAGTGAAGAAATCTTCCTTTTCTATGAGTTTTTCCTGTCAGGTTTCAGCCCCTTTCCCTTTCCATGAGCATAATAGAGAACCTTTCTCTCAGTCTCTAAGGTTGTAGTGCTTTTTTCCAGTGCCTTCTGCCCGTCGTTCCCTGACATCCTGCACTTTCCCCCATAAAGCTTTAGATGAGCGTTTTCCTTGGCCCGAGATTCCTGCCTTATTTTCGTCCCCTCGCAGGAAAAGCAGAGCTTTTTGGTCTGCCCTCTCTCTTGAAAATTCCCTCCCGGCGCCCTGCGAATATTCCTTTTTGTGAGAGATGCCCCCTTTCCCCTTTCTTTTCCAACCACCCCCCCCCTTCCCCGTAGGACAGACCGGGTGTCCCTTTCCTTTGCGAACCCTATTCAACTTCCCTCGGAGATAATTTTTCCCCTTTTTCTCATTTCCCCCCTTCATTCAACGTCCTTATGGGGCAGCTCTGAAAACCTTTCCCTTACCCCGGCAGAGGTCCCCCCTTTAACAGGTCCTCTCCCCTCTGTTTTTTTCCATACTCCCCCTATCCTTAAGACTCTTATATCGTTTTCTCCCTTTCTGACTGTAGCTTTCCTCGCCTACCCTCTCCCTCTCTCAGGTAGGCGCCCCCTTTCAAAGCTCCCCCTCCCCCCTCCGTCGCCCCCCTCCCTTTGCGTCGAGGGACTGCCGTTCTTTTTTTCGGCGCTGCGTCCATCCGCGAAATGGATCGAAGGACTCCTTTTGCTGGCCCTCCCTTAGGGAGACATCCTGCTTTCCCCTCATATTAAGGATGGGGACCCTTTCCCGAGCGCCCCCCCTCTTTGCTTTTTCTTTCTTGAAAAATCCTTTTTTCCCCCTTACTTCCCCCCCAAATTTATTGAAATTTTTTTCTCCTTGCCTCATCTTATTTTACCCTCCTTAGAGAAGGACGTCTAGCCCCCCCCCCGGACTTCGTGTTGTTGACTTTCTTTCCCCCCCCACTCTTAGGTTTTGCGGAAAAGCGCTTGAAATCTCAAAAAGCTCTTCCTCTCTTTTCAACCCCTCCCGCCTTCTTTGGTTTTTAATCGTGTCTTTCAACCCTAACCATTGGAGACCGCGGTCCCGCAAATGCCCTCTCTGAGCGTCTGGGACATGGTTATTGATTGGATAATTCCCTCGATAGATTCCTCCCCGCATACTCTTTCCTCTGCAGCACGGCGCCCCCTTTTTTACGGCCAGATCTTTCCCGCAAGGTTCTTTCTTGCTGAAGAATCTCCCCTCAATTTCTTTGCGTTTTTTCCTTTCCAGCGGTTAATTCCCTACCTATACGCGCTTTTTCCCCTTGAACATCTTTTAAGGACTTGTCTTTCACCTTCCCTCCCCGTGCAACACGAAAGGTCTCCCAGGATGTCTCTCTTCCCGCCCCCGCTTTTTCCTTTTAGCAAGTTCGTTTCGATGCCGCCCGCGAGATAGAAGCTCCCTTCTAAGCGCGTTTTTTCGTGGATCACCTTCTAAGACCGGACGAGAGACCTTCCTGAGTGAGGCGCTGTCCTTCCCTGAAGGTTTTCTCCCCCCGAAAGGAAGTCCGCCCTGAAGGCCTCCCCCTCCCTGTTTGACCCAGAAAAGAGAGCTTGCGCGGACAGGGAGCTTTTTCCTCTTTCTTGGAAGTATTAGGTGCGCCCCGGGAACAGAATTGGTGCTAACAGAGCCCGTTTCCCTTCCCCTATCCCTCCACTAGCTTCCCTCCTTTTTCAAAAGGGCCCTTACCTTCTTTATCTCCTTTTTCCAGAATCAACCTTCCCAGGATGGTCGAACGCCTTTTCCCACTCCCCCCCCGAAGAAGGTGATGGGCCCGTCCCTCCGGCATTTTCAGAAGCAAAGGCCCTCCTCCTGACGGAGCCTTTCTTGTCTTTGACAATCAATCCTTCCCTACGGAAATTTCGACTTAAGGACTTCTTTCCTCCCTATGAGAGACTGCGCCCTCCAGGCATAGCGATCGCTCCTCCCCCCCGGTGTACCCTCTTTTAAAACGCAACAGTAATTCGCACCTCTTATTTCGATGCAGTAATCGTCCCTACTGTGCTAGAATGAGACTCCCCGAGCGTTATTACCCTCCCCATAGTTTTCTTTTCTTCGTAATTGAAATAGGAGCTCCCCCGTCAATCACATCCTGCCCCTTCCCTCATAGGCAGGTAGGAGTAGTTTCCCCTCCCGTAACGAAACATCTCCTTTCTTGGTCACGTTTTCTCCCTCTACGTAACCGCGTCCTGGAAAACTTCTTCCCCTCTTTCAGCAGTCTCTTTCCTGGCTCGAAAAGCGGGCCGTTCTCGGCCGTCTTCTCCCTCTTTCCCCTTTTTACTAAATTTCTCGTCTGCGACGAGAGAACGCCCCCTTCGCGACTTTCTTCCTTTCCCGAAGGAAGAAATCGAACACTCGCCCCAACCCTTCTCCTCTTCCTTCTTGCCTCAAGGGCAGGTCTCTCCTTTCTACCGACATAAGTTAGCAGCTTCTTTTTGCGTACTTACCGTTCCCTCGTTTTTTCCTCCTGTAGCACGGCGTAGGGAGTGCGCCTCCTTCTGGACACGATTTCTTTCTTTTTCGTTGAATTTCTCTTTTTCGCTTTTTCGAATTCGGATAAAGACGTCGTGCTTTCTTTCTTCCGAACAGTTGTCTTTTGTTTCTAGTCCTTCTCCACGACGGCGGTAAGTAGCAATTCGGCGTGTCCCTTCCCCCTTCCCTCCGCGCACAGCAACATTTCCCCGCCCTTCTCCTTCTAGGAACCCAGCCCTCTCCTTTTCCTTTCAAGGAAGTAAGCCAGATACGGACTTTTCTTTTTTCGGTATATTACTCTTTTTATTTTCTTTCTCCCTGGGGCCTGGGAGGCACCTTTCCCTTTCCACTTTTTTTTTTTTTTTTTTTTCTAGGTTGATTGTCCTTCTTTCTTCCGTGTGCGAGAGATGGGTGGTCCCCCTCTCAGTTTCTCTCCCTTTCTTTTTTCTTCGGCTCGAACGGCAAAGAGTTAGAGCATCCCCCCGCTTGACATCTTCTTCCCTCTTGCCCTCTTCTTTGACGGGACACTGCCTTTCTTTCAGCATCGACCCGCCTCTGTGTACCTTAGGAAGAGTGGAGGCGCCCCCTTTCGGGCAGATTTTCTTTTTCGTTAGGTATGTGTCTCTCTCCCTTACGCCGGCAATAAAGACGTCCCCTCAAGGCTCTCTCCCCCCATTAAGGGAGAATGAGAGAAAGTTTTTTTCTTTCCTCCCCCCTTTTTCTTGGTTCAAGTCCCTTTCTTTTTTTTCCTTTTGAAGAGAGCCGTAATTGAAAGGCCCCCCCCTCTCCCGTTGAGGGCCTTCCTTATTTTTTTCCCTGGGATAAAGAAGGCCCTGCCCCCTTTTCGCAATTGTAGTTCCCGGTATTTTGACCCTCCTCCATCCAGGCCTCTTTCTCCTCTCCGCTGCGCGTGATGAGGAAACCTTTTCTGGCACCATCACCTTTTTTTTTCCAAAAGACGTGAACTTTCTCTCTTTCCCCCTCGTCGATTCGACAGCCCTTCTTTAGCTATCCTTTCCTCCTTTCCGGCACTTGGCGCGTCTGAGAAGTTTCCTCTCTTTCTTGAGGGAAGGTTCCCCCTACTTAGCGGCGGTCTTCTTAGCTGAATCATTCTTTTTCCGCTTTCTGAGAAAGATCGTTTCCCGCCCCCTTTTGCTTGTCGGAAATGTTTTTCAAGAAGGCGTCCTTCCCCCCCGCATACTCTATTCCCCCCAGGGGAGGAGAGGCCTCGGCGCTTTCTGATCTTCCTTTTCATGGAGATCGCCTCTGCCGCATTGTTCAGCCCGCCCTCCCCCTACCTAGTCTCTCTCCCTCGATGACGGCGCAGCCTTTCCTCGCGTAGACTTGCCGATCTTTTTCGCGCCCTGAGGCCTTCCTCTTCCAAGAACTCTCTAACCTACTCCCCTGTTTCGATCATAGCGTCCTCTCATGGCGTCGAGTCCTCGGTGAAGGCCGTGTAATGGATCGTGAAATCTTTTTAGATCTTCTTTGCCCCCGAGGTCTCCTTTTCTCTCACGACTGCCGACCCCCGCATTGAGAACATACCTTCCCTCTCTACCTGCGGCAAGAAAGCCCCCTCCCCTCCGGAAAGCGCCCTTCTTTTTTCGACCGTCTTCCCCTTAACCACGAAACCCCCCTAGTGCGAAATCGCGCCCGCCTGTCCCCAATTCCCCCCCCGGGCCCTCCGTCCTTATGATTGAATTGCGTTCGGATTGACGGCGGTTTTCGCGGCGAGATCCATTGCCTTTTTTTCCCCCACCAGGTCCCCTTCGCTTTTTTAAACTGACTTTTTTTGAAGCTCAGTGTCGGACTCTTTTCTTCACAAGACAACCTTAAAATGGGTGTGACCCCCCCAAAAATGTCAAAAGCGCCTCCCCTGGAGTTGTTCTTTCTCCCTTGCGCTGAGCAAGTACTGGGCCCTTATGCGGGCGGAAACCCCTTTTCTTGGGGGGTCTTGTCCCCCAGTGGTTCCCTTCCGCAAATTTCGTTCTTTTGTGAGTAAAAAATTTCTCTTCCATGGACCCTTGAGAAGGAAGGCGAGTCACTCTGGATTAGTCTCCACGTCTCTTCTTCCTCGGATTCAGATACGGCCTCTGATCTCTTTTCCTCTGACCATCAGAATCTGTTCTCCTCGAGGGAGTTGAGGGTCTTTCTCATGTAGGGGAGACCTCTTCAATGACATGGCGAGTACCTTCGGGCAAGCCTCAAGGTGAACGCTTATACGATCTTCCCCCCAAACCTTGACCGGAAGGAGGGACGGTCTTTGCTCGTCGGCTGCTTTCTACTTCTGACGGGGACCTCCCAAGGTTTCGCCGCTTCCCTCCGTAAACCTCGTGCCAAGAGAAGGATCAAACCTCCGATTGCAGAGTTGCGGTGATCTCAATCTCTGCACTCCCTGATCCCTCGCCCTCCGACTTGCGCCGCTCTTACTTCAACACTCACTTGAAACGGGAAAAAGTCCCCCCCCAGGCCTTCTTCTTAATAAGGAGCTCCCCCAGATTTGAGAGAACGCGCTCCTCCTTGACAACCGCAGATGTGTTTTCTCAAGAGCTTCTGGTCAGAGGGCCTCTTTCCCCCCACACCCACCCCCCCAACCAAAAAACAAAACACCCCCCCCCGCACTTAAGGCGTTCTGATCCAGGCAGGTAAGAAATGGTGCTCGAGGGAGAAGGCCACTTTCAAGAAAGCCCCGGTGATCGACGTTTTATAGCCTTATGCACTTATCAGAATATCGACGCCGCCCCTTCCTCCCTCCCTAGTAGAAATCTGAACGGCAGTTTCTTTCTTCTCCTTTTGATGAGGCTTCCCAGTGTGGTTTGGTGTGTTGTCTGTTTCTTTCCGTCCCCTTTTGCGGCCAGCCCCCTTCAGCGCTGGATGAGGAAGAGAACGCCTAGGCATCGCAGGCCTCTTTGTGCGCGGTACATTTTAATGCGCCGAGTTCTAGCCTTCACCCTCGGAATGGATTCCTCTGATGGGAACGTTAGGAGGTCTTTCTGCCTCTAATCGACGCCTGCTTTCCTCATTTCCTTTCTTTTCCCGCCGACCACGGCCTGGCTGTTAGGAGAAGGGAAAACCGTCTTCCTGCCAGGGATGAAGCTTTACCATCTCGACGATTCCTCCTCACTACATTCTCTCACTTCTGACTGGATGGGATCGAGAGGCCCGTTTTTCCAGGATGATGGAGTGTATCCTCCTCAGCGGAACATAGTCGCCCCTCCCGTGAGAGACAATGGCGAGGGTTCTTTTTCTTCTTCATCGCCTGCTTTTGCGACTTGCTCCCTCCGTACGGCAGCTGACCGAAATGCGAAGCTGAACGACGTCGCCAGAGAATGATCCCCCGATATCCTAAAGATTTTTTTAAACGGTGTCTGGTCACCTTGCCGTCTTCCCTTTTTTGTCTAGAGAGGACGCCCCCTTTCTCGTAACAAGATACACTCTCTCCCTTCTTTAAAGGCAGTGCGACTGACGTTCGTCTGCAGACACCCGATTAAGCCTTCGAATGATTGGTATTGGCGTCGCTCCCTCCCCAGATCTGCAATGATTAAGTTTTTTTTCTTTCCTTTCGCAATAAGGCGAATTTTCATTTTTTTCCCTCCTAGGATAGTCCTTAAGCAACCTCC
>Ga0179591_1333634_pt1 | contig 22462 bp, 29 predicted proteins | sample CZOMad2_1_08_16f_FD_182891 | JGI IMG/M metagenome (GOLD analysis project Ga0179591, IMG submission 182891) | Vadose zone soil fungal communities from Angelo Coast Range Reserve, California, USA - CZOMad2_1_08_16fungal (PacBio error correction) | ecosystem: Environmental > Terrestrial > Soil >... | reverse complement strand
TACTTTTTCTCCTTGTGTTTTCACACCCCCTCTCTTCCCTGCCGCCGACCGGATCCCTTCCTTTGTTATTTAATTCCCGTCTGGTGCTTAAGTCCCCGAAAAATTAGTTTTCTTAGCTGAATTCCTTTTTTTCTCAGTTTTCTCGAAACTTCTTTTTTGTTTCGTGTGCTCGGATTTTATTCTTTGCCGGTAGAATCCCCCCTCGATTCTCCCCAGCACAAATTTCCCTCCTTCACTTCAGAGCTTCCAGAGTGACCCTCATGTGCTACGCGAGTTTTCCTTTCCCCCCGCTGTTGCTCATCTCCCGAGTGATTGTCGCTAGATTTCCTCTCCCCCCTTTGAGCTTTTTCGCCCTTTTTACTTAAGTCCCTTCGAACTTTTGGATATTTCTCTCAGGTAACGAGCTGCTCTTCTCTCCCCCACTATCGTTCGCTCTTTCCCTACATCACTTGGGTCCGCATTTTTCCTTGTGGAGTAGGGTTTTTTGTGTCCTGAACCCCCTTCCATCTCAGCATCCGCCCCAGTCCCTTGTCTCCACGAGTAGGTTTGTTTTTAGAGAGTGGCCTTATGCGACTCTCTTCTTCCTTTTCAACGTTTATCCCCGCGAAGGGTAAGGCGGTTTCGGTCTTTTTTTTGCTCCGTTTTTCGTGCTTTCGTTTTTGTGGCTCCTCCGCGCTGCCTTCTTTTTTTCACACTTTTCTTTTGCCGGCTTTATCTCTTTGAATAGCCTTTTTTTTTTTTTTTTTGCACCTTTTCTTTTTACTTTTTCGTCGATTATGACTGGAAAGCTCCCCCCTCTCCGTCACTGTTTTTAGAACGTCCCCCTTTTGCCGGATTCGATTGGCGACCCTTTAGCCTCTTTCCCCCTTGCCTTCCTCTCCTTTCTTTACCGTTATGTGAGTTCCCCCGTTTTCCCAAGACTTTGCTTCAGCTTTTTCTTCCTTTGGTCACTTTTCCTTCGTTCCTCGTGTTTCGCTTGTCGGCTGATTCCTGTATGTCCCCTTCGCGCATATTTAAAAGTCTCTTATGGGCCTCCCCCTCGCGTTTCCATACGGGCGTGCTTTTTTTTTTTCCCCGAGCGGCACCCGGGTAAGTTCTTTCCCCCTTCATTTGACCTGACCTGGTAAACCTTTCCCTTTTCGACACCCCCTCTTATTTACCTCCCTTCCCGTTTTTTTGTGCTGGATGTCTTTTCATTTGTCCCCCTGTGTCCGTCCCCCGTTAACACCCAGTTCGGCCTTGGGTAATCAAGGTGTCCTGTGATTTCTCATTGCTTCCCGCGGGAACGTCGTTTGTAAATCCCTGGCACTTTCCCTCCTAGTTTTTTTTCGACCACGCCATCAGTATTCTTCCCACTGCTGATCCCGTCCCGGCCCACTTTTCCCTGCCCGGTGGCGCACGTTTACGCCTTTTTTCTTTGCCTTCCGTTCGACATCCGTGATCTGATGATTTTCTCAGCGTTTCCCGCGCCCGTCGTCCTTTGCGTTTTGTTCCAACTTTTCTTTTGTCTTCCCCTTGTGATGGATTGGTCTATTTTTCCTTCTCTTGTGTCGTTTATAGATTCAACCTTACAGTCACGTTCCAACACCTTGCGCTGCCCTTTTTTATTCTTCCCTAATTTGCACCCCCGTGGTGCCAGTAGCGGGGACAGTCTTTCCTTTTTTTTCCTCCACCCCGTGCAATGGGAACGATTTTCTTCTCCCCCAATCACGTTGACTTCTTCCCAATTCTCTCTTTTCTCCGAGTTTTCTTTAGGTCCCCTCGTCTTTCCCTCCTCTTTTGAGACGCGATGTTTGATTCTTTCTGATCACTGTTTTATCCCCCCCCCCCGCTTCTTCTTTCTTCCCCCTCCCCCGGTCTTTTCTGGGTCTGAGAATTTTTTTTTGGATGCGTATGGCTCCCCCTTCACGTGTCTGCGATTCTGTTTCCCCTTTTTTATGACTTAGTCGTCCCCCCCTTTCCCCTTATCTCGTTTTCCGGCACAGTTCCTCCTTCCTCGGTGTCAAAGAGGGGTTTCTTTAAACTCCCCTGAGTCCTCCCATGTCGTGTCCCTCCCGGGAACTTCCCCTTTTCTTTTTCAGGTTGATTTCTTTCTCGCTGTAGAAGCCGTTTAACATCCCTCACCTCTCCACACTAACTGTGGGATCCCTTCTATCCTCTCCTTTTCGGCGCTTTTGCTTTTTCCTGGCATTAAACGAATGAATCTCCACCCTTTGTTTGGGATCGTCTTTACTTTGCCGGCCACATTTTTGCAGCCTAACGTAGACCCATACCTGGTTTGCTTCCCAATTAATTCATCCCCCCCTCCTTCCGAGGACACTTTCCCCCCCCCCCCCTCCCGACTCCCGGTTCCTCGTAGACTAGGTTTGAAAACATTTCCTTTGTTCAGGCGAAGTAGGACTTTATTTCATGAACATCTGTTAGATCCCCTCCCTCTTTTTGAGCCGAACTTTCTTTTTCTTTCCTTTTTATTTATTGGTCATGGATCCTTGATCGCCTCTGGATCGTTCCCCTCCTCCCATCCTATTTTTGCGGCTTTTTCCAGCTATCGAGCGCTCCTTGGACCCGAGGCCTTTTCGCCGCCCTTTTTTTTCTCCCCTCCCGACGAGATTGTTCTCTTTTTCTCCCCTGTTAAATGGACCAATTCTTCTTTACCAGCCGGCAGCCTAAGTCCCTCCCCTATATTGTTGGCCGTTGCCCCCCTCCCCTTTTTTCGCTGTCGGTTTTACCCCCTCCTTTTCCAACATGCGTAGCCCACGACTAGACCCCCCTCTCCAATTTTGATTCCTGTGAAACGCACGTTCTGAAAATCTTTTTCCAGGACTCTATTTTTTTTCTTTTTGTTTTTAGGATCTTTTTTCCTTTTCACTTGCCATCCCTTCTCCGCGCCCCGACAGTAGGTTTTCGCCAGAACTTTCCTTCTTTCCACATTGTACTTCGCACCACCGGCTGAGGTTTTCCTCTTGTGTTTTTTTTTTTTTTTCTTTGTCCCCCCTTTTTATGATGGTCCCCCCCCTTCGCGGTTCCGTGGATCAAGTTTTGACATACTGTTTCTTTCCGATTTCCTTTTTCCCCCATCCTGATAGTCCCATCCCCCTCTTACCGAGGCGGATTTGACTTTTTTTGTCACCCTTATTTCTCGGCGACACCGAAGGGCTGACCCGTTCTCCCCCCGAAATAGCGTCCCTTTTCCTGCTCCCCCCCCTCTTCATTCTCACCACTTGGTCGTAGCCATTCCTCCCTCTGCTCTCTGTGCTACTGTAAATGATGTTTTCTGATCATTTTTTTTCTTAGAGCAATCTATATTTTAATAATCCTTGTTTGTTTCTCTCAGCCCATTTGCTAGGACTGAATTCTCCTCCTCCTTCTAAAGGTTGTACTACTGACCTCTTTTTTGCTTCTGCCAGATGTACTTCGTTATGACGCCTTTTCTTGTGCAATTTGTCAGTTTTTAGATGCTGGAGGCGTTTATCGAGCATTCTTCCGTGATGCCCTTCCGATTTTTTCCCTCTTTTCCCTTTTGGCTTTTGTCTTTTTCCTTTTCTTTTTATTTCATGAGTAAGGTTCCACCCCTGTTTCCTCCCCTGCCACTGTTTTAAAGTCCAATCCTTACTTTGCGGGTCGATGCTCCCCCTTCCCCCCCTCTTGGTTTCCCGGCCCTTTCGTTATCATGTCTAACCTATTTTGTTTACTGTCCCGGCTTCTTTCCGACTCGGGGGAGTAGTTACCCCCGCAACGTGATCGAAGCCCCCCCCCCCCCCCCCTCATCTTCCTTTTCCCCTCTTGCGTTTTCACCTCCTTTCTTTTGTCCGTTTGCCCGTTGCTGTTGACGATGGGTCCCATTTTATTTGTTTCTATGACCCAGCTTTTCGCCTTGAAGGCGTATTTTCTCCCACCCTTTGGTTCCCCATTGGTTTTTCCTTCTGTCCGGTGTAATATTGTTCCCCCTCAAAACCTTCCTTTTGCGACCCTCTCTCCTAGTCATTGGGCAGGCCTCCCCCCCTTTTTTTTTTCCGTTCCCACCCCTTTCTTCAATTTTTTCTCCCCGTGATGCGATGGACGACGCTTATAGCCCGGCCCCCCCCAATCGCTTTTGTGCATTTCTCTTTTGTCTCGCCTACCTTTTCAACTATTCCGCCTTTTCTTCCATCTGCCTGCTCAAACCCTTTCTGTTTTTCTCTCTTTCAATTCCAGTAGGGTTCTGGCGAATTCCTCATTGCTTCTTGGTGTTTCTCTCTTTCCTCTTCTAATATTATGGAGTCTTCTTTGTTCCCTGTCGCGGTTTGTGTCCTCCTCGTGTTGGTGTTTTCGGGGTTTTTCATTTTTTCTGCTTCCTTAACCACCTTTTTCCTGCAGTTATCGGACCCCCCCCCCCTTGGTTTGAAACTTTTTTCCGTCCCTGGACACTTCTTTGAAAACCCCGTGTTTTCTATTTTTTGCCTTTCTAGGATTTTTACTTTGCTTAACCGTTCGTGGTCGGTTGGATTCCCTGTTAGTTCTTTTTTTTTCTGCGTCGATCCACTTTTGCAACCCCCGGGTCCCCCCGCTCACTCCTGGGCCGAGCGCGTCGTACCAGTACCTTTATCTCGCTTTCTTCGCTCACCATTGGGGATAAAGAGTATCTATTCTGGGTTATTTTCCCCTTTCCTTTAGTCGAATTTTTTTGCCCTGGATCTGTTTTTCAAGTTTTTTTGTCTCCTTCTAGCCACCTAAGTGGTAAATAGCCTGTCCCCATAACTTTTTACATCGAGCTTTCCTTTTCTTTAGGAGGTTTCACCCTGCCCCCCCCCTGCTCCCTTGATCTGATCATCACCTTTTTTCTTTTCTTCCTTATTTTTGGGGGGTTCCCTTGGTTTTTTTTTTTGGTGGTTTCTTAATTGACACCTCTCTTTGAGATGCTCCCTTTTTTTTCTTTTTTTTTTCACTCATTTTTGAGAATCTTTCCTTTTTACCGGGGGTCCAGAAATTTTTATCCTTCTTTGAACAAGGACGATTACATCCTTTATTCTTAGTCCCCGTTTTTGTCCCCCTCCTCCTTCCGTTGTGTGGATGTTGCCCTTTTCCCCTTCGATATTGAACCTGCTGCCTTCTTCCCTCCAGATACTCCAAGATTTAGACCGCCCACTTGCTTTTTCCCCCCCACTTTATCGTGTTCCCCCTCCTTTTCTCTACGAAGCTTCCCCCCTTCCTCCTATTCCTGTTCAAGTAGGGAACCAACCCCCTACTTCATCTGCGGACACGTTTCTGATCTCTTCTCCTTTTTCAGACGTCCTTAATCTTCTCTCCTTCCACTGAGATGTAACGGGAGGGTCCTCCTTATAGCGATGCCTTTCAGTCTGCCCCAGTTTGTGACGCCCCGCCCCCTTCCCCTTTTCTCCGGACTTAGAACGTCTCTTCCCCTTCCCCCTCTCTCTTTTCCTCCCTTTGTTGTTTAGAGCTTATGGCAGTCGTCGAAAGGGTTATCCGGTGTCCTGGCCCGTGAACCTGCTTTTCTTGCGGTTTTTCCTCCCGGTTTTCGAGATTCAAACTTTTGTCCTCTCTGAGGCAGGCTGGCACCGATTTTTTGTTTTCACATTCTCCCTTGGATCTGCTCGCCGGTTTTTCCCTCCTCCCCTCTTTCCCCAGCGGCCCGGTCTTTTCTTCCCCTGAAACCACGGTCCGCGGGTGTCTCCCTTCCTGCCCGCTTGTGCACTTTTAATGCAGACATAAGTTCGCTTTTTTTTTCAGGAATCTTTTGGTTCCAAATTTTAGTCCCTTCCCTTCCTTTCCTAGACATTCCTTTTCTCCCCAGGGGCTTAGCTGGGGAATGATTTTTCTTTTCCCGACGTTTTACCTCTAGCTTTCACTGAACGGAAACCGGTAAAAACTGTCTATCCCGTCCCGCGATGTCAATCCGTGGTCTTTTTTTTTGCCCCCATGGCTTCTTTTATCCTTTTATTTTTTGCTCACAACCTTTCCCCTTCCATAATTTTTAAAAGAGGTCCCTTCCATTTGAAACTTTTTTTTCTGGAAGATTCTATCTCGAGGTCGGTACTCCTGGAAATAGACCACATCCTCCCCCTTTTTCTCTGTTTGATCTCTTTCCCTTTTATTCATGGGTATACCTTCCCATCTTCTGTAACTGCTGTGACTATCCTTGTTTATTTCTGATCTAAGTAGGTTTTTTTTTCCCTACTTATTCTTGTGAGCTCCTCTCCCCCCCCCGAGTACCGACATTTTTTGCTTTGATTCAGTACGGGATTCTTTTTTCCTCTTCTTCCCCTTATCTCTTTATTTCCTCCCCCCGGGTGGAGAACGCCTCCCTTTCGATACTTCGTGTAATTTTTAGGAGCCGCGTCATACCTTAAATCCTAGCTGTTTCCCACTGTTCTTTTTTGCTTTTTCTCCCCCTTCCCCTTCCATCATAAACTCCCCTCCCAAAAAAAATAAGTTATACAGTAAACTATCAAAAAGACGGAGCCCTCCCCCCCTCTCTTAGACTTCCTCCTTTTTTCCGCATCAGGTTTTTTTCCCTCTCGCCTTTCGACATTTCGCCTACGCTCCTCTCCCATTTGCTCCCTTTTGTTCCCTCCCACGATCTCGTTCCCCCACCGCAGGTTGTTCCACAACGGCTCGCATCTCTTTCCTCTCTATTTAACTCACCTTTTTTTCTAAGGTCCCTTGCGGGTCTCCCCTTCCCCTGGCTTTCATCTCTTCAAGAAGAATGTTTCGCCTCCATCTTCGGTTAGTTTTTTTTCCCTCGATGACTGCCTGCTCGCTTGGATTCCTTCCCTCTTCCCCTCTACTTTGCGATTTTTGACTGTCCTCCGCATCGGCTTCAGAATTTTCCGACCTTACCAACGGGTTTTCTCCCCTCGCCTCCTTTTTTTTTACCGACGAGACGTGGATGTTTCCTCGTCCGCCCTTGAAAGTGTCATTCTTTCCCTCCCGGCACAGCGGCCTTGACCTTTTCCCCCCCCATTGCGGAAACATTAGCCCATCTTAGCGTTACGGCCTTTGTTCCTCCATTCCCCCACCACATTTCCGCCCACCTCGTTTTTTCCGCTCTCTCAGGTTCGTTTTGATGAAAACCAAGTTTTTAACATTAGCACTCTTTTTGATTTTTTTCCTCCTCTTGATTGTTATTTTGCCCGGAAAGTCCCTTGAGATCTGGAAGGAAAGACTGTAAAGTGGACGGGACCTCGTGATCTCTCCCCCTAGGCTGTCCTCCACCCCCCATTTTGCCATCGTTTTGAGGTTTTTTCCTTCCACGTCTGGATTTGGAAGCGCATTGCAGGGGATAGTTTTTCATTCCTTTCCTCCCCCTTGCTTTGACCACCGTAGCACACCCACCATTTTTTCATTTCCCCCCCCCATCGTATACTATGGTGTCAGTAGACTGGCAGGTAGTTGTGCCTGACCCTTTCCTTCCCGGTATTGTTGACTGTACTTCTCCGTGCATCCTTGACGAAACGCCTCTCCTTCTCACACCAAGAGGGTCAGTGACCCAAGGCCCCGATTTTATCGTGTTAAGTATTCCCTGGGAGTTCTTTTTTTTCGTTTCATCCTAATTGTCCCCCTCCTCCCTTTTGTTGTCTGAGATTGCTCAAGTAACTCCCCTCTTCCATCCCCAGCATTTTATATCAGAATCGGTCTCTTTTACTAGACCCTCGTGGTGTATGACGATGTGTGTTCGGCGGTCCTTTTTTAGGTCTCCATGTTTTCGTCTTCCCTTTCCCTTTGCTCTTTTTTTATATACTTCCCTTCTTCCTCCAAATCTTCTTTGTTTCTACTCTGCCAAATTTTTTTTTTTTCCCCCTTCCCTTGTTTTTGGATTCCTTTCCTTCCCTTGCACAGGATTCAAGGAACTTGAGCCTCTCCCCTATCATGCATAGGTTTTGTAAGAGTAACCCGCTCACAATCCTCCCCTCTTTTTTTGGTTTTCCTCCTGGTCTTTACCCCAGTCTTCTCCCTTCCTTACTTTATGCAGCGTAATGATGTTCCTTTTCGGGACCTCACCCTAGGATTCTGATCCCCCCCGTCCATCGACGTTTCTTTTCCTTCCTTCGTGAACGCTAGTCCCCCTTGCTCTTTTGAGAGGGTTAGACTGTTGGCACACCTTGTTTCTTTTTTCGCTTGCCGCAAGACACTCCTGTCTCCAGCGCGCTTTTTTTTTGATCCTCCAAGGGTGTAGAAGTAATTTTGCTTCCCTGATGTAGGCCTTCTTGTTGGCCGCCCCCCCACTTTAGTGCTTCCTATCAGCATTAAGAGTATCTGATTATCCTGCGAGGGCGGAGTTTTAAAAAGTTTCTTCCTTTTAGATTTTACCCGATCCCCCCCCTTTCGTCCTCCCTCTTTCAGTCTCTTTTTCCTTTCTTGTCTCCTCCTATGAAGTTCGCTTAAGCTTTACCTGACATAACTGAAAGCCTGTTTCGAAATCCTTCCCTCCCACGTTTCTATGAAGTCTTACATTCACAGTCTGCGAATTTCCTCACAAGTAGACGTTTTCCAAAAATTTCTGGTGTCATCTACGCAAGGCCCTTTTTTTTTGGTTCACTTGTTTTCCTCTTCTCTTTGTACTGACTAGGTAGGTTTTTTTTTCCACCCGGGGTGAGCTGTAATTAGGCCTCCCATTTTCCCCCCTTGACCCTTTGTGTTTTTTGATCTTTACTTCAGTTGACGCCCCCCCTTCTTTTCTCGAAGAGGAGTTGTGGCTTTTGATACGTCCGTCTGCGTTGAGAGTTTTTTTCTTATGGCCGACCTTTTCCCCTCCGGACGGTTTGAAAAATAGCCGCTTTAGTATTTTCCGACGCGATTTCCTCTTCCAAGGACGCCTTTACGTACGCCGCTTTGTCCCCCGCTGTTTAGACTATCTCCTTTTCCTTTCCTCCCTCTTCCTCCTATACCCTGCAGCAATTTTCCTCGTAAGTCAACTTCCCCTTTTTTTCTCGATTTCCTTAATTCTGGATCCTCTGGCCCCCCCCCCTCCTTCTTGACCGCGTTCCCCATCCCCCCTTTTTTCATCCCGCTGAAGGAGGAGGAGGTATGTCCTGTACATGACTTTCCTTTTTCTCTTCTCTCTCACTCATCCCCTGGTAGGCATACTGGGGACCCTTCTCGCAACTCGGAAAACCTGCTAGTCTTTAATCTCACTGTTCCTGAGTCCGTTAGGGATCCTTTTTCCCTTTTCTTGGTTTCTTGAATTGACTTACGCTGCCCGTACGATGGCCCAAGCCGTTTTGGATAGATTCAAGAGTTTTCTCTCGAGCAGGTTTCCCCTGCTTTTTTACTTAGACCTTATCAAATTTATATGAATCTCCCCCTCTTCCGTCCAAAGATAGCACGCACGGGTGATGCCCCCCCGTATTTCCTGCCCCCCACTGTTAATATGAATCCCCTTCTGTCAGCTCAACATACTCCTTCCGGTATTCCATCCTGTCATTACTGAGATTTAGGATTAACAATCTGGTTGTCGTTGCATTCCGGTTTTCCTCTTTTGCTTCTTCTGTCCTTACATTGTCTCTCATATGGTTCCCAGGCGATGATCACACTGATTTCTTCTGTTTCTCAATGAGGCGAAAATTTTACCTAGAGAGGTCAGGTTTTGAGGAGACCCCCTCTTGTCTCCTTATCACCTACTTTTCGACTTCCTTCAATTAATTACCTTCCTTTTTTATAGAGAGATTTCCTTTTGCTAAAGGTTCATTTTGTCTTTCACTTGGCCTTGGGTCCTCCCTTTTAAGCGGCAAATTTTTCTCTACATGAGCCGGATTAGAGAGTTTTCTGACCTGCTGACTCCCCTTCTTTTATCTCCCCTGATTTCTTCCCCGTCTTTTCTTCCCCTCCGACAAGGTAAGAGAGGTTGCACCTTCTTCCGTTACTAAAGTATGCATTGCTTTCCTCCTCATTTACCGTTATGTCTTTGGATTTATCGGGTTCATGCGACTTTGAGCTCGAGTCCCCGGCAGCCTCCCTCCCTTTTTCCTGCCCACGATTTTTTTTGCCCCGCTTGGGACGTTGTTGATTGGAGTTTCCGGCCTTTTAACCAATTCTCTCGGTCAACTTTTTTTTTTTGAATGTGCCCCCTCCCCTGGCTAGGAAATCTATGATCGAAGCGGAAAGCGGTTTGACCCTTTCCTTATTCATTATGTTTAATCACAAATTTCCCCGTCCCCTTCTATAAGAAATTTTTTCCCGGATTCAAAATATATGCCCAGATTCCCGCTTTTTTCCTGTTATCATCCCTACTCGTTTTCGCGTCCGCTAGTGAATTCTTTGTTGCTTTTAGACAAAAGAATACGAACCTACGCTTCTTTCAATTTTCCTTAAGCCCATTTGCGAGATTCTTTTGGTTGTGAGACATGTGCACTTTGAGGAGAGATTCTCTTTAGAGGTTTATTCTCAGTACCTTTTTCCCTTTTTTCCCTGGTCGTTTATTCGAAGTTTAACTTTTATTTTTTTTGGAGAAACAGCGGCCGGTAATGGAACCGAGCGGAATTGTCCTTTCTCAGCTTGGAAGTAATTTATGATCTTTTTCTTCGGTGCGGATCGATTAGACCTCCTTGAACTAACGCTCCTCCCCAACCGTTCTCTTAACTTTTCCCATCGCGGTAAATGCAAAATGTGTTTTTTTCTTTTCCGGATTGTTTTAAGTCCCGTGTTTAATACTCCTCCTCCATTTTTTTTTTCCCTTCCCCCTTGCCAAAGGGTGGTCACGCCCCCCCCTCCGTTCGCGTAGGAAACGACTTGAAAATGTATTTCGCCCTCCCCCCCCTTTCCTTGAGCTCGATATTTTTTTCCCCCCCCATACCTGGTTCATTCTCCGGTTCGGAGGTTTGTACCGTCCTCTTTTTTTTCATCCAACTTTTTCTAAATGTCTGTCCCCCTTCGAACTCTGTCAGGTGGGGGTTTCTTCTCTCCGTGATAGAATTTTCATTTCCTACATGCAGAACCCTCTTCCCCTTTTTCTAGTCTATCTCGTCGGCGTTGCCTCTGAGTCACCGAATTGTACCGTCCCTTCCCTTGTTTCCCCCTTCTCTCCATGAGTTTTATACTATTTTCCTCTCAGTCTGGACGATGATTCTTACTGTCCGCGTTGCTGCGTTGGCCCCACCAATGAATCCCGGACCTCCTGGTTTCTCCCTTTGACGTCGCAACCCCAATTTTTACCCCCCTTTTATCGAGTTTTCGGTTTTTGACCCTGTTCCTTTCCCCTTTTGCAGCGTCGATTCTTTCCACCATTCGCCCCGGGCTCGGCGTTCAACTCCTGCTCCTCAGTTCACGTCGTCTAGTTTTTTGGTGGGATTTAGATACTCTCCCCTGTTTGTGATTCAACCGTACAATCATTTCCCTGCTGCCAGTGACAGTATTTTGGAGCCCCCATAAATCTTTTTGTAGGTCTCTTGCCCCCACCTTTTACTTTTTCTCGTTGTTTTTGTCCTTGGTTCGTTAGGACACCCTATCTTTTGCTATGCGTTCGGTGGCCCCTTTTTTTTGTCACGGGCCCTGTTCCTGAATCACCATTGTAACCTTTCCCCTCTGGCCGACAAATTGTTTTCGAATTAGGTCACCCACCTTTTTCTGACTGCTTATCTTATTGATTTGACTTTCCCCTCGTACTTTGAACGAACTTGGACTTCCCTCCCCTTATTCAGGCAGAAAAAAACTTTTCGGTTTTTAAGCTCCTCCTATTCGTCAGGTTACAGATTCAGTTTTGCTCCGTCTTTACATATGTTATTTTAGTTCCTCTTGATTTCGTGCTTTTACAATGATGTTAATCTCCTACGTTGGTGTTTTCTCCCGTGGAAACTCCCTTCTCCCCAACAGCTTACTCTGTATCTCGCGCTTGGAGCCCTGGTTCCATGACTTGTGTTTTTTTTCCGGCTTTTTTCTCCTGCAATGCCGTCTCGGACGCTTTTTACTTTTTCACTTTCTTATGTCATTTTCGTTGGAGCGCTTAAGCTTTTTCTCTGAAAGTTTTTTGTCCCTCGCTGCTAAAATTGTGGTTTTTTCTCCCGGTTACGTTTCTGGAGTTGGATTGAACGTCCGCGACCCTTTTCACTGTAGTGTTCCTCATCCTCCCCTTCGGTGGGCAGACTCCTTTAGAAACATCCCACAGATTAACTTTTTGCCAGTGGTTTTAGGCCAGCGCTTTCGGGCTCCTTTGTACACGTAGTCTTTTTCCGTTAAGAGTTGTGGCAGGACTCGTCCCGGGGACCCTGGATGGTCAACTTTTTGCACACTTCTCTCCTCTCGCCGCACGTCACACCTTTCGCCTTCCGTGGATTTATCCGCCCCCATGATTTACAGCCGCACTTTGGCTTTCCGCTTGAGCCTCTTTTCCAAGGTCCCCCTTTTTCCCTCGGCGAAGACTAGGTCCTTTGAAAGCTCGATCCAGGTTACCTCACCTGGTGGCGTTATTTCCTTTCTTTTTCTGGCATTTTTTCTATCATTTTTCCCCCCCCCCCTTCCCCCCCACTAAGAGTTAAGTCTTTTTTCCTCGTCAGAGGTAGGATTTTTCCGAATTTGAGCTTGGTTCCTTGTCCGTTCACCGGTCTGAATTTTTACCCCTTCGGTGCTTGCTGGAAGAGCTCCGATTTCCCACCGTAGACAGTTCGGTGGGATGTGTTTTGTTGAGTCTCCCCCCCGGCGTAGTCCTCATATTCTTCCCCTTCATCCCTGCCCGCGGTTGAAAGCTTAAGGTTAAGACACAAGTGATCCGACCCTCTTCTCATTCTTTTTTTTGTTAATCCGGCCCGGAATAGCTTCTCCTTGGCCGTGGGACGTCATAATCTATCTGCAAGGGCTGTTTCCCTCTTTTCCCCTGGTTTGGGATCTCGGACTTCTGGTTTCAAGGTTTCGCATGGTTTCACTTACCCTTAGGCGCCCCCCCCTTTTCGCCGCTTACCACCCTTTTTTTTTCTTGAATCTTTTCATTCAGGACAGCGCAACCCTTCTTTGATCTGTCTAATTTCGCTGCTGTTTTTTGATGCTAGCGTTTTTTTTTTATGGTTGGGATTTTTTTCCGTGTTTCCCCGATCCTTCACTGTTTCAAGTTTACAAACCTCCGTGTTTTTGCGCTTTTGTCCTCGTTCCGGCCCCGTGACCTCTTCCGTTTCTGCTCCCTCTTTTGCTCAGTTTGACGACTTTTCCGTCGAGATTCGCCGATACCTGGCAGAAATTCTACCATCCTCTCTAAGCGACCGGGATTTCGTCTTCCGGTCCTTTTTCGGCTGCTTTGGATTGCCCCCCCGCTCGGAATCGGCCGTTGTCCATCCCTCCCTTTGGCTGCAGCAGATTCTGAATTTTTGGCTGTCTTTCTTATTTTTACCAACCCTGTTCCAGCTACCCCTGTCTCTCTCCCTTTCTCGATTAGTTCTCCCTCTTTTACCCCGTCTGCCGCCATTCAGCTCGATGGCATTTAAGGTGCACCTCAGGTGCGTTTGTGTTAGTCTTCTTTCTTTTGTTGATTTTTTGTTTTTTAGCTTCCAGATTTCACTGATGATTGCCCCGTGTGGCCCATCTTATATCATCTTAGTCCAGTCATCTCCTTTGGTGTTGTAAGTTTTACGTCGAGTCCTTTCTTTCTTCTTCCTGATGATTGCACCCTCTCACAGCAATCTTGTCTAAATCCCGCGTTGGGCTTTTTTTCACTGATGTCTCGGCGGCTCCCCATTAGAAGCCTTCTACCCGTTCCCTCCCCATGTAATTTTCCGTAACGATTCCTTTATTTTTACCAAATTTCGTCCTCGGATTCCACTTTTTTCAGTTTTTTGTCGGACCCTTTTTTTTCCGTCGGTAGTGTGTGTTGGACCCCAGGTTCGTACGATGTCCTATTATCCTCCCCCCTCTTCTTCCCTTTCCGCATTCTGATCCCAATTGGAAAGTCGCTTACCGGTGATGTAAGGACCAACAGCGGTTTTGAGGCCCGGCCCCCCCGTCGAAATTTAGAGCCGCCCCTATAGCTTCTCCCCTCTTTGTTGTTTGGCTCTCTTGAGGCTGTCGTCTAATTTTGCTTTGTCCGTCTGCGTGCCAACCCCCTTCTTTTTAGGGTGGCGTCCATCACATTGTAATATTCGCGTACCCATTTTTGTCAGGGCACATTCTTTTTTCTTGTGCGGCCATCATCGCTCTTTACCTGAGATCTTTTTAGATCAGATACAGGATTACCCCCCCACGTATTCTTTTTCCCGAAACTTTGATTTTAGTGTGGAAGCCTTACGGTTCAATTTATTTGTCCGTTCTCCTCTTTCTTTTTTTTTGGTTTGAATGGTGTCCAGGCGATTTGAATCTCTTTGGATCCCTGCCCCTCTATTGGTCTCCCATGGGATCCTGGGTCCGGATCTGTGCTGTTGCGTAGTTTGTTGCATACCGTTGATAGAAGTCCCTTGACCGTTTTTTTTTTACGTTACCCACTTGCGCGTCTGCCCTTGTTATATCGCATTCACCCCTGCTTTCACGTTTTTCGTCGTCCGGTTTGACCTAAAATTTTTTTCCCCCCGGAATATAGGAAACATGACGTGCTCCTGCCGGACCATGAGTGTCTCCTTTTCTTCAGCGTATTTTTTCCCATCCTTTCTCATCCCTAATGTGTTCCGCTTTGATCGAGCCTTATTTCTGTCTATGATGAAGGTGTTAATTTTCTCACTTCCTCCCAGCTTACTATTCTAAGCCTTTTATGGGCTGACCTCCCCTCATCCCGACGTGTGGTGTTGGCTAGAAGGCTCAGTTAGGAAATTTTCTTTTTTTCTTCAGATCCCTTTTAGCAAGTGTGTGTCCTTATTTTTAGTTTCTCGTCGCATCTTTTCTCCGGCCCAGTCTTATAGTTTTTTTTCTAAACAGCGGTGGAGAGAAACTAAGAGGAGTCCATTCGGTGTAGTGACTATTGTTTATTTTGATCCCTGGACCTTTTGGTCGGTTTGCCGGTTTTGTTTCTTACCGCTTTTTTGCCGGCCCCTCATTCATGCCACAAACAGTGGCTTATACCTGCCGCGACTGCTTTTTGTCACATCCATTCTTTTTTTTTTGAATTCCTTTTTCATTCATCGGCCATTTGGTTAAGCCTCGGGTTCGCCAACCTGGTTGCGCATCCAGTCTCCAATTTTTTTTGAATCCCCCCTACGTCGCTGTTGACCAACGGACAAGGACCCCTCATCCCGGATGTGTCTTAGCCTTACAACCCCCTTCCCTGTTCTCTTTTCAGTTTTGCCTTTGCAGATCCTGTGATTCACTCTTCCCTGTATAATGCCAGGGTCGTTGCTTTTCCCTCTAAAAGCTTTTTCCTTTCTTGTTCCTTTCTCGATGGCTTTTTTTTCTCCTGCCGCGGCTAAATCTCACCCGAGAGCCTTTTTTTTTTATTGTTTCTGGCCATCTCCCTTTTTTTAATTCCGACAGGGGATTTTCCAATTCCGATTTTGTGGAACGTTTCTAATCCAGACACTGCCCTCCGAAGGCATCTCAGCTGATTTACCCCTTTTTAACTTTTTTTCTTCCCCCCCTCCCATTAAAGATTTTCCCTTGCTCACACAATGCGGGCCCCAACTGCGCCCCTTTATCTTCCCGGCAGGAATTTGTGAACCCTCACATCTTCTTCTACTTCCACGCCCAAGTTATTATTGCTTGCCCCTACGGCTTAAAGAGTAACTCCTTTTCGTTTTTGGCTTTTCGTTTCGCTGATCTTTTTTGTTTCTGTCCCGTTCCTCACCGCCGATACTATCAAGAAATCCCCAATGGTACCGGAGCTTCTTACCTTTTTAGCACTTTTCTTTTTTTATAATTGCGTTTTGAGACCGGTTTGTTGTAGTGTTGTTTTTTATTTAGTCCTGCGATTTTTTTTTGTCAAGTCTTGTTCTTTTTCCGGTTAACCTCTCTTGAATACACACTGTTCCTTTATTTACCTCGTAATTCAGAGTCTGTGTCCTCGCTACCGATGGTTTGCCGGTTTTTTTCTTTTTATCGGCTTGAACCCGCTTTTCTATCTTATACAGGCGTTTTGAAACTTACGTTTTTTGAATCGCACAGCATCGTTAGTCCCACACTCTTTTTTTTCCTGACCAGTTCTTTTTTTTGTCCTTTAGTCCTTTTTTGCTCTTTTGAGATGTCTTGTTTTTCTGAATTTTCCTCCTCCTTTTTTTGTTTGTTTCGACCTTTGATAGATCCCGGAACATCGTCTATCCCCACGCTGTAAGCCCTCTTGGTCCTGTACGCCATTTTCATTCTTCCCTGTTTCCGTATCGGACCCGTTGAGAATTTCCGTTCCGGCCCTCCTTTCGGGTTCGACTAATAAGGACTAATAGAATTCTTCGACACAATCCGGCCGCTTTTTCTCTCTTGATATTGGTGGCGTTTTTTTGTTTTCCCATGTTCGGCTGGAGTTTTCCTGTCATTCCCGTCGGACACCGTGATCAAAGGAAAGGTCTTTTAACCGCATCCCTGACCATCCTGTTTTTTTTTTTTCTCCTCCCCATTTTTTTTTTGCCTATTTCCCTTTTTTTTTTTTTTTTCGATTGGGATCCTTTTCACCGCATGTCGAGGTGGCCTTTCCCTTTTCAATTCTTGCCCGTGGCCCCTTTGAATTTCTTTCCTCCCCCCGGTCTCCTCGTCCCCATGCACAACTCGGTCGTGACTATGGTCTTTTTTTTTTCACTTTTTTTTCGATGGGCTTTTTGCGTTTTGTCCCTGATTTTTTTTTTTTTTTCCCTTGTTTGTGTTTTTTTTTTGTGGGTATGTGCCCAACTTCTTTGTGTTGCAGATGAACCCGTTTTGACTAAAGTTAGCTCCATATTCCCCTTTTGCCAGCACCCTTGTGTTGACCTTTCACAGGTTTTCAGTGCGTTTTCGTAAGTCTTTATATTTTCCCTTTTACAACCCCTTTTGTGGATGACTTCAAGCATTTTTATGTTATTAGTGTACGGCTCCAGGGGTTTGAGTTGGAATTGGGCTAGCAGGTTACCATTATTTGCATGTGGCCTTCGCGGATTTTCCACCGGCGCTGTGCGTCTTTTTTCAGGTCTCCAATGGATGGGAAGTTGCTCCCTCTCAACGCCACTATTTGTCCCCGCTTTGATTATTCTGCGATACAAAGATCGCTCTTCCCTTCAACAGTCTTGGCACCAACCTTGAAGACCCCCATCCACTGTATTTTTCCCTGATTCCTCCCCTAAGGGTGGTCTTAGGAGTTCATTATCATCTTGGCCGATTCGTACGAAGTTTCTTTTGTCTCTTAAAGGGTGATTTTTTTTGTCGAATTTCTCTGACCCACACCTTGAGATTCTCTCCCACCAAGTGTTCCGATGTAACCTCGTGCATTAAAGAGACGCTACCCCCTTGGCTGCGCAGTGCCCTGCTGGATCCTAGGATGAGTTTTTCCCCCCCTTTGGCGGTTGGGGCCTTTTCTTCAGGAGGCCAAACTTTTGGGAATTGTAGTTGTCGTCCGTCACGGCCCTCATGGCTCAGAAGATGCCCCCCGGGTGTTCTTCCCCTTCTTGTTTGCTTCTTCCCTTACCCCTTTTTTTTTTTAGCTCCTACTTTTTTCCTTCGCCCTTGCTTTAGTACTGTGTTTGGGCTTCCACAAATTCTTCTGAGAATTCTTCGGCGCCTTCTTTTTTTTTTTTTTTCGACGCTTGGGAGTTTTTGCGTTGGGCGAAATTAGTTTTCTCGCATCGATCCTCGAGTCTCATAGGAGGGATGAATTAGTGTTTTGCCGAATCGTCTGAGTTAAAGAGAATTGTAGTTCCTCCCCGTTTTGCTTCTCTTTCTTGGAAGTTGTTGGTTTTCCAGCCCGGTCTCGAGTCCAACTTCTTGCCCCGCCGTTGTGGAAGGTGGTCGAAGTCGGGAATTATCCTTCGTTTTTGGCACTTTTAGTCTTTCTTCGCTTTGAGTGACCCTGCTCGATTTCCCGTCAATACTCCCTCTCGCGCCCCATCCCCCCCGTTGTTGTTTCAAATCTTCGCGGCCCGAAAGGAGCGTCGACTTCGTGACCCGCTGCCCTCCCCGAATTTTCGGCACGTTTTCGCTGCGGGCAAAGCTGTAGTGAAGTTCGTTCCCCGAGTTTGTTTTTCGATTCAAAGTTGGTTTGAAATTTTCTTTTTATTTTCGTACCCTTTGAGATATTACAAGGCTTTTCTTCCCGATTGGCCCCGCGGGAGCCCTTCTTCTACTCCTTGAGCTTTTGCAATTTTTTTTTTTCCAGTAACGCCCGAAGTGTTCCCGGTTTTGGTCAACCAGAGCACATTTCCGACGATTTTATTATTCCCCGCTCTTTGGGTGGCATATCTGGTCTCTGGTCCCTTTTTGTGGCCGTTTTCATCAAGTGTTTGGGGGGCCTTCCACGGTTAATGCCCGCTTGACCGTGGAGATTTTTTACCTTCTGGCCTTTTCACGCTCGTTTTTGAGTAGTTTCCCGTCTTTTGTCCGTTTACCCTTCTCAATCAACGTTGACCACCCGGAGGCTACTTTTTCAGGCGGTGGTGGATTCCTTGAATACTTTCTTGCCCGGAGTTTAGTAAGCTTATTGGCACCCCCTTTTTGCGGATTTTGTATACGACGGGTTGATCAGTTTTTTAGGTTTCTCATGTTTTTTTTAGTGCTTAAGATGGTTCTTCAGGTGGAGCGTGCTCTCTTGGACCTTTATCTTCAGTCATTTGCCCCCTTTTGTTTAACACCTGCGCCCTTTCTATTAGCCGATTCGCCCCTACGGCCAACCTTCGGTTTTTGATTTAGGTTTCTGCCGTTTTTGCTGAACTTGTTTTACACGGCCATATCGGAAATCCGACCACGTCCCTCACAGGACTTACAATTGTTGGCTTCCCGCGTATTCGTATGACCTCGATTCATCCTACTTGTTGTAGCGCATATATTTTCTCTGATTTCGTGTTCTCCATGGCATCTGCCTACCCCAGCTTTCCCGCTGCTGATGTCCTACTTATGTTCTACTGCCGATTATCCGACTAGTGTTTCTGAGACGGCTAGGTCAAAGTTGTGTTCTTTTTTATCTGGCCTTTCGTTCCTTTTGGGCGCCACCTCTTTGGCTAGCTCTCCTACGGCCCAGATCAGGTATATTTCACCATCGTGTGTTGCCTCCCCCGACACCCTTGATACATTTTGGACGATGACCGCTTGTCTGTTATTAACACTTTTTTGTTGAAGTTTTGTCCGTGTTTGATTAGACGCCAGGTAAATCCTACCAGCAGCTCCCCCCACCTTTTTTTCCCCTTTTAATCCCACCCTCCCTCCGCGCTATTTCCTGTTTTCGGTCCCAGTTTTTTCACCGCTTTTTTCACACGTTTTGTGATCGGAAGCACCTTTTGTGAAGAAGACCAAGTCGACACAGTTAGACCCCCTGTTTTCACCACCCCCACTCAACACAAGTCTCGATTTCCGGAAACTTGACAATCATGCCCCCTCATTTTCCGAGTATCCGCTTATTTCCCCCCCACCCTCGTGGTCGATGAGATATTCTTTCTTCCTTAGCGGTCATTTTGCGATTTGAAGAACTTCTCTAACGGGACAGTTCGAGTCCAAGCGGGAAGGTCATTTGCCATTTTTTGATTGGCCTTGATTCTACCTGCAGCATCTCTGCCTTTGCGCTTCGCTTCTTTAGTCTTGCCCAAGCGCCTCGGGTCGTTTCAGGGTTCCCCCTCCCCCTTCAGTTTGTTAACGGCCTCATCGCCAGTCTTCCTCCGCGAGTGCTGACGCTTCTGTCTTTCGCCCGTGAACTGTTTTTGAATTGTCGGCCCATGTTTCTCTTCCCCTCTGAAAGCCTTTGACTATACCCTTTGGGCACCATGCTCTGCTTTCCCCTTTTTCCTGATCTGTTCCAGAGTCAACACCATGTCTTTCCCCCTGTTAGATTTACCGCCCCTGTTCCCCCCTCTACTTGAGGAGTTTCGATTTTTGATCTGTACCAGTTCCTTTAGTTGTTAGGGGTCATTAGCAGCTTTGCCTTTTTCTAATGTTTTGCACTGAAAGACCACGTCGATCGGCTCCCACGTATCCCCCAGCCCTCTCCCTCGGTGATCCCTCCGAGCCTCGGCGGATTTCCCTCCCGGCTAGGTTAATCGTTAGAGGTTTTGAGGTCCCCCTCCTCTTGCTTTCGCGTTATCTTCTTGTCCCTTCCTTCCAGGACTGTTCCTGGTCTCACACCCCAGCGTGCAAACTTTAACCGATACTCATCTCCATTTTTCCCTATGGGAATGGTCCCCGGCCTTTTTTGACCAACGTACGGCACCTTCTTCCTCCTTTCGTCCCTGTCCCTGCATCCTGTACTAAGAAGTATCCCCCCCTTTTGTCCCTTGCACCAGGTTCTCCTAATTCTGAGTGATAAGTAGGTTCATTCTGTGTAGGCCCGATTTGTTTTTCGTCGAGAAATTTTCTTATTTTGCCTCCTCATCGTTGTTTTTTTTCTCGACTGTTTCTCTACTCGGCACGCCCTTTCTTCCGTATTCACTCTTGCTCCCGACGCCCTTGGTGGATCATTCCGATTATTAATGCCGTCTTCTTCTGGTAGCTTCTTGCTACGGTCGATGCCCCGTGGGTCTGCTGAGCTTCCTCCTGCTTCTTACCTCGTTTTCTTTTGACCTCTACTCAAGGGGCCGCTCCTGTTACATGGATTTGTTTCCTACGGAAAACCTTATCCCTCGTGGCCGACTTTTCCTGGGTGGACTCTCTCTACACCCACTATTCCCCCCTCTTTCACTCGTGTGAGCCAGCGCGGAGGTTCTTTGATTTCACGCGATCTGTTGACGTGGACTTTTTTTTGCGCCTGGCTGTGTCCTGGAGTGAACGCAACCAGTTCTTCTCCGCGCCCCTCAACACATCTCGTTGACTCTTTAAGCTGCTTTTCCACGCACTCACTTTGGGCTTTTTTTGAGCTGTCCCTTCTGCCTGATTCCTGACCTTTTTTTTTCCCTCAGAGGCTCTGTAGACCTCTCCCCTATCAAGTTAAATGTTTTCTCCCCGACCGGGGCTTGACGGTTGTTTTTTTCGACTCATTGTAGTCCTACAACTTTGTTCCCCCCGTGGCCGCCAGTCCCTTTTTTTTGTTCTTCTGCCGCTCTTTTCATGGCTTATCTTAACAAGGTTCTTCCCAGTTCGTTTCCCCCCGTACCATCTCTGGTGCTTATTCTACGCGACACGTTCTTTTCCTTCGAGCAGATCAAGTCCAGGTTACGGCTTTCAGCCCCACGTACACCCCTTCCAAGAGTTTCGCTGCCCGTCTCCCCCCCGTTCTTTTGATCGAGACCTCCTTTATGTTGGTTCTGTCACCGGCCCCGCCCCTTGCTTGCCCAAATGGGATTTGGTTTCCCGATATTATTTCCTTTTAGCATTTGTGACTTCCTTTTTTCCCACTTGTCCGCGGTGTTTGCGACGTCTTTGATTTTTCCTTCCCCCTGTGAGTGGTCGATTTAGGCGTCCCAACAACCCTTTTGAGTTGATCTTCCACACACGTGGCTGTTTTCCCCCCTCTTTGACTCACTTCAGATGCAAAAGGTTGCTCAACCCCATTTTTTTTAATGAATGACATGGCCTTCTTTTCCTTTGCCTCGTTTATGTTCTGTGCCATTGATACCACATATGTCACCGGCAAACTCAGCTGGGACTTTCCATGCCTTTTTCTTTCCCCCTTGAACCTTCATGGATCGTGAGCCCCTTCTTTTCGACCATCTGAACTGATTATCGATGGCTTCTGACCTTCCTTAGAAGATCCGGTCAAGCCGATATTTTTCACTCCCTCTCCCTTGTCGCGGATTTTTTGATCGGTCCACGTTCCTCCTTTCTCTTTTGATTGCCACAAAGATTCTTATCCCTCTGGAAATAACTCCTTTTTTCTCCCCCTCCTATCTTGGTACCTGACGACTTGATGTCGTTAGGTACCCCCTCATCCTCTTTTTCCTGGCTGCTCATCCCCCCGCTTATGTCGCACCTCGTGAACTGCTTTAACCTTCTCTCTGCCATCCCTGTAATTTTAGCTCCCCGTTCTTTTCTGGAGGTAGTTGTTTCCTGTGTGTCTTTAATTAACCCGAGATTCCCCCCTCCCCATGATGGTAAGCAGTTGTACTGCTTAGTCCTCCCTTTGGAATAGCCGCGCAGTTTGGGTTGGTCAAGTTCCCTTTCCTTTGAAGTAGCTCCACTGCCTCGTCCCCTCCTCCACTTTTACCCATGATGAGAAAGTCTTTTTGGAGAAAAGGATGTCTAGGGCCTGGCTTAGTCCAGCAGTAGCGACCCTACCTATGTATTCTTCCTCCTGCCGGGAATAAGTCCTTATTTTCCCCGCTCGGACCGTTTTTTGACCCTCCCCTGTTTTTCTATGTGTCTTGGAGGTTGGTCCCCCCTTAGGAGCCATGAGTGTCCAAGTCTATTTGTTCGTCCCCTTCTATGGCCATCCGTCTTATTTTGCCTCTCAGCCCTTGTCTGCGTTTTCTCCCAAGGTGCTGCAATTGACCCGCCCTGTTTGACGGCCGTCAAGTAGCCATTTAGAGATAAC
>Ga0179591_1273685_pt1 | contig 22467 bp, 19 predicted proteins | sample CZOMad2_1_08_16f_FD_182891 | JGI IMG/M metagenome (GOLD analysis project Ga0179591, IMG submission 182891) | Vadose zone soil fungal communities from Angelo Coast Range Reserve, California, USA - CZOMad2_1_08_16fungal (PacBio error correction) | ecosystem: Environmental > Terrestrial > Soil >... | reverse complement strand
ATCTCCTCTTCTCCTCCCTATCCCCCGGTCAAGTTCTGTGGACGAACGGAGGTAGTTTGTCACTCCTTTCATTCCTTGGCTTTGTGCCTTCCTTACGATGCCACTCCTGGAAAGTTGATTTGGTTCAATTACAATACCGTTCTCCCAAGGTTTTATGGGCGACCTGATTTGCCAGCCCTCCCCCCGATCCATTCCTGTCTGAGACTGATCCCCCTCCCCCCCGGCGACACCCCTTACCACAAGGACTGGGAGGCTTGTTTCCCCATCCCTCTAGATTTAGCGACGAAACCATAATTTGTCACCTGCCGATCTATTTGCTCTACCCCTCCCCCGGCTAACCCCTTATAAACCTCTTTGGTCCAGCTTTTCCTCTCACGGTTCCACATACCTATGTCCCCCTTTTCAGCTCTGCACTATGTATGGGACCTGTTGGAACTCCCACCAACGTGTGCTTACGTTAAGGTTGCCCTCCCACATACCCCTTCGTAATCCAGCCTAAGACCCCCTGTTCCCTCATTTCACGACGAAGGTTGAAGACTCCCCCGCTACCGAGACCCAATGGTGCCTAATTTTGGGTTTGAACCACCCACACAGGAATTGAGAACGACTTCCCCCTGTCGCACCACGTCGGTGTTAAGGCCCCACGACACTGACTTTTTCGAATGGGCTTACCATTTTTTTTTTCAATTCTTCCCCTTACCCTACTAGTTTCGCGCTTCCAAGTCTTCCCCACCCAAAAATTCCCCATGTTTTCTGATTCGTGGTGCTTTCCATAAACTGGATCTTCCTCCAGTCCTGCGTTTTCAACCTCCCCCTCCCCTTTTACTACCAACACGGCAAGTCTCCCTGGAAGTCAACCTCAGACGCTTATCGGCGTTAGCAACGAATGCAGGCTTAAGGTCAAGTTCCTCCTCAACTCACCTTTTCGTCCACCCTTCAATGTGTAATTTTTTAGTTTTCAGATCCTGAGCCGTCAGTACCACCGCCCCCCCTCCAATTCCCCCCCCTACAGTGTCGAACAGGCCAGTTATGTGTCGTTTGTGATTTCCCCACCGTCCCATATCTCTTTCTCGGCACCCCCAATCTTCCTCTTTCTTTCCTCTCACTTAAAGCTTCTGCGATACCATCTCCAGTTGCCTGTGGGTGGTTGATTCCCGATGTTCTTTATTGGAATTTCTATTACGTTGCCCAACTCCCCTTTTTCATTTAGGGCGCTTTTCGATTTCAATCGCGTTTCGTTTCGCCTTTGCCTAGAGCCCCCCAAGCATTCCGACAACTTCTGAACTGCGCAGGAGTTTCCTTCAAGAACGTTTCGACCCTTCCTTTTTCCTGCCATCCCTCTGTTCCCCCCACTTTGACCCATCTACCATCCTGCTGCGTTTTCGCGGGGCCAAGCCGATGAACATTCCAAACATTCCGAGGACTCCGGCCCTTGATGCTATCGCTGAATCTTTCTCTCCCCATCCCTTTCTGACTGGTCCACCCCCGGCGCACCCAACTTAACTTATGGCCTTGCGAGCAACATCGGTTTCGGAGTCCCAGGATCCCCTTTCCGTTTGCGGAACTGTTTCATTTTCTCTGTTCATTAGCCGGGACTATCTGAGCCCCAAATTTTCTTTTATTCGACTTTTTCTAGTGGGTACTCCTGTCCTTCCGCACTTGATGATGTTACCTGACTACTTCAGAAATTAGTCCCCGATGGTGTCTATCTGTCGTCCTGTCGGGTCTCGTCTCAGTCTTCCAGCGCCGATAACACCTTTTCATTTTCTGCCTCCCTTTTTCCCTTTCCCTTATCCTTGATCTCTGATCGTGCGCCCCCGTAAAAGCAAAATTGAGCTTAAGAAGGACTCGGCCCAATCTCCGTTGTCCTTTTCCGCGGGTCCCCTCATCGATATTCTGCTGCTCGTTCCCTCAGTTATGGGCAAAACCCAAAGTGAAGCTAAGTTCTTGACTCATACTCCCCTGCCCCCACCGCAGGTTGTTGATCCGTGGTGTTAGCTCGGATAATAGAGAGATACCCTCCAGACCAACCCGCCATCCAACTTTTAGCCTTCCCCGTCGTGCCTTCCTCAAATCGCAATCCTCTCCACTTATAAGGCCATCTTCCTCCGTCCTCTTTTGCTCTCGTGTGGTTCCTTTTTCTATGCGTGATTTTTCAATGGCGGCACTTCCTTTTAGGTGTTTAGTTTTCCTGTCTTAATTTTGCCTCAGCCATGTGATTTCATTCTTTCAGCTTTCTCGACCGCCGGCTTTCCTCCTTGCTTCCACGACCCGTGGGATCTCAGTCAACTCTGTACGTTGGGCTTTCTAACCCCGCTGCTGGGCTTCCCCTCCCCCTATTTTAGAAACTGATGGTGTAGGATGATATTGGCCGGCCGGGCTCGCAGTTTTCTTGTACTTGTTTCTTTGATTTTATTACCTGTTTGACATGGTGATCATGCGTGAAGACCATTATATAAACTTTTTGAACACTTGGCCCTTTCGCGCCACGCGTAGTCCGATCATACCTTGGCTTCCTTTTTTCAGTCCCACTACCCACGACGCCTTCAATGTCATAGAGACAACTGTCTTTTCTCTTGCAGCGTTTTTCTCTAGTCATTTCCCCTCCTAGAGTGCACTCCCCCAATTCTGGGAGCTCGTAGTTTTCCGTCCGTTTCCCCTACTATCCGCCTCCTCGGCGCCATGACTAGCGCAAAATTCTCCCGATTATTTAAACGAATTTGCACTGAGTGATGTCAGGCACGTTGACCTGTTCGTTCCCCAAGACGCAGGCTACCCCCCCTCCTCCTCCCTGCGTTCGCGGTCACCGTAGACCTTGGAGAAGCGCCAAACCCCCCCACTTCAATGGCAGTACTCCTGTGATGACCTGCATTGTGACCCACTGGCGACAAACACTTCGATTTTCCCCGTCCCCCCTTTTCTGTCCATTTTCTGCCTTTAACCTTGCTGATATTGGTCACTGATTTGCTCCCCTTACTTCCCCAGCGTTCGGCGTACTTGAACTGCGTTATGAGACCAGAGTAGGAATCCCCCCCTGCTAAGGCGTCTCTTCTGAATTTGGTCCCCTTGGCCTCCTGTCACCAGAACCTGTGGATTTGCTTTTTGACCTTTTTGGTCCACTGGCAAACGATGGTTGCGACCAAGCAACCGCCACCCCGGCGGCTTTCTTGTTGTTCCCCCGGCTTTAATAGTAGAGTCGTTCATTGCGTTCTGCAGTGATTGCACTTTTTTTTTTTTTTTTTTTTTTTTTTTTTCTTTTTTTTTTCTTTTTTTTTTTTTTTTCCTCAACGAAACTCCCACATGGCAGTAGCGAGTTTTCCCCCCCCTGATGACATTGTTTTCTTCAGGTGAATCTCTCCAAGCTTCTTCTCCCTAACTACCCCCGCTTCATATACCCGTTTGACGACTTTCCTTTGTTTTTTTTGAGTGTATAAGAGGGTATTTCGTGCTTACTATCTTTCCTCCGGATTTTAACCTCATCAAAAATGAAAGGGACCCCTCCCGACTTCGGTTTTCCTTCCCTGGCTCTGCATACTTCCCCCCTCTTTCTTAATAGTCCAGAGGGGTCAAACGACAAGCTAGGGTGACCTATGGTTTGTCACCGTTTTCCCTTTGTGGGGGGGGGGTTGCCCTTCTCTTTTTTCTCCTCTCCATCACCTTGGTATTTCCCGGAAAGTGGTCCTTCATTGCCGAGAAGCATCTCTTTGTACCAACTTCCGGGCCACGTGTTAATTTAGCCCCCCGCTTTTCACTTTTTCTCCGCCGTCAACCCCGTTGCCATGATTCTTATCACCCAGAGTTCCATGTTTGGCGAACCATTGATGTTGCGTTCCCCCCCCCAACTGCGTTCCGTTTCCGGCGTTACCTTCCCTTTGTTCTTTTTTTTTTTTTGCCACGAAGCGTCTCCAAGTGCGAAGTAAAAGGAACTTCATTGCTGATGTTGCTTAAGTTTTCTGGTATGAACCCCCAGTCACCCCAACTACCCCTTTTTCTCTTGCGCATCTCGTTTTTTTTTTTTCTTCTCATCTTTGGGGGGCTTGATAAATTTTCTCCCTTTTGTTGCTTTCACTATGATATGCTGCGGAGTATTTCCCCCTAGCTCACCAATGCTTGGATTTCCCCCCCCTCCAAGTTTCTTCCTCCTTGTGCTCTCGCAAAAACGGTTGGTAGAAGTTTGAGAAATGAATTTTCTCTAGTAATTTCTTTATTGGTTCTTTCTTTAGCTCCATTCTCTTCTCGGCCTCCGCTGGCGCTATTTCTTGGTTGCCCTTTTTTCCCGGATTGTTGATTCCATATGTCTTCAGGATACTGGAGAATTCAACAACCTATAAAAAATCAAGAAACTGTACACCCCCTTTTTTCCTACCATTTTTCTTTAGCCCATTCGTCCCGAGGCAGCAACAAGTGCTCCATAGGTTTGCGTTTATCCTACCTTTCCTTGCTCGCCGTTCTGTTTTCCCCCTCCCCCTCCGGACCGGTGCTTTTTCTCCTCCTTCCCGCCTTCGTCGAGCAGCGCTGATCGGCACCCAAGAGTTTTGGGACGAACACGTTTGGAAAAACACGGCTAGATTCCTCCGCCACACTGCCGCCCGCCCTGGGCCCCCTCCCCTCCTTCCTCCCCCAAACGACCCAGGCTATACTCCCTCGTCCTAGACGTATTCGAAGTGGCTTTGATTCAGATTAGGCCTCATGACTCGGTTCTGCTTTTTCTCAACCCCCCTGTTCCACTTTTTTTTTCCTCCGGTTCTGGCTGCGAAATATTCTTAATCAACACTTTCATTACCTGATTTCTGAGTGGCGTCGGGTCCGGATGCCAATTTCCCCCCTCAACTTCTTCCTCAAGGTTGTTTCAATGCCTTCGCAGACTTCGCTAGTATGATAGGGATCAGGTTCCTCCTTCTTTGCGGAAGAATTCCGGTTCTTTTCTCTCTCCAATTATTGCTTTGGACGCGGTCGCAGCCCCTCTTCTAAGGATAAAGACACTTCAGACCGTGTTATACTTCTCTTGCGCTAACTCGACTTCCCTCAAGCTGGCTCACTCGAAAGGACATATATCCAGTTCGCACTGGTCCTATCACAGTGGCCCTCCTCCCAATTTCTTCCTCCAATTTTTCCCCCTCTGAGTCCGCGGAGTTTTCAAAAATACCTTTTCGTCAGATTTCCCTGTCATGGCACAACCGTCTCAAACCCTTTCAGGCACAGTCTTCCCCCTGCCCCTTTCTCCCGATTTCAGCCGGTCCCATCAGACAGAGCTGTGATTTTTGCAAGGCCAACTAGCATTTATGGAGATTAGTTTTTCCCAAGATAATTCCCTTTCTTTTCTTTTCTCCCAATTCTCTCCTGCTTCGCAATCTGTCCTCTCGTTAAGAGATGAGCTTACTTTGCGTACTTCATTCGCCCATTCTGCCACTTCCCCTCAATCTGGAGTTAGATGTATCATTGGCCCCCACCAGGGCCAGGACAACTTTTTTTCTACAGGCTTTGGAAGTCGCCTTGGAATCCCCTATTTTCATGTCTGAGCCTTTATCCATGGGTTGATCGAGGGAGTAAGGAAGCGAGATTTCCTAGCCACCCCTCGCCACACTTCCCAAGTTAAGTTGGACGTAATCCCCTTCCAAAGGAGCTACCCACCAGTTTAACCGTTTCCGCCTTCCCATTTCCCTATTTAGCTTATGGCCATGTAGCGATCCGATATGATATTTTTTCCGCTTGGAAATCTTGGCTTTGCGTTTCCTCTCCTCCCCTCCGACATCTTGAAGTTTTTAATGGCGGTGAGGTACGACTTCCGGAGCGGTCGGTAACTCCCCAATCCCTCTTTTTGCCCCTCCTCTTCTTCGTCTCCTCCGTTTGCCGAAGAAAGTACCCGGCCGCTAGGTGGCGAGAATGCCGTACGAAATTCCCTGACTAAATTCTTTTTGAACTGTGTTGTATTTCACCGGCTGGTACTGTTTCTCTCATGTGCCTTGGCCCGAGTGCAAAGTCAACCTAGTTTTGACCCGGTTTTTTCGGCATCTGATGAATATTCCTGGCTCTTCATCCCCTTTTCTACGTTAGTGGTCATTATCCCGTTGAACTTAGAAGACGTTCCTTCCGCATTTGTGTGCGCTTCTTTTGTGCTTCACCCACCCCCCCTTTTCTTCCTTCGCCCCTGGATAGGAGACTCATCAGTTGGTTTCATCCCTTGCTGGTCTTTAACCCGATGTGACCGTTCTTGCCTTCCCCATGTTTTAAGCGACTTTTCTTGCCTCCCTTTTTACCTTAATCAGAAGAATGGTTGGTTTTTTTAGACTAATCCATCACCCCCTAATTCCAAATCCATAATTCGTCTTTTTCCCCCCCTTGTCCCTCGATCACCTTTGACAACCAACGAGTTTCAAAGGTTTTTGTGGTTTCGATCCATCCACGCTCTGGGCCATTCTTGATTGCTGACCCAACCGATGAGGTTTGCTAATCCTTTTCGCGGATTTTGCCCCCCCCCCCGCCTTTCCGTCCCCTCCTTTGGACTGTGTCTGCCTTTTTTTTCCGTTTCTCCTCTCAGAAGGATATATCTTGTTGTTAAGTGTCTGGCCACTGGCGCGTTAGTCCCCCAAGAGTATTCTCGGCTTGTCTTTAACGTCCACCCAAGCCATTGCCATTTTCCCTCGTCTTCTTCCCCCCAAAGCCCGGCTTCCGTCTTCGCTCCGTGAGCCCGCCTTCAGGACTTGATACCGTCAGGTCGCCCATCTCCGTATATCTCTTTTTTCTTTTCCCCCCTCCGTGTTTTTGTTTCTTTTATCTAGCTCTTCTTCCTCTTTTCTGCCCCTGATGTTCCGACCGGTGATAAAATGGTCTCCTTTCTCTTGGTCCTGATGAGGCGAATACGGTCAGGGCTTTGTTTGTCGGCTCCCGATTTCCATGAACTGGCAAGTTTACTTTTCCGTTCTAAACCCTTAGAAGTCCTGGTCGACACTCGCCACGGTAGACCTCCCCCCCCCTGCCTCATTATCCAGGTTTCTTACTTTTTTCTCACCTGCCACAACCAGGATACCACCTACACCCCGGCTGGATTGCGGCGTTGTGTCACACCGCATGCTTAGCTAGTCACTTAATTAATTTTTCTTTCCATTCCATCGCCCTCTTGGACTTTATAGAAAAGAACAACGTTCACTACCACCCCAATAGTTGGTTCTTTCTTGCTCTCGAAACTTAATTTATTCCCCTTTCAGTATTTTCCTATGTATGTTGTTTTTGACCGTGATGCCCTTCCCCCACTCTCACCCTTGCTTCTTTACGTACGTTAGTACTTTGACCATTCGGTTAATCCATTCGGTCACCCGACCGTTCCCTTCTCCCGCTTCAAGGATTGCAGTCCCGACTCCTCCTTCTTCCGAGGCCATTTGTTTGTGCAGAAGGCAAAATGTGGGTTTGGGTACACCAAAAGTGCTCACGAAGCCCTTCTCCACTTCGGTGTCGAATGTCCCCCCCTATCGCCACGACCCTTTCAGGTGTAAATAATAATATTACAGCCTACCTACGTTTTCTCTCTCCCAGTCTACAACGGCCCCTTTGTGGTTTTTCGCTTTTCACCGTCTGTGAGTTCTTGCCAGTCGGGAAAAAAACCCCCCCCGCCTTTCTCACCCTTATTTAAATGTTCGGTTCAATCCGCCCAGCCCCGCTCCCTTTTTTTGCCTTCTCGCCCCTGCAGGCCCCCTTCCTTTTCAACCTGAAGTTCACCCTTACAGGTCGTGACTATAATTGTCCCCCCCACTCCCATTCCTTGTGGAGTTTCCCGCCGCGTTTCTAGGCGTACCCTTCGCTCACCTCACTGTCGTACGGCATCGCGTAGTTGAGGATTGCCCCCGCCAAACGATCCGCGCTTCCCCAATATCACGAGGGAGTTGCTCTTCAGTTGCCCTTAGAATCAAAACTTTAGAGGAAAGGTGCCCTCTGTTTATAGTTGTCTCATTGTTCATTTATGATGCCTTTCCCACCCCCTGACCACTGGTGCCTTCTGTCGATGTTTCGCTTAAGAGCTTTTTCTATCTTTTCCCTCCAGCGCCCCCACCAGTTTCCTTCCCATTCCGACCTGTTTGCTTCCCCTGCCCTCGGCGGCAGCCGTCTCCAAAGTCTCCAGTTCCAGGGATTTGTTCCACCAACTGTGCACTAAATCAGATTTGCGTGATTTCCCTATTTTCGCCGCCCCTGAATGACACATGCAAAATTTAGCTTCTCTCGTATGAAGAGATTTAAATTTAGCCACTTTTTTCCCGCCCATCCATGTGGGTTTTGTTGCGGTTTTTGGGTGCCCTGCCTGTAAAAACCAATTGGACAAAGGCCTTGTGAGGGTAGTTCACCCCATTGCTCTTTTTGCTGTTTCCCTTTTTGACACTCCCTGGTCTTCCCCCCCCTTTCCCTGTGAGGAACGTTCCCCCTTTAGCGGGCATGCTTTTGTCAGGGAATATATTTTGAAACCCCGATAGATGTTTTCGCTTTGTGTGGCTTTTCCTTTCTTTCATTTTCCTACTTGATTGTTTCTACCTCCCCCCCCGGAAGACGCGGCGCTGTTGGACTCCTATGGCTTGTTTAGTCGCGCTTTAGGGTACCTGGCCGGTCGCAGTTTAATGATAACCACGTACTCCTTATTCACATTGCGGCCTATCTTTTTGCGATGTATTAGTGCGGAAGAGCCATCCTTCCATGTCTCAAGCCCGGCCGAGGAATTGCACTTGTTTAATCTTTAATAAGATCTTCTATCTGCGGCATCGGCCAGCAGTTATGACCCCCAAAAAAGGCCTGCTATTTCGGGACCTACGTCCGAGTTCCCTAGAAGGCTCTATTGGCTTTTTAGCTCCGAATTATATTCTCTTTCTCTCCCCCCCTCAACCGCTTCCCTTGATGTCAAACCGTGCTCCGCCTAAGAGTCATGCCTAGAGCGGTCCTCCCTGAATAAAACGTCATACAAGTTCTCACTGCCCTCTTTTTCTCTCTGTGTCTGTTTTGGTCGTTCTTTTTCTTTTTGCCATGGAGAGGCCAGTTCTTTTTTTTATCGCGCCGTCTTTTTTCTCACATGTGGATTTTCGGTTCATCGATCCTCGTTTCTGCCTTCAGCGTCTCGAATCCCGGCTTTTGTCGCACCTCCCGTCCGCGGAGCCTTGGGAAGAACCTTCGGTACGGGTTGCGTTTTCCCCAAATGCTGAGTATAAACCATTTTGCCCACTTTATTCCCGACCCCTCTTGCCGGCCGTTCTTAGCTTTCCCTTCCCCCCCAGGGTGATTACTCATTTTATTTTTTCTTTTGACCCCTTTTGAACGGTGCTCTTGTGACAACCCCACATCGCTTTGACCCGGGAACTCAATCAGTCCTCCTCCCCTGTTATCCCTCTTGAACTACTCACAGGATCTTACTTCTAATTCCCCCCCCTAACCACTTTCGGCCGTCAAATTCCCCGTCCCCCCAAAAATTTGATAGCTTCGACGTTTTTTTCCTACTTTCCCCTTCTGATTCCCCTTATGTTCCCCCACGCGGAGCCGCCCCATGGCGGAAAAGACTCTCTATCATATTTTCGAACCCTCATTCCCCCCTCGTCCCCCTTCTCCCCACCTTTTCCCTCCCCTCCGAAAAAACGCCCAGGCGGTGGCGCAGACAGTCTTCGTTGAAATCAAGTTTTGCCACCAGTTCCCGCAGGCGGACCCACCAATCCACATCAAGGACTTTTCTCGGTTTACGTCGACACGTGGCTCTCTGCCCCCCCCTCCCTGGCACCCGTAACCGCCGGCCACGGTAGGGGTTTTCACACTGTCAATTTCACCGCTGATCTGTCAATTAGTCCTTGTTTTTTTTTTGTTGTACACCGGCGAATGGCTCACTGATTTTCAAGCCAGGTGGACAGCGCGTACTTTACATCCTTTGCGACCCGTTCCCCCCACCATAGATATGTGAGTATTTCTGGAAGATTCCACGGGCAGTCAGTGTCCCAGAAGTTTTCTCTTGATCCCTTCGGAGTGGCACCAACTGTTCCCCCCTTGTCGACACACCCAACAAGCACAAAAATTCCCCCCGAGGCTTTTTGCTTTGGGTCCCATATAGATCGTTACGTATCCCCTGCTACCAGTAACCCGACAGTAGTCCTTTCATCTTCGCTTGCGATTTTCCCACGGGCGACAGTGAGGAGGTTTCATGTAGGGACTTTTATAACTACACGACTTTCATCTTTCTTTCTCCCCTCCTTTTTTGTTTTTTCTTCTATGAAAGCGTTTGTTCCGGTCTTGATTCATTTGGATATTACGTAACTACTATAGCTTCCGTCCCCTCGAGGTCGGGGGTCTTTCGCCTCTCCCGCGTCCCACCGATCTCTCTAGTAAAGACGTTGGAACAACCTCCCTCCAGCTTGTTGTTGAACTGTTTTGCTTTTTGGGTTTGTGCCTTCATTTGGTTCCGTCAAGAGATCTTTCTCCATAATCCGTTTCCCCGATCCTTTTTACACGCTTCATAGCTCTACGCATCTCCTCTGGGCTTTGCATTGTTTTTATACCGAACCTGTCACAGCAATTGGAAACTACCCTGGGCTTCAACCTCAGTGATTTTCCACTTCTTTCCGCCCTTTCAACGGCACCTCCACTTGCCAGAAATAATTGGAGCTTACATCGCTGCCCTTTGGATGTCGTTCCATCTTTTTCCCCCAAAAAAGGAGGCTTTCCTTTCGTTTCCCTTCCATGAGTGGGGTTTGGTCATCGATCTCCAAGGTCTGACAGTACCAGTTTGAACTTCATTGATGATGGCATTGGTTGGTTGGGGGCCCCCCTGGTTTTTCGTCACCAGTACCACTTCCTAATCAAACCATCGTCCCTTCCTTTGCGGCAAAAAGCTTGAGGGTGGGTGGCTCACGTTGACCGGGTGATTAAATTTCGTTTAGTTCCATCTTCTTTCCTTTCGTTCGGTTGACGGACTTCCTCTCGCTCCAAGGCTTTGGAGGGGACTCATACGATTTCATCAAGGCCTTTGATGTTCACCCACTGTGGTTCCGCTCCTTCATCCGATTTTGTTTCTAATTTTCGTGCCTTAGTGGATTCTTTTCTATGCATTTAAGTCATCCCCTTCTTCTCGTTCCTCACCGCTGGCTGGGTCATTATTAATGCAATTTTTCAAGTGTTGTTGAATTCTATTCCTTTCTTGCACCGAGCCACGATTTCCCAAACCTGTCCTCAACAACTTAAATGAGTACATCCCCCCCTTGTTCCACCGCTGCACGGCGGCAATGAGTCCGCAAATCACCGGTTTTGTTTAGAGTTTATTTACTAGTTTCCAGACACTTATTTTGACCCACCCCTCCCGACGGTCGTTTTCCTCCTTCTTTTCCCCCCCGCCGTTTTCGTAGATAAGTTATGTTTTTGTTTACTTCAAAGGCTTTAGTTCACCCAGAACTCAGTTTCCCCCCGGCTCTACGGACCCCCCTCGACTCTAACCGCCGGCAGTACCTGAAAATAACCGACCAAAACGACCCAGTCTACGAGTTCGTTTCCCCTTTTTTTATTGGCCTCTTCTTTCTATTTAGTTCCAGCATCTATCTGGTACTTTTCCCTTCTTGCGCACAGGGAATCGTGAAGCGGTGGATTTTCGAGAACTCTCGATATCCACCTCTTCTAACAAACTGCTACAATTTGCTTGGTCTTCTGTGTTCCCTTATGACCCAGGTCCCATAACCCTTGCGCCCCTTGTTTCATAACCTTCTGGACGCAGTCTTAAGATGATAGTTTATGCACTACGCATCACCATTACAGTAGGCGGCAGTTGACTGATCTCGCCCCCCAAATTATTTCTGACGAGGCGCCGATCCCTCCAAGGATACTTCGGCAAAACAGTGCGAAGAAATGAAGGTCCCTTTAGGACTGATTTCAATACACCTAAATCGGTCAATATCACTTACATATATAACTCCCTCGCCCCGCAAGGTATTTGGCTCTTCTCATCCTCCCCAGTCGGAAATGCCCTTTATTAGGTTCGCGAGTCGATCGAAACCAATTCCCTGGCATGCCCTTCTGCCTCCTGCCGCTCACGCTGGCACCTTTTCTCCTTTCAACTTGACCATTTTAGCCGTATCAGAAAGAGCTTTTGACGCAAGGCCCCTCTGCACCCTTTGCGCCCGGGGTTGGACCAAGAGAATTTTTTTTTTTATCTTAGCTAGCCCCAGCCTGCTTTTTTCGTTCCTCTCTTTTAGCGCTCGGTTGCATTCTCCTCTTCGTTCGTCCCCGCTTTCCCAACCCATAAGATGGAATTCCTTGTCCATTCTGGCAGTGGACTGTATGAGTCCCTGCTTTCTTCCTCTGCACCTTTTTGCAGCCTGCAGGTCTGAAGACATTTTTTCCAGGCTTTTGTGACGCGGTTTTTTACTGCGCGGATAACGATAGTAAGCGGTCCCCCAGCGCCAGACCCCTGCCCCCCTCCCCTTTCCGCTACCTCAATCCATTAAATGACTTTACCAATCCCAAAGAGGGCCCCCGAAACTAGAGTAATTTTCGGCCTGCGTTCACTGAAGCGATTGGTTTAATCTTCCATAAAGCTTTCTCTGTCCCCCCGCGGTTCGGTAAATCCTTTTTTTTACTTCCCTACCCCGCCCTCTTCTTTGCGTCGACATGAGTTGGATTTTCCCTTCCTCGTCACGCCGGCTCATGGAGCTTGACCAGAAAAACCCTGAAGTTGGACGAATTCCTTTAGCACTTTAATTCCCGCCCCTAGGAAGACTTAGGTGGCTCTAATTTTCGCATCATCGTTTCTGCGTTATTGCAAGTTACCCTCGACTTGCTTTTTTTGGTCCCTTATCAGGCTTTCGTGTTTAATTTTGACCCTGTTAATGCGCCTGAAAGGGACTCGCGGGAAAATTTTCGCAGCAACAACTGACTTTTGGATACGGTGATTCTCCACCTCTTTCTGTCATGGGCTTATGAGATTGATTGGCCCTATTGAAGCCCCCCTTCGAATGTTCAGTGGCTGATAGGTGACAACCTTGTAACCCTTGGGTTTCGCGCACCATTATCGTATTTTTAGCCAACCCCCCCCTTTTCCTGTTTCCCCCTGGCCCTTTCGGCTCCCTTGATCAGTGCTGCACTTACCTTGCGTTAGTGAAAATAGAGGTGACTTAGCTTTTTTCTGGATTTGGGCCGTCTTGACCACCCCCTACCCCTTTCGTACCAGCCTTGCACTTTGTTTCGCCTCCCTCCATGTCCATACCTCGGCACAGATTTGACCTGACCGTGTAGACCTCAAGTCGCCCCCCCCCCCCCCGTCGAGTCTTAAAGGTTGTGTCTTGGCGTTCGCTCCCTTCCCTCTTGCTCTTCTTTCCAACGACAAAATAGCCACGATCAGGAGTCGTAGACCGATGGTTCTGGTTTGCAACCCACAATTTTTTGCAGTCCTTTGTTAGGGGTTGACGCGTTTGGCGATTGTCTGCCTTGATCGACGGTTACTGTATAGGACTTATTTCCTTCTTTCGTTCGCCCAGAATTTATTCTCAGGTAATTTTTCCCCCGGAACGTCAAAGCAACTTGCAGTCTTTTGTGCCCTTTTCCTCACAAAGCCCCGTATGCAGATGCGATGAAACTGAAGTTTACATGTAAAGTCGGAGCCACAGCAGTCAGTCTTCTTTCCGAGTGATCTCTTTTTTCCTCTAAGACGGTGTGTTGTTTTTCTCTGAGATAAGCTCGTGATTCCGTCTCTGTCCGAACGGTGGCCAAAGGAGAAGGGTAGGAGGAATCAATGAGGGTAGAGTGAAGGAAGGGGGCTGGGGTCTTTAGAAGGAAAGAAGGTCAGTGGGGTTTGGAAGTACATACCGTAGGATACATTCGGGGGTGGGCTACGAAAGACGCTCGTTGAGAATGTTTCTATGCCACCACACCAACACCCACAGCAACACCCAAAAACACCCCACAAAACAACAAACAACCCCCCCCCCCCCCCCCCCCCCCCCCCCCCCCCCCCCCCACCCCCCAACCCACATGCTGAGACTTGGACCCCCAACCGCCCACCCGGCGAACCTAAAAGGCTGGTTTGGTTGTGGCCCCCTCCTCCCTCTGACTTTACTCCTCCCCCGATCTTTGCGTTTTCAACTCCCCTCCCCTCTCTTGATTTCTCGAAAGACCTCGTACAACCTTTCCCCCCCAACCTCGCTGCTATCTCTTCCTTAGCCCGACCTCTACCCCCCTTCATCTATTTATCTTGGTTTCTGACCTGGATGCTGGCCAAGACAAAATGTTAGTGGAACTTTTACTGTACGGGTCAATCCCTAGGCGTAATCCTATGCCCTTATACGTCCATTTTTCCTCTATGTAAAGGTCCCGTCCTTATTATGACTGATATCTAAGATGCCCATGACGCGTAGCATTTTTTTCCACCAACCGCATTCTACTCCCATTTGCCCTTGCAAACTTGCGGTTTTGGAGGGTAACCCGCACCCAGAACTTTTCCTTTTGTCTTTACTATTTCCCCACTTCCCATTTCCCTAACGATTGGATCTTTATTCACCGTACTCCCCCCCGGCAATTTTTTTTTTTTTGCGGCCTTACCTCGCTCCCGGTAGTCTGGAGCCATCGACACCCATTTAAGTCCGTTTGAATTACAAAGGTAAGATAACTGATATCCAGACGCCATCCACCTCTATTGTTTTCGTTCTTTCTCCAAACCCCTTTACGGAATAGTTACGCGTAAGCCCCGGACCTTCCGAACTCGTACACTTTCCCGGTCATTGTGCGTTCCTCGCCTGCGCCTTCGTTTTCCCGCTCCCCTGCCTCCACCTCCATGTCGGAAAGGGAACCCTTGTAGGCGCGGAGTTCAACCTCAAACGTCGCGACCCCACTCCAGCTTTTCTCGCTATTGACGCACAGCTCTCCTCCCCTCCCCAGTTCCTTTTTTCCGGTTGCTGTCCGCTTTTATTTCTTGTTTTCATGGGGATTGCCGGAGCCCCGGTTATTTCTGGCGCTTTGTTGAACGGTTTGTTCCTTCCTTTCCCTCTCGCGCCACCCTTTCAGAAAAAGGCTCTCCAGAAGGGGTCCTGTTTTCCTGTTGCCTGTCCTTACAACTCCGATCTGTCCATCTGTTTTGGCAACCAATTGTCTACCCTTCCCTCCTCTGCGTCCGCGGGTCTACCATCTCAAGAATTAATAATGCAACCTCGATAACAGATGAAAGATCTACATTTAAGATCTCCTCCTCCCCCCGCCATGGCTGATCTTGGTCAACCCCTGCTCCAAGTCCCCCTGTTCTCTTTTTTGCCCCCTTGCAGCGACCCCACAAGATATTCTTGTAAAGGTTTCACAATGGATATCAGGGTGCTTTTCCCTGTGCAGGCTTTTTAGCTGGCTTATCCTTTTTTTTTTCTCTGACGAAAACCCTTTTTTAGTTTAGCATGGCGCGAGCGTGGACCCCTTCCTGCCGTACATTGATGATGTTACCCTGAACTCCGTTCCTTTCCCCCTTTGTCGCGCTGTTAAGGTGAGGTATCTTTTTAGCCCTTTGTATTCTTTAGCTTCATTGTTCGCGGCATCGTAATTCTTACCAACCTTCTTCGGTCCCCATTGGCCGCGCTTTCTACTTCTAGAGGAGCGGAGTCAAAGTCCAAGCATCTGCCATCCATCCGGTCTCCTTGGCCTCAATTCATAATTTGGCGGTCTTGACCTCGGTACTTCCCCTCTTTCCTTTAGCGAGTTCACTAGCCAGGTCCCACCCTTCCTGTCCTCAGTTTCTGGGACTTTTTTTTTTAATTACACGACGCCCCCAAATTCACGGCTGGGTGATCCCCCATGTGGTCTGGATTAATATCGTCTTCTCTCCCTCACCGCCTCTTCATCAAAGTCCGTCCAGAACTTGAGTAAACGATTAATTCTTTTTCCCACATTTTCTGCCCCTACTCCACTTCTCCAGGCTCAAACTCGGTGCGCAGTCGCTCTTCTCTTTTTGCTGGGATTTGGTCGAGGCAGTGAGGGCAATGTCGGAGGCATTCGTCACTTTCCCCGCCCAGTTTTTACAAAACCGTTAGTTGGATGCCAGGCATAGAGCCTCCTTTGTGTTTTTTTTTTTTTTTTTTTTTTTTTTGGTTTTTATTGATTGCTACAAGCGTCTCTCCCGACGCCCGGCGGCCTAGGTCAACTCCCACCGTTACGGGAGTCTTTGTTAAGAACAGGAAGGTTGTTCAGTGGGCTCTAGCAAAAGGCTTCCTTCCCACGCCCCTTATTTTCGCCCCTTTCTTTTCCCATTTTCTTGCGGGCCGTGCCTCATGTGACGGACCAGGTGATGTCCCTCTTTTTTTTATTGACCTTTTTTTTTCCCTTTTGATCTCTGGCAAGACCCTATTAATAAACCGGCCATTAGGCCCCGTCTCGACGCGACAGGTCCCGATAAATTATCTAAATGGTCCCTCATCTCAACTCCTTCGGAATGACACTCTACCCCAATATGAGCACAGCCCCCTCTTTTTTTTCTCTCATCCCCTTTTCTACTTCGCACCCCCCCTCCCCCCCTCCCTTGTGCGAGTCGTTCCTGACCCCTGAGTTCAACCTACGCAGCGATCCATCGCAACGACAATATCCACCTTTATCACCCCGATCCCCTAAGCGTAACCAAACGCCATTCCCGTTTTTCCCCCCGGTGCTTCGTGTTTTTTTAGAAGGAAATTTCCTTTAGACAAAGCGAAGGCTCCCAAACACACATCCTCCCCAATGAAGTTTCGGCCCTTCCTCCTTTTAGACGTCTGCCAAACCCCCCCCTCACATGTTCCCCTTATTACCCGCACGGGCCGAACTTGCCCCATGCCATCCAAAATTCAGCTGAGTCCCATAATTTGTTCAAAGTTTTCCTTTGAAACGGCGATCTCTCCCTTCTTTTTCTCTTTCCCAATGGCACCTCGCGTTTAAAGCTTTGATTCTCCACTTTCCCCCCCAATTCAAGAGCAAATGCTTTCTCCTCTCTTTTCCCCTGGCGGGTAACTAACTTTATGGAGAGTCCCGTTTTTAAACCTTCCAAGCGGGCAGTTTCCCCCACAGCACCCCCTTCACCCTAGGCTTGTAGTTTTGTGACTTCCCCTGGTATAGAGCTAGAGTACTCTTCCCTTCCCCGACCCCTTACTCTTCTATTGCTAGTCTTTTTCCCCTTTCCACCGTTTGAAGGGTTTAAGTCCCCAACGAAGTCATAATATAAACCCGTTTTCCTATATATCTTTCCCCTTTCTCCTTTGTGTGATCTCTCTTCCCTAGGGGTAGTTATTTTCTCACTCTTTTCCTCCCCCTCCTCAAACCTTTAGCCGAGGACCAAAGTCTCGCGGTTCGTTTTCTAGCTTGTCCTTGTGTCTGTTCGGTCTTCTCTCCCCCTTCCCGATCCCCTTTTCTATAGTCCAGAAGGGGGACCCAACCCAAGAATGTTCAAGTATTGATTTGGGTTGTCTGCCGTTTCCAGTTTTAGCCCCGTCAGATGCTAATAGCAATAACCTTTTTTGAACGTGTAAAGATTCATCGCCCCCCGAGCAGCCGTTTTTTTGTGATTTCCCTTTCCTTCCTCTTGTTTCCCCATTGGAACTTCCCTCTCTTTCACCCATTTTTGTCAAGGCTCCCCCCTGCACTCTAGACCGTTAAAAGGAATCAAAGAACTGATTCCGAGAATGCCCCCCTATATGGACTTTTGTGATGTTCGCCATGTTTTACAACCCTCCCTCCGTTCCGAGTTTTACATGAACTGGGGGTGCCGGTCAATCTTTTTTTTTTATTTTCCCCCCCATGCGTTCCCCCCGGAATTCCTTTGGTCTTCTCCTTCGTCTTTTTTCCTCCTCGTCCCTTGACTTCAGAACCCAAAAATATTTCTGACCAACCCCTCCTTCTCTGCTTACTCACTGGGGTGATTGTTTAATTTTTTTTGCTTTTGCGGACCCCGGTTGATAGATCTTATGCAGAGGTGCCTTACCTCTCTCATAAAATGCTGGATTTCACCAATTAAGGATGGAATGGGTGATCGTTTTTTAAAACCGGTTGGTATGACATAATCCGAATTTGGTTCCCTATTCATTTCCGGAAGTGTCCTTTTCTATAGGCCCCTTTAAGATACATGATTATGGCCTCACGTTTTTTTCTCATGATTGTTCCTTTAATGAGTAACCCCTGAGTGATTATTTCGTTTCTTTTCCCGATACCCCCTCTCCTGTCCCCAACCTGTACATACAACCCCCCCCCCCCTCAAAACTGCTAAAATAAAATTTGCGGAACATGCTAGCCTTGCCTTCTGCTGCCCCCTTTCCTCCACATAGTGGCGTTTATCCTCCTCCATTTTCTTCCCTATCCCTTAAACGCTGATGAGTCACTCTTGAGTGCGTTGCTGCTCCGTCTCGTCACGTCTCGGCACTCACCAGCTTTTCTCGGCACCGGCACCCCCCGTTTTCCCCCAACGTTTCTTTTCAGAGACCCTTTTTCCGCCCGCCATGGACCCCGCCTATCCACCCTACAGCTCCCGATCGACATTCCCGCTCCCTGACGTATCACTTTGAAGTGTGAGTGGAGTTGTCGTCTCTTTATTCCATAGGAATCGTAACGGACGGCGTCTGATCCTCCGTTTTGTGACCTCCGGTCAAGAGTTGACTTTTTCCAACGCTATCCTTTTCCGATAACCCCCTCCTCTCCAATTCTTATGTGGTCTTTCGTACTGTTTAAAAGAAAAGGTGGTCCTCTTGCGGCCAGCATTTCTTCTCATATACCGATTCTCTTGGAGGCGCCGTCCCAACCGAACTTATGATTGACTTGTCGACCCGGCTTATTTTGGAGATCGACCAACTTTTTGATTGGACTAGTGCCGGCGCCGAATCAACTCCCCTTTTACTGCAGCGGGCCCAAGTTTGCAGAAATTTAGGTGTTATCAGTCTGCGTTTTTGACCGTTATTGTTCGCTACCCTACAGCGGTACCTCTACCTTCAAGACTTCCGCCAGCTGCTCCGCAAGGTTCACTTTGGTAGCCAGCATCACGTCTGTAATGCCCCCAGTTATTTCCCCCCTTCTGCGCTATCTGCTGAAAGCATCCATGTTTTTAGTCCTTCCTTCCCTCTCATGACAGCTTCACCCTCGGACAATTTCCCGTCACCCTGATAATGGCGAAGTTAAGAGACGAGCTGTTTTTAATCCGGTTACCCCACCGGTCAATTTTTTTTCCCCTTTTTTTCGCCCCCACCCAGGTATTTAGATAATGGCACTTTTTTTCTCTGTCGAATATCCAACCATGAGAAAGAAGTATGGTTCCACTATGCCCATTGATCGTTGAATTCTGTAGTTCTTGCTTTCCTCCCACCTCTGACATCTCAGTTGATGTAGCATGAGAACGGCGGTCCATTTTACTGGAATATTCGTTTTTATTTGTTTTTACCTTGCAGTTAGCAGTGGATCCCTTGCATTTTCCTCTCTTTTCTTTAATGCGCCTCGTGGCAGGCTCGGAAAAGACTCATTGAAGCAAAAGGCGCTACGACCTCCTTTGCCAGTACATTTTCCCCCCCCCATGCCCATTCCCTCCCCCTAGAAAGCGTTCCCTCAAACCGGTTCCGATTTTACACTGTGATTTGGTCTTCGTTTTTCGATTTCCAGATCGATGTGCTGGGGAATCCCGATTGCGTGTTGTACTCCCTTCCTACGACGACATATATTGACTCGGACCCATTTAGTGTTTGGCGTCTCGTTGCTATGCTGAAACAAATTTTAGTTGTGGGAAAGCCGGCTACCGTTCCTTTTCCTTCGCTTGAAACGTGGACGACCTGATGGTTGGATGCGTAAGATTCTCCGTTGTATTTTTCTGACCTTTTTTCCCAATTGAGTGCCTTGGTTTAGTTCCACGGAACTGTTGAGAATGAGACTCAGGGGACCTCGTGACAATCCCTCGACATCCCACAACTTGCCGTTTTTATACGTTTTCATTCTTCCCCAGCTGGTAGGTCCTTTGTGATGATTCATATTTGATGGACACGGCCCCTCCCGATTCAGTGCCAGTATAGGTGCAGTCGCCCCCCCTGCCTTTTGAGAAGTTTGCATATTTTTCCTCATTCCTTTTGGCAACACCCACATTTCAGGCGGACAAACTGTCCCTCGTCTGAAGCCTCTGTATCTTAACCATTTTCCTGAACCTAGTATGTGCCCCTTTCTTGTCCTTATTTTACGCCTTTTGAAGTTTTTTTCCCTCAGTAAAGTATGGAACCTTGCAGCCACGGGATTTTTCCCCCAAAGTTTACCCCAGTGGGCCATCTCTGAAGTGCAAACACACATTGCCCGTGTCGAGGTCTTCAGCCTACCACAAAAGAGGTTTGTTCACTTCTCCGTGTGTGGGTCAAGACTTTTCCCTTCTTCTCCCCCAGAAAAAATAGATCCTGTTTCTTCTCTACAATCCCCCTCTGTGGGCTTTTTGCACACGCCTCTCCTCCCTTTTCGATTTAGACTGTTTTTTTCCGTCGTTCTCCTGTTTCCCCTCCTTTAATGCGGTGTTTTTAGGCCGGTGTTTATTTCTGCGCCAATTTCCCTTTCCTTATTTATCCCTTTTTTTCTGTATTTTTCTGTGCCAACTTCCCCAATATCAAATTGCATAGTCTTGGATCGTATTAACCCGATTAAGTCTCTTTTTTCGTCCCCTTCCCCGAACTTATACTTTCCCGTCCCGGCTCTCCCCTTCGTCTCTCCCCTGGATTCGCTCTCTATCCTCCCCCCCTTGTGTTTTGTGTTCTTTCTACAGCGCCTCCCCTATGGTCTCCGACGGTTCTCAAGGATAGGTTTGCTGGTAGCGCGAAACCCCCTTGCATTCCGGGCTTTGTAAGGCCTCGTCCCGATGTTCATTTCCCTTTGTACTTCCCCTTTCCCACCTCCCTTCTAATACCAGTCGGTGTCTGGGAGACGAACTCTCGGGCCGTAATCCATGCACTCTGTTCCCTTTGAGCAGGATTAAATCAAGCCGAGCCCCGACTCTTTTTTGCCCACCCCCTCAATCGATTAGTTTTTCCTTCACCCTCATCTCACTTTTGTCGTTGCAATCACCTGCCCCTCTTTTTTATGTCTCGTTCACAGAAAAGGTGACAAATCTCCAAACCTTTGTGGACTTTTCCCCCGTCCCCTTTGCCAATTCCCCTATTTCCCCTTTCCCTTCCATTGCCCCTTTGTTGTGAACGGATGAGGCAAGCACCTCGGTGATGATGTTGAGTTAAAGTCGTCTTTGTAAAGTTCACCAGTAATCAGCCGCATACCCGGTCACATATATGTTAAAGCCACCCGGATTCCTCCCTGATCCGCTTATCCGATGAATGGGCGAGCCGATCCACGTGTTTTTCAACCATTTTACCCTAATTTTTCCGGCTCAAACAATTCATGTGTCGCCTTTTTCCCCGATCGCCACTGGACCGTAGAACTCTTGGCCACTCCCCCTGCTAAATAAGCCTGAATTACCGATGATAGTAGTTCCCCAATTGCAATTTGTTTCTTTTCTTCGTTTTCTCTTCACCGATAACGTAGAGGAAGCGTTAAACCTAACTCAGTTGAAGATACCATTAACAGCCCCCAATGTAGGTCAAGTCCGTCCCCCCCTAGTCACCCAAACCAGATGATAGTCACCTGTCTCCAGTGAAGGGGTTCAAGAGTTTTCAGGCCGTCCCGGTCCCTTCCTTGTAGTGAAGCCTCTAATTCTTCCAACCTTAAAGGTATTGTAGTTCAGAGCCGAGACGGCTTATCAGCGTAGAGATACCCCCATTAGGTCAGAACGAATGATTTCTTAGTAGGCTTTGATCCCCCCCGGAATCCCGCTTTTGTGTTTACACACTAGCATCTTTTTTCTATAGACAATCCTGCAATTCTCCTCGCCAAGTGGATCGTGTTTAGCTTCCCCTTTTCCTTGGTTTCATGGCGAATTTATTTCTTACGGACCCCGCTTGGTGTCAGTTTGTATCTTTCCCCCTGTTGAAAATTTTTATTTCCCGACAATCCTGGAATCACGCCTCCCGTTGCAGGGCTTCCACGGACGAGTTGACGTGCCAGCGCTTCCAATCCGTAAGTACCCTGTTTTAACCCCCTTTGAGTTCCAAACGTATAATCTCCCTCTTCGTGCTTTCACTGCTGTTGCGTCCCCTCCATCTTGAACCATTCATGCAACAATCTCTCTTCAGAGCTTGGAAAGAGTCCTTCAGATAGAGGTTAATTCTCCCGCCCAACCCGTTAAATGGTCTTTGTGTAACCACCGTGCGCACATTACAATTGCATCTTTTCTTGCGCAGCCCAACAGATAGGTACTTCTTTACCCTTCTGCACAGGTCCCCAATTCAGTGTTCTTAAAGTGAAGAGTTTAGCGCTGATCGGGAATATCTTCCTTCCCCCCTGTCTGTATTTTCGATCCCCGATCTCTTTCTCCCACGCATTTAAGGAAGGTCTTAGTCTTTTCTTTCCGATCTTTGAAGCCCCTTCTGTAGGGCGTGTTGAACTATTCTTCGCCTCTTCAGGGTAGCTTAAGAG
>Ga0179591_1306710_pt1 | contig 22469 bp, 15 predicted proteins | sample CZOMad2_1_08_16f_FD_182891 | JGI IMG/M metagenome (GOLD analysis project Ga0179591, IMG submission 182891) | Vadose zone soil fungal communities from Angelo Coast Range Reserve, California, USA - CZOMad2_1_08_16fungal (PacBio error correction) | ecosystem: Environmental > Terrestrial > Soil >... | reverse complement strand
AGTTTCCAACGATACTTCTTTGCTTCTGGAGGCCTTATTTGATTATGGAAGCTTTTTCTTCCTTTTTGAGGCAGTCTTCAAGGATATGTAAAAGCTCTGTTGTTGCAGAGGAGCGCCTTTTTTTTTCCGTGGAGGACGAATCGCTCTTTTGGCGCTCCCTTTCCAGTTGAGAGCAACCCGACGTCCGGAAGGGAAGTGCAGTTAAGGGCTTACCGAACTGGGAGGGAATGGCTGGTGCTTTCTCTTCCCTCCGGCTGAACCATATGAAATCGAATGTAGGTATCCTCAACTCTCCCTTCCCGCCTGGAGCCTCCGATGCCAAGGTACTGACGGCCTTTCCCTGGCCTGGAGTTCTGGCCTATGTGTGCTCTAAGGGGGATCACTTGTTGAGGGAACGGAATTCCGTTGGAAGGGACTCCTGGGTTCATCTCCCCCTGACTGAGGCCCTTTCCATGAGAACTGGCTGGGCCCGTCTTTGATGACGTTATCTTTCAGCTGAGGTAACCGAAAAGTCTGCCTTCCTTGTTCGTTAGGGGGGGCGTGGTCTTTTGCAGTAATCTCTGTGGACTGCCCAGGGTTCATCTTTCCGGTGCATGTCCCCCAAGAATACTTTAATAACCGGATCTTTGGGCGATGTACCCCCGGGACATCGCGTTGGAGGAACAAAGACTTACTAAAGCGGTTTCTCTTTCCGGAAAGGACTTCCTCACCTGTGAAAGAAGCTTTATGAACGGCCTTATCGTGTCATCAGTTGGCGAGGCGAACTTTTTCTCCGAATGGACAGGATTGATATAACTGCCTTTACCCTGCCTGGTCCCTTCTTCCCTGATAAGAAGCGCGTACCTTCCCGGCCTCTTCTCTTTCTCCGTGCAGTTGGAAAGGATTCGATTCTGGTCAGGTATGGCTTTGGACTTTTTCTCCCTTAGGGCGGGAGGAGTTTGCTCTCTCGTCTTCCCCCAGGTAGTCTTCCCTTTCCAAGGTGCGCATCCTCCCCCGATTCCCAGTTTTTTTCAGGTTAGAAATCTCACTCTTGATCTGGTTGGTTTTTCATTTTCCTTAGGCTTCAGGAGGAGGGAGAGTTTTGGAATGCCCTCCCTCTGCCCCTCTGAGTCCTTCCCACCCCGTTAGGACAAAGGCCTGAGCTACCGCCGACACGCTGCAGTAAAGAAGAGTACAAGCGGCCCCTTCCCCCCTTCTTTTTTCCTTGTTGTAAGGGTAGTAAATGTAAACTTCCTTTCGGTCCTAGGGGCAACCAGGTCCTTGAGAGTATCCAACCCCCCCCCCCCCCCCCGCCACCCCCCCCCCACTCTCTGAAAGGTTAAGGTACTTTTTTCTATCAAAAGTGTTTACTTTCCCTTGCCGATAGTCTGGCTTCCGCATTCCCGTCATACCGTGAGGAGGAATAGTGTACTCTTGTAAGAGATAAGAAGTGGTGTGCTGTTTGTTTTCCCTCTTCTCTAAGGAATAACTTATTATCAGCCTCTGCCTCCTCCACTCCAAGGACTCCCCTTGAGTCTGCCTCAAAGGCCCCCCCAAGTTCCCTAACATTCTTCGGTCACCCCTCGGCCATTGCGCCCCTATAAAAGGACCCCCGTTTTGCCTTTCCTGCGAGATACCCCCCAAGGCATCCCGTAGGTCCATCCGTAAGACCGACAAAATTGCAAAACGTGGGACTGCTTCCCGGAAAGAAAGATACCAGTCCCCATCAGAATTTCTTCGGCCCCCTTTACAATATACACCAACCAAAATCCCACATGGATTAACCTATGGTAAGGTAGTTTCCCAAGCTTGGGATCCACTTCCCCAACTCATTTTTAAGTTCCGGACGTACGTGGTTTGAGCTCTGGACCCGGCGGCTATGAAGCGGTACCGTTGTTACGCCCCTTTTTTTTAACTGCTGACGGACGAGTGGGGCTTTTGAAAGGTTGCCCTTTTTCTTCCCCGCGTACCCTTTTCCCTCAGGACGGAGAAGTGATGAAACAGTCACAGGTTGGTAGCCTGTTGAGACCTCTTTCCTGGAGGTAAAGTTAGCATTGCCTGGTCCTCGGGGGAATGGGATGGTCCCTTGATTTTTTGTAAAACTGACTAACCCAGGAATTATCAATAACCTCCTGCTCCTACCTTTCTTGATCACTTTCATGATTAACTTGAGTTCTGTCTTCTCTGCTGAGTCTGGGGACTTTTCCTAGTGGAGAAGTGATACTTCCCACGCCCCTCCCCCGTTCTATTCCTGAAAGGGGCATGCCTTTCCTGGTTCCCGGCCCGTCGTCTCCTGCACGACCGGCCCTTCTCCCGTCCCCGTCCAGATTTTATACATCCGTGAGTAGTTTTTCGTTAATATGGACCTCTTTTTGTATTTCAGGCCCGGTCAGACTTCGTCTTGGCCTGCTCCGGTCAATGGTGTCAGAAGATGGTCCCCCCCCTGTATCCACGATGCTTCATACATTCCCTCTAGGCTCCCCTTCTTCTTCCCCCCTTGAACTCTCAGGAGATGGCTTCCCTTGAACTTTTAATCAATGGATCCGACTTAATCTAAAACCCCCCCCAGAAAGGAGCAGATGAGAATATGGCGCCGTTCTTTCTTCCTCTTCCAGTGTGAATGAATAAATGCACCGCCTCTGTCTGACAAGGTAACCCCGAGGACCATGGCAGACTGGTCCTTTCACATTGAAATTTACCCCCCCAGAACAAGCCGACACAGCGTCCTTATCCCATATCCCAAAGTCATCTGGGGAGAGGCACGTCTGCTTTCCTTACAGGGCCATGTGAATGGAGGGCTTCTTTCCCAGGCGAATTTCTGTCGATTCAGATTTCCCCATAGACGTGATACCTTGCCGCAGTCCGGGGAAATATGCAGTCCTTAATAGGCTTTATGTCTCCCTGTAATCCATATCATGGCAGTGCTAAGCGGCTTTGCCAGCACTGCTCGAATCTTTACTAAACGCAAAGGGTTCTTTCCCAGTATCACACTTCCTTTTCCTGCCACTCTATCTATGTGTTAGATCTATTTTCCATACGGTGATAACCCCGACCGCATGACTTTCTGTGGAGATTTGCTTACCCCGTCCGAGGTTCGAAGGTCTGGCCGAAAAGATGACCATCGTCTTCCGATTACCTTTCAGGACCTTTTTAAACCTGTCCCGTTCTCATCTTTGATATTTTGAGGGACTCTTAGAACGTTTGGATAAACCATTCTATTTCCCTCAGGAACCCGGAATGGGGTAGTTCCCGAGGTAAAGCCTTCGACTAGTTACGAAAGTCCTGGGGAGCGTCGCGGTCCCCTCCTTATCCTGGTAGTGCTCTTTTCTGTTGAGGACTTTTGAACGGTAACGTCCCCAACACTTACTTCCATTTAATACGTACCTTTTTTAAGAACCCCCCTTCTCCCTGGTCAGTCAATGGCCCCCTGTTCAAAGGACCTTTTCACCTTTAAGGACGCACGCGTGCGCAGTCGCCCGGCAAGTGCTGAGCGGGTAGTGAGAATATAAGATGAGACAAAGTTTTTTTGCTTCCATTTTCGAAGAGATGTAGTTTGCTCCCGTCCTGTGGAAGTCCCCCTGCCCCAGAGAATTTCTTTTATATTCTCTTGACCTTTTGCCAATGAGAACAGATGTGAAAAGGAGCGAATGCCTCCGCCTTTCCTGAGAAGGGAATCTCATCATGAGGTACATTCACTGAATACCTCTTGTCCTCCAGAGGGCCTGGTTTCTAGTATTGCTTCAGGGAGAAGCTTTTGCCATGTCCCCTCCTTTCCTGAAAAAGTAACCCTAAATCCAAAACTTCTCTCCTCTCTTGCCTTTTAGAACGTTCCGTATCACTGGGTTCCATTTGAAGAAAAGGGCGTTAAGTACAATCCGGTTTTCTCCTCTGCTGACGAAACAAACATCCCGGGTCTTCTTCCCGTATCCAACCGATTTCTTTTCATGGGGTCTTGTGAAATTCTAAGTGTGTTTAGGTAGCTTTTTGTTTCATCCGACCAGTCCCTGGCACATTTCCCACTTCAGACTAGCCCCCGTTGGCGATGAGAATGGACTCCCTTTGGGGAGAAAAGCGAGGGAATAATCCCGCCTCTGACCCTGGTTCCCTGGGTTGTCGCACTTACTTAAGGTCTGTCCCTTCGTCAGCGAGACTTCACCGCGCCCGTCCCCCAAAAGGATGCCGCCCACCCCTTAATGGAAGTCTTTCCCCCCCCTGTACATTAAAGAAGCCGGTAATCCACCCCCCATCTTCGGAAGGATTGAACCCCCACTGCTTTGGCCCCCAGCTCTTCTTGATCCAAAACTGGGGATGGGCTTCAAGACTCCTCAAATAATTTCAGGGTGGGATTACGGGATTATCCTCTTCCCTTTTGCCACTTTTCATGGTAGAGGTCCTCGAGGCAATTCCCCTTTAAAGCCTAGGGTTCAGGGTAAAAAGGAACGTTCCACGGGATGGCCGTCCCCCCCCCCCCCCCCCCCCCCCCCACCCCCCCCCCTTGGTGGAGCGAGCCGGTCCCATTTACCGCGTGGAAGGGTGATATGAACTCTTCTTTTTTGTCGAAGAAGGGTTTTCTTTCCCTGTTTCCGTTGTTTCCTTGAACCCTTGTCGGTGGTGTGTTGCGGAGCGGGGATGATAGTGATTTGGTTTTCCTCTTAGAGAGAGCCATCCTTCCACAATGCTTTCTTCCTTTACAAATTCCGCGAACCCTACTAGTCCGCCTCAGGGGCTCCCATGCCGAACCCTGCCGGAAACTTCCTTCTAGTTCCCTTTCCCTTCCCCCTGCCCCGTAAAATTTTTTATTCCCCTACTACATTCAAACCTGTCAATTGAAGTTGAAGTTTTCTTGCCCCGTCTCCCTTAATTGAGGGTGCCCGTACATGCTTCCCCCCCTTTTCCCGCCCTTCCGAAGGTCTACAAGTCCCTTCACACCCAGGCGGTTCCCCCCTACTTGGTATCTTTGGTACTCTTCCTTTAACTATCGAGGGATCGTCCCCAACCTTTTGACTCCCCCCCCTCTGTTCCGGAGGGCGGGCATAGACCTCCGCCTCCATCCCCGACTTTTTTCCGAACTTAGGAGCTGTTCCCTACGGTCCCCCACCCCTTTTGCCTCAGGCAGGAGATGCGCTTTTGTTAAGAAGAACTGGCCCCTCTCCTCTTCGACCGCATATAACACACTTTTTTAGTTTTCGTCAAGGACTTGGATGCTGGCCCCGGGGGCAAGTCCTGCCCGGCCCCTCTGCTTTTTCCTGTGCATTCCGGCTCCCGTTCCGCTCGTGCCCTATTTACCTGTCAGTTCTTCTTTTTTTTTTCTCAAGCCTGGCCAGCTTTTTTTCCTTCTTCGGTTCTCCCCTCCTGCAATGACGACTTAGGATGCGCCATTTCATCCCTCTTTTTCATTTCAGAAGATTAGCCAACTCTTGTCCCCCGTCGGGCGCCGGCGTGTGCCGCCCCCTCCGCTTGAGACGTGTCCCCAAGAAGAACAAGAGTAGATCGCCGTTTTTTTGCCTCCGGAATATCCGCGGAACTCATATCTCCCGGCAGGTCAAGGTTCATCCCCACAGAAGCCCCACCCCTGACGGCCCCAAGTCAATTGTACAGTCCGAGAAACCGATCGCAAGCACTACCACTTCCTGAGTAATAATCTCCTTTCAGATTTAGGACATTTTATCCCCCGAGGCTATTAAAGCAATTACCACACCGCGGTACCTTAGGCAAAGAGAAAGACCCGTTCCTTTAGTGGTCACTGCCTTACGTAGTAACCTCGAATACTTTCGCCAGCGGCCTTTGTCTGGGTTGAGTTCTGAGCTCGCGTTTGCCCCTTTGCTCAAGGCTTTAGGCGGCGTGAGGAAGGGCATACTAGAAAACCGAGTCTTTCTTTTTTAAAGGAAAGGCCGAGTAGCTTCTGGCCTGCCGGGGAGTATGGAGGTGATAGTCCTTTTTTTTTTTTTGGCCCTTCCAAAGATATTTAATACGGGAGGAACTCTTTCACCCCATCAAAGTTCTCCTCCTTAAAGGAAGACTCGATCCGCAGTTCCATGTACACCTTTTTCCCATACCTTTTCAGACATCTTCCCCTCCATGGTATCGTGCCTATCTCTCTTTATAACAAGTTTTTTTTTTTGGAGAGTAGCAACCCCTCTCCCCTCGACGCCGTATAAGGTTTACTTCTTATGCATTTTTTACTTTTTCACGGATCCCTATTCTGGTGGTTGCACTGAGCGAACCCCCCCTTGCCTCTTGAGTATACACTTTTTAGGTCTCTGTAATTTTTTCTCTCAACCTTTCCTAAAGGATTCCATTCTGGATGCGGTTCAGATCCCTGGAAGGGCTTCCTTGTCCTTAGCCCCGTTCCGTCCTGCGAAGTATCTAACCTCTCCGCGCCCAGTCGCGTCCTGTTTCAACCCCTTTTTCTTTACCAAGAATGGATAAGGACAACGTTACTTAGAAGGAAGGGACTGTTGAGTTTTTTCTTGTTCGGTGGACCGAATTTGGGTGTCCCTTCGTTGAAGTTGAATGAAGGCCTCTCCCCGATTGATGACAGGCATGCTTGGCTTCCGGCTTTAACGTGCAACAGGATCTGAGTCCGGCTTCCCCCCCCTTGATGCCTTTTTTTTCCTTCGTTTGGGAGATGATCACTGGGATGTTTCATCATCTTCTTGTTTCGAGTGTAGCTTTGGTCTTCACACAGGCTGATTGAGGACTCTACTAGAGTTATTGGATGGATGTTGCCTTCCCCGTTTTCCTTTCCGTTAACAAGAAGGGAATCGCTTTTCACCTGCCGCTCCTCATCTCTTGCGCACCCATGACCCCTCGACCGGGCTGACCTGAAGGCTCAGAAGGGTATGAAGTGCGGAGTTCTCCCCCCGTCTTCCGGAAGATATGGTCGGCTTTCAGGTTCACTTTTAACTGTACTCATGTTCCCTGACTTTCAATTCGCCTTCCCTTAAGAGTACACCCCATGATCTTGATGAGTACCGTGCAGTCTTGTCCCTGGTACCTATATAGTTGCCGTAATCTTTCGTTAAGCGCTTGCGGTAATGTCGATCGTTCTGCCCCCCAGTAGTTCTCCAGTATAGTTTTTCATGCAGAGCCCCCTGTCGTGGCCCTTTTAGAACAAGACCTTATCCGTTTCCCGGCACACAGTCTCGCTGGCGCGTGTATCTGAGAAGCCTCAAGACTGAAACGATTAGTCCCCTCCCAGTGTATGCCCGGAATTCATCTGTCCATTGACTGACTCCTTATGTAAACAGAGCCGTGCAGGTCTTCGGTTTGTGTGGAAGGGTAGTCATTATCCTCGCCGTACGGTAATAGTCGGGCCCCAAACTCAGTTCCTTTCTAGGTGAGATGAAACATGCCACGATCTATGAAAGGTTAGTATTACTGGCACTCACCATTACTCGTGCGCTGAACTCAACTGAATTCAGGTCCAGGGCTGTGATAGGCTCCCGGTACAGAACCGTTACTGACGGGAGCGGTCCTGTGACTTTGTCTTTAGGTCCTGCCTTGGGTTCCTAGTTTCGGCAGACTATCTCTTAAGCGACGAAAGAATCCGACTCCCCTCTTCCTCCCGTGTAAGCCCCTCCCCGTCCAACAGTTCACTCAAGAGTCCCTGCCAAACCCTCTTCCAGTCCGTAGGTGATATTCCCCAGGAAAAGGGGCCGCTTTCATTGCCGGACTTCCCCCGGCGCATCAAATCGCAGGCGGTTCCTCCCTGCCCCTGAAACCCAGGGGCACGTTTTTCACCGGAATAAAGTCCAGGGAAGAAACTTTCAAATTACCAACTGACCCACCCAACCCATGTCAAATATGGGGTGAGCGTTCTCCCCCTGGGGGGAGCCCCTCTTTTCCCACAGGGTTCAAGCACGCTCCGTATTCTTGTTTACCTTGAGGCGGGCCTTTACCGTTCAAGAAATCCTGCCTGGATACAAGACGACTTTGGGCGGGTCCCGGTGACCTGTTCTTCGGGACAAGTTTACGTCTTCCCTTTATAGGAAAACTTGTCCCTTTCCTCTTTACCGGAGGCTTACCCCTCTGAAATGAGCTGTCTTCAAGGCTAAGAGCAGCTTTCCCTTTGGAAGGTGATGTTCGCGTGGTGTCCCCCTCCTAATCCCACCCGTCTCCGTTCAACTCCCTTATCCAATTAAAGTCTCGTTCATTATTAAAGGGATCTTTCCATTCCTTGATCCTCCACGTTTTGACGGCGGTCCCTCATTGAGCACCGTTGTTCTCCCGGCCCCGACAGCACAAGCATGATTACAGCATTTTTATTGATTCATGGTTCCTGACGTCGTAGCAGGCATTTTTCCCTTCCCCTTATCCTCTACCGTCGCGGCACTGGATAGCTTCATAGATGACTTCCCCCTTGTCAAAGAGGCTGACAGCTTATTTCCTGTCCTCTTCAGAAGAGATGGTCCTCCCAGAAGGATGTTGTGCGTACAGTTTTCGACTCCCCTTCCCGAGGAGGAATAAAATTTAGATTGAATTTTGGCTGACTGACGTGTCTCAAGGAATTCATCGCGTGATTTAAGACCACAGAACTGTTCTTTGTTGTGTTTTTTTTTTCAAGGAAACCCTGAAAGCCCGTCCCGTGTCTATAAGGGGAGCACAGGGCCGTTCTTTTAGGGTGATGTTTCAAAGAGGACTTATGACCCTGTGAACCCTTCTGAAGACTGGTTTTTCAAATTTCACTCTCTCCCACCTTCAAGGTTCCCTTTCCCCTTCCGCTGCCTGATAAGATACATAAGAGAGAAAGTTTTTACTTACCTTCGTAGAAGATGAGAGTCCTTTGCCAGTGAGGAAGGCTCATCAGTGCAATCGCCACGTATTTATTGTCACCGTACGGGAGATCTGACCTTTCCCTTTTTCCTAATGGCCAGTTCCTCCTTTCAGCCCGGAGAGATGTTCAATCATTTGGAAGCCAAATGATACATCTCCTTTTTTCCGCCACAGTCACCCATTCACTGAGACATTTTCTCAAAATTCTTTTTCCGATCTCTATATCCCTTTCCATATCCTTGGTTGTTTTAGATGCATTGAAGTACCAGAGGTAAAGTTCCCCCTCCTGCTGAAGTGTTGCTTAGGGATCTTTCCTAATCGGCTTCTTCCTTGCGCTGGAGTCCCCCCCTCTGATGAAATATATCTTCCAATCAGCTGGAAGTAAAGGCTGTAGCATTTTTTCCAAACCTCTGAACTTGGCCTGGGAGGAAGAGTAACTAACTCCCTGAGTCTTAATCTCCGTCCCGCCACGTGTCTGTTCTTCCACACTTGAAAGCGTTCCTTCTTCCGGTCTTGGCCGGAAGTCTTCTCCAGACCGTCAAGAATGATTTATCCCCCTCTTTCTTATGTCCGGTGCGTCTTTTCCCCCCAACGTTTGCTGAACCAAGTACTTCAAGGTCGGTGAATTACTCTACTCTCTCCCAGGGAAGAGCACAGTTACCCCGGACATGACTAGAGGCCCCGAAAGAGTGAGCATCTGCAAGAATTAGGGCCTTTGGTATTAATATAAGATTACATTCCCATGTCCGTCCCACTCCCCGATTATTAGTCCTTTAGTTTCTGTCAGCTCCCGTTTAATAGGATTCTTCACTTTATCGTTATAGGAGGTAGGCAATCTTATCCAAGCAATCCGTTTTGACTGTGCCCCCGAAGCCAAGTAGTGTACAGTCTAGAGCGCCCCCCACTTTCAATCCTGATTTTTCATGTCCCAGTACTCCTCTGCGGATCACGCTTGTTTTTTTCGTTCCTTTGCCGGACAGATGCTGCGTCGGGCTGAACCCCTTTCCCCCCACCACTTATCACCCTTTTCTAGATATGCGTGGTTTTCCCCCGGTGTCTCCCTTTTTTTCCCCTTTTGCCCTATTGGGGTCTCAGTAGAGAGAAACTCCCCTTTTCATCCCTTGATAAAGAGGTCATCCTCTTATGAACGGAGACTTTTGTGTTCGTCGCGTTGAAGCCAGGCAAGTTGACCTTTCAAATTCCCTTCATCTTCCCCTCCCCTTGCCCGTTGCGACCTTGAAAGCCCACACTCGAGGTCCTCTCCCTCTCAAGAGACTAATGTGAACCGAAAGTAGGGTCCTTGTCCCATTTTCCGAGAATGAGAGGAACGGCCTCCCCTTCTTACCGTACCCTCGGTTGGTCGGTCCTTTACCTCTTTCTAAAGAAGACACCACAACGAGGAAGTCCCTTTTGTTCCACCCTGAGGAGGGAAAAAGATCTTCTGGTGGCTCCCCACGGTGTTCTTACACCAGCCTACAAGTTTCCTCGGGGGTGTAATGTTTCCAGTTTTTTCTTTCCCCTCCTTCAGTATCTGCCATTGTTTCTATTGTAAGACTGGGCCGACCGCCGCCCTGGGTGGGTCCTGGGACTTTCGCCGTCATTTGGATTGCGCCGGTTTTTCGAGCGAAGGGACGGCTTCCTTTCATGACAGCCTGCCACTGAATGCTTGCCGGCCGCACTGAGGATGGTTTGCACAGGCTGCTTTCCTTGCTTGTCCGGGAACCTTTTACGGAACGATGTGCTCTTAGGAGAGGGCTGCTTCGTGAAGATCCCTCCTCCCTCAGCGACAATCCCACTCAAGGTTCCACAACTCTGCTAGTCGTACACGACTTAAGAGAAAAAGAGTAAGAGTTCTGCGGTCCTGATTCCCCTATTTCCCCCTTTCCATTATCACGTTAAAATGTAAATGCACTGACCCCCTCCTCATCTAATCATTCCCTGTCAAGAGGAGACGTTTGGACCGGACGTTTTTCTGGAATAAGCTCACTGACCCTTCGGTATCCTCAGATGAGGAACCTTCTCTATTACCTGAAGAACAGTCATACCCCCTCCTACACCCAAGGCTGATGACAGGGGTAATCGGTTACGTTTTAGTTTAATATCTATTGTTCTTCCCCCTCTACACTTTGAGGAAGAAGAGCATCTCCCTTTCTTCTGGGTCAGCAAAGCGCCGCCTTCGCCCTCTTCTCCTTATAGGTCCCCTTTCCAAAAAATGAAAGCTCTGTTTCCCCTTTCTGTTACGTACTCAATGAGCCTGACTCTCCTTACCGCAACGACTGCAAGAAGTCCCTTTCCTTCCCCTTCCCTATCTTCCCCTTGGACATAGATGAAATTACTTACATCCTGGAATGGCGGGTATCTCCCCCTTTCCCTTTTCCTCAGGAAACTGCGGGTATGGCCTTTTTTTCTCCGCCTCTTTGCAAGCTCCTTAATGCAGCTGGCGGGTGCTCCCTTGCAACTTCAGTACCCTCGGCAAGGAAAGTTAAGCTTTCCGGCTTTTTCCCTTTCGTCTATCTTTATACTGAACTGCCCCGGCTTATATCCTTCGGGTTCAGAAAAGTTCTGTATTCCCTTTTAGCTCAAGACGAGTCTCCTCATCTTTTCGGTTGAGACCGGAATGATACGCTGCCCCCCCGCTATTTTCCCATGACAACCGCCCCCAGGTAAAGGTAACCACCCCCGAGTCTCCCCCCCGACAAAGGCCACCCTTACCTCATCGCCCCTGCTCAGTCAAGCCACTGTTCCTTAATTTCCTCCCTAATAATATGACGCTGATGGGTCAGGGATAGCTTCCACCACTTAAGTTTTCGTTCCAAGAAAAGGGGAATTCTCCCTAAACCCCAGGGACCCCTCCAGCCTTGCCCGGCCTGCCCCTTCACGTGCCCACAGGGATCCCTCTTCGGGACCTGTTTGCTTGGAGTCCTCAGAGCGAATTTCTCTTTTTCATTAGGAGGATCTTATGACGGGTAGCCGAGTCCCACTCCTCCAGTAAAGTTGTAGAGTACAAAGTGCAAGGAGTTACTCATCTTACGGCGTTCTTTTCGTGTTCATAGTAACCGGGATAGCCTCCCCCTCTGCCCTCCTATCCTCAAAGTGGAGGCCTTCGTGCACCCCCTCCTCCTCGGGACAGTGCCCGGGTTTCCCTGCGCAATGATCCCAGCTTCATGACTTTTCACTTTCCTAGAAAATTCTTGAAGCGTTCTCTTTGCCTAGCTCCCTCTTTCATCCTCCGTTGTTTTTTTCGAGATTTCCCACTTCTACCTCTGTCTGGATGAGGATAGTTGACGGTTATGGCCGCCCTTTCCTTCCCTTTCCCCCGGCCTGTACCCTGCTGTCTGGGTTTTTCCGGCGGGAGTCCTCCAGGTTTAAAGCCCCTTTTTGCCAGTGTCTCAGGCTGGGACGAGCACCCGCCGCGCCCTTAAGCCGGCCCCTCCCCCCACCCCCCACCAAAAAGCTTGTCCCCCCCGTCCTTCCCTTTCCGGGGAATGGACTTTTGCTACTTCACAGTTCACGAAGAGGAATATTCACGCCACAGTGCAACTCTAAGCGTCGAAGACAACCCAGAGTACTCAGGTGGGGAGAAAGACTCGACATACTTCCCGCAGGGACGGGAGGACTGCAGGACTCTTTTTTTCGGTCTAAGTTGAAGACTTGAAGGAAGGTGACGATACGTGTTTAATTCCATGGAGAAGCAGCGAAGCTTAGGTTCCTGAAGTGAAGGAGATGGGATGCTTTACCATTTTGATTGATGCCGTCCATTGCTTCTCGTGTTTTTTTGACAGGTCATGTTAGCTACTTGCCTTTCCTCGGAGATGCGGGATACCCGCATAACCCGCTTCCTTCTATGTGATTGGTTTCTGATGACCCCTTCTAGCCAGCTTGCTGAACCACTAAGGTATCAATCTTTTTCCTCCCTTGGCCGTTCATTGCGTCTCTACCCCGACCCGTCGAACGTCTGCTAACAGGTCAGGATCCCCCGTCTGTTCACCCATTTTGCTAGTACACCAAAACCACATCCCAAAAGCTAAGCCCTCTGCTGTCCCGGCGAGACCCACCTTTCCCGCCGGCACTGAGGAGTGTCTTCATAGGATTAACCTACTGCCGCCTTCTTTCTCCCTTCAGTGTTCCCTTTCCTGGTCTCTTTTAACAGTACCCTTTCTTGAAGGAGGGAGTTCAGCTCCGACCGTCTGCAGGTCGTATTCCAAGGTCACATTACTCGAAGCGAATCTGCCATTTTTGTTTGACCTGTAGAAAGCTTCCATTCCTCTTCGTGACCCGGCGCTATTCGGTGATGTACGTAGTAATAAGAACTTACCCCTGTTCTGCCGAAACGTTTTAGGCCTCCGTCGTAGATCCCATGAGTTACCTGAGTAACCCGCCCTTTCCTCCCGTTTTTTCCTAGGCGGGTATTCAGGGTCTTCCCTGGTCATGAGGCCGCTTTTAATATTAGGCCCTCCAGGTACCTTCCCTGTCAGACCCCCAATCCCCACCTCTCTCTGCAGGTTCCCTGTTCTATTTATATCCTGTTTGGGTAAGTGAATTTACCCCCTTATATTAAAGGAATTTTGCTCGCCCGACTTTTTTCTAAATAATTCAAAAAGGAGTGTTGCCGCCGGAGTTAGTGGACCTTTTTCGTGTTTACCCGAGGATTCCATCACGTGTACGGGCGTCTGATGATGATCTTGAACCCCTCCATCGATCCTACCCGCTGCGACAGAAGTCACCTTAACTAACGTGAGAACCGCAAAGCCCTCACAAAGCAATTGACTCCTACCCGTTTCTCACCACGCAGCCCTAAGATGTATATACAAGACCTTGGAAGGGTCATTTCGGCGCTATCCCTTACCCCCGGGAGAATATTTCCCTTCCGCCTGACAGAAGACCCCCTGAAAACAAGCGGGCGTCGGACCTGTGAATGAATGATACCATAACGTGCAGCTTCGTGCCGATGTACACGAGCCCCCGACACAACCCACACCAAACCTATGGTATTCTTCGTGTTAACCCTTTGTGGATAAAGAAGCTGATGTCATTGCCGGGTTCCCAGACCTTCCTTTCTCCGTTTTGGTCCAGGTAAAGGGAGGAGACCTCCCCTGGTAAAGAATTCAAAGGCTTGAACTACTGCACGCGGGGGCTTTCCTCGGGTGAATATAGAGGACCTCGGCCAAGAATTTTCCCCCTTTTCCTTCATCCCAAGGATTTTCGCTTAGGATTTTTCCTCTACTGGGATCTTTCCAGTGTACCTTCTAAGACAGGAGCCTCCGTGGAGGACTTGGCTTTTTTCCCCTTTTTCAGTTCCTTGCCACCCATCTAAGCCCCCGGACGCACTCACCGTTTCCAGTCTAATTTTATCCCTTGTCCCCTGCCTTCCCTTCGTTTGTATCCTTTGCCTTTTATCCCTCCTTTGGTAATTCCTCTTGCCCCCAGAATGTCACGGACTTCACCCTGTGAGCCGGTCCCGACCCCCAGAAGATGTCTACTTTTTATCGTATGGCACTTTCTTCTTCTTCCTTATCTTTTTCACTCTAAAGGAAAGGATAGAAGGAACCTTCCCCCTTTTGCATCATCTAGATGGTAGTTTGGAAATCACTCCTTCTGGTTCAAACTTTCATTCTTCAGAGTCGGAGTGGGATACTTCTTCGTATGGAGCGTTCTAACTTTCGTCCTTGCCACTGAGCCCTATAGGCCCTAAAAGGACTTATTCGGGGAAATTTAGCAAGGAGCAATCCCCCGCGTATCTTCAGGGCGGTCTTAAAATCTGTATCACTAAATTGCGACTGTTAAGCCGTCCCTGAAGGGGTTTTCGCTCCAGTGGAGAATCGCGTCCTTCTGTCTTAAAGAGGTTTCCTATGATCCATTAATATGAGGGCCCAACAGTCCAAGAGGACCTGTTTTCTTTATTAGGTGATAAGTGTCCACGTTCCCACTGGCACCCCCAGTCCCCTCCCCAGCCTTGATGCCATCACAGACACCGCATTGCTGACCTCTGTAGAGCAAGGAAGATTGAAGGCCAGGCTCTTTTTTTCCCTCCAAGGAATTTTTTGTTCACATTCCGTGCCCCCGGGCCTTTGACGGGCCGAGCATGCAGAGGTTCTACCCTTGTGAATCCCCAGGACCGTTCAGATATTGAAGGTGTATACTCACCTTTCCGGCGTCCTTTTCCTACAGCTCCCGATGGTTGCCTCTGTCGGACGCCCCAGTCCCCCCTCAGTCGTCGTGTAGCCAATCCGGCCCTGAAGTGTCAGCGTCACCCCGTGTTCAAATGTAAGAAATATATCTTCATACTTTAAATCTTTTTTGATGTATCTTCCTTTAACTCATTTGGATTCACGGTGACCCTTCCTGCACGTTCCTTTTGGTGGATAAAGACTAGTCCCCTTTCTTGACCTTTCCCCCCCCTTCTGATAGATAAAATGTGGCCTTCCAGTCACAGGTAGTATTCAACTGCCTCCTATTTCTTCCCGGTTACTGTTATTAAACGGTTTACTCATCTCACTCATCGGACTCAAAGGAACTTTTTCCTAGGCCTTAGACAGCGCATATTTCTTTCTGTTGCAGGCTTGAAGCTCTCCTTTAAGCATTGAGGTGATCGGACTCACTTCTGCTTCTTTTACCCCTTCTTTGCGGCGTTTTGCCCGGGTACCGGTGAACCTTTCAAAAGGGAAGATCTGTGAATTTCTCCTCACTAGTGACACTTTAAGCCCCTCCCATTAGGACCCGGGAAAGATCTAGCAAAGAGTATCTTCCATTCACAATTGATGTACCAGACGCCCCCACCACCCCCCCCCCCACTGTAGATGACCCTCTCGATGATTCATTCCTTTCAGGAAATATCGTCCGCTGAATTTTCTCTACCATTGCGCCCCTCAGCGAATACCTTCCTCCTCCCTTTTGTCGTGCTAATAGTCCTCTTACTGTGGACCTCTGAGAAATGAACTTTGGACAATCCTGGATCCAGAAACTCTCGACCCTAGATTCCCGCCAGCCGCTTTCCCCCCGTGTGACAGACTTACTAAGAGCATCGGACAGAGGCGTTTTTTCTCCCTGGAGTCCATTGGATGATACGCGTTGGCAAAAAGTGTCCCTATCCATCACCTTGTATCATTCAATTCTTGAGAGGTAATCTTCAAGTTTGACATGACTCCCACTGGCGCGCCTCGAAGAAAGTCCTTCTTTGACTGCCTCCGTACCTATCTCAAACCGTTTTCAAAATTTCCCCTGGCTCACGTCTTTTTTCTGATGGAGGTTGAACGTGTCCCTGTTTCTCTAGGTGCAACCCCCCTCCAAGCGAATCACCATAACATAGTGGACATAAGGCTGAGTTTCTCCCTTTGGAACGAAAGGAAGACTTTTATGACAGTTACAATCAAAGAGCCGAGACAATTAGTTTCGAAGTTCGATCCTTACTTTATTCGCTACGTTCCATGCCAGCGACCTGCTCCCCTGGGTACATGTAGACCCCCCAGGCCGGTCTTTCGGTTGGCCTCCGGAAAGACGCCGGTCCCGATATCACCAGGGCCCGGCCTTGGCTGTTCCCCCTGGGGGAAAAAAGCTCCCGTGGGATCCCTTGCTTTGGTCGAAAAGGTCCCTAATTCTTGTCTCAAATTTCTGGTGTATTGTCTTTACCCGTAGTCGGCCCAGTGTTCTCTGCTTTCAGTCCTGTGCCGAATACGACCTTTTTCGGGAGGCGCCCTGGGGTGAAGAGACAACCCCACCCCACTGGAAGCTCCGCCATTACCGTTCCCGGTTGGAGATTTAACGCTTACATGTGAGTGAGTTCCCCCCCGACTGGGGATTTTCCAAGGTGGGGGATGTTGGGGGACCCTGGGACTCTCTCTGCTAGGAGCGGTGCTGTCTCCTTGTGTTGCCGAGAGAATGAGCCTCACTACCTGTCAACAACTCTTTCCTAGTCCCCCTTCGTCCCTCTCAGAAGAGACGTAATTGTTAAGGTACTTCTCAGTAGAAACTCCCTTGGACGCCCCTTCCTTTAAATTAAATGACTCACCTTTTTGCTCCTAGAACGTACTCCATGACCCCTTCCCCTTGAGTCTGTGGACATTTCTTGTCTCCTCCAAGGTTGAACTGATTGCCGCCTCTGCCGTTTTCCGTGCTCTTATTAAGAAAAGGTCTTACCACTTCCGACCAGGAGGGAACGGGGTCTATTTTTTTCCCATCTTCGTTCTTCAGATTATCTGCTTCCGCGAACGTTTTTTGTAGCCGTTTCCCTCGTAAGATGGCTGCGTCTCCTATCCCGCCAAGCAGTTCCAGCTCGCCTTTTTCCCTCAATGAGTTGCGACCGTACCCCCTTTTTCCCCGGCTATGAGAAGAACCTTGAAGAGCCCTGTCAATTTAGTCATCCTCCGCCCTCTCCGGCCCACTAAACGATCCATAGCCGTCAGGGTCCTCAGAGAGATAACGGTCCCAGAGCTTCGGATATAATCATTTCCACTGGCGTGGTAAGCTCGGTTACTGTTCCTTCATGAGGCCAACAGCTCCCAATATAGGAGAAATTCGCCTCTCACTTTAGGGTCTAACTCTGCCCCTTTTTCCCCTGAGTTGAAGGACATCAATACCTCTTCTTTCATTTGAGCATCTATCCTGGAGACTTTTCTAAGGAGGGAGTAAAGTCGTCTGTGCCTCCCCGTTTCTCTAGGTAAGACCACTACAGATAGTAGATACTGCTTCTCTTTCTTCAGTCAGGAAAGATCCGCTTCCCCCCTCTATTTCTGAAAGGGTTTTTGGACCCCCCCCCCCCCCCCAACCCTCCTTTAGACGAGCCCCACTTAATGACCCCTAAAGGTCCTATCCTCCATCTTCAGTTCATCACGGGCCGCGGAATTCCTCTCAGTCCTGGCCGCATGCGTGAGATTCTTGTACCATGCACAATTAAATTGCCCTTTTCCTTCCCCGCCCCCGGAAAGGACTGCCACCCACGCGTTGCGAGAAGGCGACCGGCCGACGGTAACGTACTTTCTCAAGTATGGTTTCAAAGAGGGTGTTTTTCCCTGCCCCTAGGGAAAGTTCCGTTTCAATCTTCTCCTTCGCGTGACAGTGTAGACCGATCACCTTCCCCTGGAAATTGGAGATGTAAAAGGCAATTGCTCCGACTGCACCGGGGACGGATTGGGTGTGTGATAGTAAATGAAGGAGTCTCCCACTCCTGCCGCTCCCCACTTGGTTTACTCCCCGGCCCCACCTAACCTCTCTTTGCTTTTTCCTCTCCCGAAGAGGAAATTGACCATCCTCCTCCGCAGGATGGATCGTTTCCCTCTTTCTTTCTCTCCTCCCCCCCCCCCCAGTGTTTGAGAGTAGGACCTCTAAGATGGCAGTGGCGTTCTTTAGGTTGGGTAATGGGAAACGGACTTTCCCCCCTTTTTGCCCTTATTTTAAAGGGATGGGGTTAGAGGCCTCCGTTATGGAGACAGAGAATCTAGTTTTTTGCTGAGGGACTCTCCCCCCAAACAGAACGGCAGGCAGTTCGACCCTGTTTTCCTTTCCCATCTCCCCTTGGAATGGAGGTGTCCCGTCCTTTTCAAGGTCCGTACGTCCAAGAGGACCCTCCCTTTCACCGCCGAGAAGGAATCCCCTCCCCAGGTAAGATCCCCTGTTCATCAAAGGATGAGTCCTACGGGATTTTCCTTCTCTGGTCTAGGGCCCCTGTTCGCGATCACGGTTCCTCCGTTGCTTCGGGAAAGTTACATTTCATTGACCTCAAGGCTGAAAGGATTTGGACGTCATTCGTAGTGGCCCGAGTTGTATTTCTAAATGACCCAGTTGGGGCCCTTTTTTGAGCGGGTGCGTTGACCTTCCCCCCTATGTTAATGATTATCTGTTTCCCTCTTTCGAGGTGATGCAACGATACTGGATGTATCCGATAGTGGTTGATGATGGACCTTGAGAAGAGAGGGAGGACTCCGTACTTCCTCGGGACATAGGCCTTCCCCCAGGAATCTGAGCACTTCACAGGAGATTTTCTTAACCTTTTTCCTTCTATAGGTCGCAGTTGAAGGAGGAGACCCCTCCATATGAAGGCATATCTTTCTTCTTATAGAAATGACCCCGCACCCCTGGGCCCAATTTTAGCGGAAAGGTCAGCTCGCCCTCTTCTCCGGATTAGTAGAAGGACATCTCTGTTTTTAAGATCTCTGAGGGAATGGAAGGAGCCGTCTTGAAGGCTTTCCCTTTCATGTCGCGAAGGTCTTTCTCTTATATTAAGGATGTTCAGATCGATCCGCGGAAATGTTAGTAACCTTGCCTTTCCCCGGGTTCAAGTTTTTTCTTATGTGTTGAGGCTTTATCTGCGCCTCCCCCCTCCTTCCCACGACTCACCTCTTTCTCTGGACCATCTCGTAAGGAACCAGGATTAACACTGTTACCCCTTTTTTCCCTCAGTTTGGGGAGGTTGTATTCCGTGTTCGTCCAGGCCCTACTTCCTTTTCATATTCTTCCCCCCTCATGTAAGGGAGCGGAGCCACTCTCAATTCTGATATCGACCTGGCTTCCCTTGCTAATAAAAAGTTTTATAGGTAATGCCTTCAGCTCCTTTCTTTTCCCTGGTCGTCCTTTTTCCCGTACCACCGAGTCCCGCTTTTTCGAAGTCGTGTCTTCTCAGCATTGGGGGTCGGGAGTTTTTTCGTCTTGACCCTTTCCTCATCCCTATAGCAAAGCTAGACGGCCCTCTCCGCCCCTTTCCTTTCCATCCACCTGAACCGTTTCATCCCTCCCTTCGCCCCCTTCCGCCAGGCAAGGCGTCGATATCCCGTTTGCCCCTTGTCATTGCTCGCCCCCCTGGAATTTTCAGGAGCATGTTGCGCCGCCCTTCCCCCCCCCCTTGGGATCTTCCCCCTTTTTCCTTGACACTAAGAACGGGCCTCCGGGAATGTCTTTCAGGACGGACCCTACACAACACTGCCTTGAAAAGGGGGGGACCTGCCCTTTTTTTTCACCCGCCCCGCGCGGCGTCCTGTGAGTTCTTTTTACAGGAGGGCTTGCAGATTTAACCGTCCCCGCCTTCCAAACGGAGCAAGGAGGTTTTGTCGCGTTGAAGTTTCGTAGGGACAGTGGTTTTTCCGCCGGACGGTGAGTCTTCCTTCACCCTGGGTCGCGTTAGAGGAGGATACCCTCGACCTCTTTTTTTTTGCAGGTCCCAAGAGAAGAGACCCGCGTTTGTCTCGGCTTTCATTTCTGATGTCCCGTTGCTTTTTAAACGCGAGAACCCCCTCCATCCATTCCAATAACCTTGTGGACCCGGGCACGTTATTCCTTTCAGTCTTTTTTATTCGAGACCCGGGGGTTCTCCCCTGGCGGTTAAGTCTCTCCACAGAACATATGAAGAAAGTTTGAGAATTTTCCGTGCCGGACCGTTTTTCTGAATCACGGCTGTCTTTTCCCTTTTAGAACTGCGCGCTACGTCTTCTTCCTTTACCTGTAAGTTGAGAGAGCTTTTTTCGCTTGTCCCTAACTTCCTTCTTGGAACTCGACTCAGTTTTTTTTTTGATCGTTTTTGATTTTGCTCCTTCGATTCCTTTATGAGGACCAATTCCTCCGGACGGCTTCCTGACCGGCCGAACTCAGAGGAGATGGCCTGCAGGAAATTTCCGGTTTTTCGACACACCCCCTCCCCCCAGCTTTTGACGGTTATGAGACGAGCTAGTCCTCTCGGGGCCATTTACTTGGTTTGCCTCGCCAGGTAAAAGAGAGGCGGCCCTTAGCTGGCCTAAGTCTAATTCCCCTTGCACCCCAACGGAAAACAACGACCACTCCTCTCCCTGATAAAATCCCCTCCGGCCAAAGAGCTTCTTCCCTAGGACAGAAGTGACCTATCTTCATGTATGGAAAGCCTTCCTTGCACTTGCTAGTCCCTCTCCATCTCGAACAGGTCGTATACAAAGGCTTTCCCTATCTTAAATGTAGACTTTCCCCTCCCTCAATGTTCCGCCCAGTTAGATATGGCACTAAGATGGGCCCTCCCCGTTACAACCTGCTTTAGTCCTTGGACCCTCCAACCGCAGCGTGAACCTGATGGTAAGGATACCTCTTCTTCTTTTCTCTTGTTGTTCTAAGAGATTTCGGACCCCGCCTGTCTCACGGTCAATGCCTTATTAGTGGGGAACCTTTTGTACGACTCCTTACTGGATGGAGGAAAGTTTCTCCCAGCTAATGGTTGAAATTATGAGTTTCTCTCATTACAGTGCCGAATATGAAAGGGTTTTTGGCTTATCAATAACCCGTGGAGGCTCGTTAAACCGTAAGGTGCCGGTACGGTCAAGGAAGCGATGGCTGCCTGCGGTACTCCCTGCCTTCTCTTTTTGACCCCCGTTCGAAGCTGACTCTGTTATCCCTGCGCCGGATTGTACACCCTTTTGGGGCACGGTAAACTTTGTGAAACCGAGTGCCATTTACCTGGTACTCTTCTAGGATGATGAGGATTAAGAACAAGGTACCATTACCTGAAAGAGAGGCCCCCTGAGGAGAGATCACATACGTCGGGGTTCGTCCTACCCCCTTGTTCCAGTTTCCCTGCGTGACCCCTTCTTCTCTATGGTTCTTCTCCTGTGCACCCCTTCCCTCGGTAATTTTCGAATCGTCGGTCCAGTCTGACCATCCGGCGAAAGCCATGTACCTCCCCCGGCTTGCCACTCCGTAGGACGTTTATTCGTACATAAGATAAAATACGGGTACAGGCCCTTCAATAAGCGCTCTCGATCCTAGGGCCGGTCTGCTCTGGGTCCCTCTATGACTACTGTTCCGGACCAGCCCCCTTCACCCCCCCCCCCTTTCTCTGAATCTTCCCCTGAGAGTCCAGCAAGGTGTGCCCCCCACGTGCCCTCAAGTACTGGCAATGAGGCCAACGGAATAATTAACTTCCCAGGGGTACCCATCTTATGTATCCTGGTGCTCCCCTTACCCTGAATTGTTTTTTTTTAGCTGGTCAGACCCCCGGTGAATAAAAATTACTGCAGAGGGTAACTGGCTGAATGCTCCAGGATTCTTGCAAAGGTAGAGGGCAATTCAGAGAACATTTTCTCCTCTACAATGGTATTTTTTTCAGCGTCGTCTAGGTGTGACATGGCGAGACGAATTCCCCGCTCTGAAAGATGCCGTTTTTCTTCCCCCAGGACTTGAGCTTTATGCGAGTTACGCATTACCCGACATCACCTAGCCCTACCCCCAGCGGCCCCTGCTGCCACCCTCTGTGGGTGACCCCCGCTTCGGGACAAAAAGGGGGATCCCCTTCTCCCATCACCAGACTAGCATCGGGTGTGTCTCAGTTCTTGTCCTGGGTCCGTCCTTCTAAAGTATTAAATTGCTTTATGCTGTTCCTCCTTTGACAGCAGAGATGGGGGAAGTTTCCTTCTTGGACAGGGATGAGGTTCTTGGAGTCCCTTTGCAGTCCATGCCCTTTCTGTTATATGAAAGAGGCTCTGTGGACCAGAAGACGGTGACGTTCCCCTTTTTCCTTTTATGGGCGGGTGACCAGTTTTGGCCTCGCTTATTCTTCGTTTTCGGATAGATGCAAGTATTCCTAGTCCTCCCCTCGTCTCCCAAATCCGCGTAAAAAAATGATATCAACCCTCGTAAACTACGTTTTTCACGACTCTTACTACACGTGTGCTGACGCGTCATTGTTTCCCTACCGGGACCCCTCATTAACCAGGTCTTTTGACCCCCCACTTTTTATAGAGTCAAGCTAATTCTGACCCTCGAGAGCTTGA